>Ga0114998_10004343_pt1 | contig 10355 bp, 9 predicted proteins | sample ArcticOcean_MG_C_5_FD_87044 | JGI IMG/M metagenome (GOLD analysis project Ga0114998, IMG submission 87044) | Marine microbial communities from western Arctic Ocean - ArcticOcean_MG_CB4_138 | ecosystem: Environmental > Aquatic > Marine > Oceanic | place: Arctic Ocean: Canada Basin | collected...
ACCCCTCCAAGGTCCGTGCGAATACCCGCACATTCCGCCCCCTGTCTCTGGTGATTGTATAAAGTCTTGTACGGATTGTTTTCCTTGGGAGCGATACACCGCCGCGACCCATGCGATTAAACAAGATAATCCCACTCAAGACACGCTTATCATCAACGTGGGCTCTACCCCGGCCCAATGGAAAATATGGCCGAAGCCGCATCATTTGATCTTCGCTCAGATATTAAAGATTACTCATAAAATCCCCCATTGTATGCGGGATTGAACTATACAGGCTCGAAAGCCCCAGCAAAGTTAATAGGTCCTGAACGTAGTAAAGCGCCGGTTTATTAATGCGCCGATTTTATAAAAGGTATTGTTGCGCAGATCACGCATGGCTTGTCGCAACTCATCTTGCGAATTCATCACAAGCGGGCCGTGCCAGGCCACGGGTGCGTCGATAGGTGCGCCAGATATCAGCAGAAATCTGAGGCCTTCTTCGCTGGCCTGAACCGTGACTTCATCTCCGGTTCCAAACCGGATTAAGGTGCGGTCGCCAGACATATCGCGGATGTTGATCTCTTCGCCAGCGATTTCTTTTTCCAGCAGAACCCCCAGAGGCGCGCTGGCATCGGTAAACGCTCCGGCGCCTTAAAATACATAGGCAAAGGCCCAGCGGTAAGTATCTATTTTAAATGTTCTTTTAATACCAGTAGGCATAAAGATATCCAGATATTGCGGATCGGTGCCAATTCCGTCAACACCGCCCTGTTGGCCCCAAAACGTTCCGACGATGATTTTCACTTCGGTCCCATCGTCATCGCTCACAAGGGGGATATCTTTGCCCTAGACGTCCTGATATCGCGGCGCGGTCATTTTCAGCGCTGCGGGTAAATTGGCCCAGAGTTGAAAGCCGTGCATCTGGCCCTTGGCATTTCCCGTTGGCATCTCTTGGTGCATGATGCCCGAGCCTGCGGTCATCCCCTCGACATCGCCGGCGCTGAGGCCCCAGTGTTGCCCAGACTGTCACCATGCTCCACGGTTTCCGACAGCACAAAGGTGATGGTTTCAATACCGCGATGCGGATGCCACGGAAACCCCTGCAGGTAATGGGCGGGCACGTCGTTGCGAAAATCATCAAACAACAGGAACGGATCCAGTTCGCTGGGGTCCTGAAATCCAAAGGCCCGGTGCAAATGTACGCCGGCCCCCTCCATTGTCGGTTGGGCTTTACGGGTTTCGAGAGTTGAGCGTAACGACATGTTTAAGTCCCTGTTTGCGTCTGCCCAAAATACTAGGACTGCCCCTGTCTTTATTCAATTTTTTGATTGTGCGCAGTGCAAGACCCGCTGTGCAATAGTGCACAGAGGGCGCTGTGTGTCGACATTCTTTGCGCTGGGACGTCGCAAACAGACTGTAGGGGTTTGAAGCTGCGTGTAATTCTTAATGAAACAATGGGGGGAAACGCTATGCGGGTCGGTTTTATTGGTCTTGGAAATGTGGGCGGCAAATTGTCAGGCAGCCTTTTGCGCAACGGTGTGGACTTATACGTTCACGATCTTGAGACCGAACTGGTGGCGGGCTTTGTGGCCCGCGGTGCCCGCGATGGCGTCAGTCCAGCGCAACTGATGCGGGCTTGCGATACCGTTATTACATGCCTGCCCACTCCGACCGCTTGTGCTGCGGTTATGGAGCAAATGCTGCCAGAGATGGTACCGGGTAAAACCTGGATCGAGATGTCTACCACCGACGCCTCGGAGGTGCGCCGTCTGGCCGAGCAGGTCACTGCTGTCGGCGCAGAGGCGGTCGAATGCCCGGTGTCGGGGGGCTGTCACCGGGCGGATACGGCGAATATTTCGATTTTCGCGGGCTGTTCCCGCCCAGTGTTTGAGCGCGTTCTACCTCTGTTGACGCTGATGGGGCGGCGGGTTCTACACACTGGCGATCTGGGATCAGCGAGCATTCTTAAGGTGATGACAAACTATCTGGCCACGGCCAATTTGCTGACGGTCTGCGAGGCGCTGGTGACGATGAAGGCGGCGGGTCTTGATCTGGCGACCACCTATGAGGCGATCAAAATCTCGTCTGGGACGTCGTTTGTACATGAAACCGAAAGCCAGCTGATCCTGTCGGGATCGCGTGATGTCAATTTCACTATGGACCTGGTGCTGAAAGATATCGGGTTGTTTCAAAAAATCGCTGATGACTTGGACGTGCCGCTGGAACTTTCACCGCAGATTATATCAATTATACAAGACGGGAAGGCGCGGTTTGGCGCGCGCGCGCAATCGGACCGGATCATTGAACGGCTGGAACAGGCGACCGGTCTCAGTGTTCTGGCTGACGGGTTCCCAGAGGCTTTGGTGGATGACGAGCCCGAAGAGGTGGGCTATGAGGTGCGCCCTGAACATTGAGGCCTCGCCTCTGCCACGGTTATGGGGTATCTGAGCGCTCACGCAGCGGGGTGCCCTATGTCTTCTGAAATTTTGGCCACAGTTCATGCCAGCGCGCCGCGTCGGTTGTTTGGTGTCACTCTAAACATCGTACTGGGTTTGCTGTTGATTTATATCGCTTTGATCAAGCCACCTGCGCATATGGGTTGGCAGGCGTTTTTGGTTCTTTTGGGCGTCACCGTGCTTTGGTTGGGACAGAAAATGTGGTACGCGACGCAGCGTGTTATCGAGCTGACTGAAACCGAGTTGCGCGATAGTTCCGGTGAGGTGATCGCATATGTCGATCAGATCGTATCGATTGACCGCGGTATGTTGGCGTTCAAACCTTCAAACGGATTCATCTTTAAGGTAAAAACCGCACAGCCCCGCGCCTGGAACCCCGGTCTTTGGTGGCGTTTCGGACGGCGTGTCGGGGTTGGCGGGGTGACCCCTGGTTCCAGTACGAAAATGATGGCTGACATAATTGCGGCAAAACTGGCCGAGCGTACGGAAGAGTGAAAGCCGGGCTTGCTTAGGCGCCTGATTCGGCGCGCAATAGGCACGCAGGTGCAGTTCGGTCACGACGTAGTTTGGATTCAGGTCAAAATTTCGAGTGGAAGGCTTTTGATAGTCTCTTTTGAATTTGGTGGTGCCTCAATTTAATCTGATGTTAAGAAATGACTATAAATTAAGCAAAATTTGTGTACGGTCATATTATTAAAAGATTTCTAATCTCAATAGGCCACGTAAAGAGGTTCTCTGCAGGTAAAGGACATACGATGAAAAATGTTAAAGAACCAAGTTTTCGTGAAAGCGTTGACCTCATGTTTAATCGAGCGGTTGCCCTGCTGGATTTACCGCCGGGACTCGAAGAAAAAATAAGGGTTTGTAACGCCACCTATACGGTCCGCTTCGGGGTGAGGCTGCGTGGTGGCATCCAAACATTTGTTGGATACCGATCGGTTCATTCGGAACATACCGAGCCGGTTAAGGGCGGAATTCGGTACTCGATGGGGGTGGATCAGGATGAGGTCGAGGCTCTTGCAGCGCTGATGACATATAAATGTGCCTTGGTTGAAGCCCCGTTTGGCGGCTCAAAAGGGGGGCTGCGTATCGATCCCCGCAAATATGATGAACATGAACTTGAATTGATCACCAGACGCTTTGCCTATGAGTTGATCAAGCGTGATCTGATCAATCCTTCACAAAACGTGCCGGCCCCGGATATGGGCACGGGCGAACGAGAAATGGCATGGATGGCCGATCAATACGCGCGGATGAATACCACCGATATCAATTCGCGCGCCTGTGTCACCGGCAAGCCGCTCAATGCTGGTGGGATTGCCGGCAGGGTCGAGGCGACGGGGCGGGGCGTACAATATGCGCTGCGGGAATTTTTTCGCCACCCAGAGGAAGTTGCTAAAGCCAACTTGGACGGCAGTCTCGATGGCAAGCGGATCATCGTGCAGGGCTTGGGCAACGTGGGATATCACGCCGTTAAATTTCTTGCGGCCGAAGATGGTTCATTAATCACGGGCATTATTGAGCGGGATGGAGCTTTGCTGGACCCGAAAGGTTTGGATGTAGAAGCCGTTCACCAATGGATTGTTGAAAATGGGGGTGTAAAAGGGTTTCCCGCGGCGACTTATGTGGCCGATGGGGGGCTCGCGCTTGAAGAGCCCTGCGATATTTTAATCCCAGCCGCTTTGGAGGGGGTGATAAATCTAAACAATGCAGAGCGCATCAAGGCGCCACTTGTGATCGAGGCGGCAAACGGGCCGATTACCGCTGGCGCTAATGACATCTTATGCGAGAAAGGCGTGGTTATCATTCCCGATATGTATGCCAACGCTGGGGGCGTGACGGTCTCTTACTTTGAATGGGTTAAAAACCTAAGTCATATCCGTTTTGGCCGTATGCAGCGGCGCCAAGAAGAGGCCCGCCACCAACTGTTGGTCGACGAATTGGAGCGACTGGATCGCTATTCCGGGGATAAGTGGTCGATGAGTTCCAGCTTTAAGGAAAAATATCTGCGCGGCGCTGATGAATTGGAACTGGTGCGCTCGGGGTTGGATGACACAATGCGAGTTGCCTATCAATCGTTTCGCGAGGCTTGGCATACCCGCAAAGATGTTCCTGATCTGCGCACAGCAGCATTCTTGCTGGCTATTGACCGCGTGGCGACGAGTTATCGGGCAAAAGGCATGTAAATACGACAAGGTCTGGTGCTGAAATGCGCCGTTGGCGCTGGCCTTTTCTGAATAATGGCATTATTCTTGCGCTTATAAAAATGGTACTAGCGGGCCGGCCGAACAAGACCGATTGGATTGGCTGTTCGTTAGGGTGGTTGGGGTCGGTGTGAGCCCAAACGTGGTATCGGTGGTCGATTAGGAGCAGCTTATGGGGTTTTCCGGCTGGCGTGTTATCAAAGAAGGCTTGACCGGAAACCGCGGTTGGAAGCCGCAGTGGCGTGACGCCGCCCCCAAGAAAGATTACGATGTCTTGATCATTGGTGGCGGGGGGCACGGTCTGGCCACCGCTTATTATCTTGCCAAAGAGCATGGCATTACCAATGTCGCAGTGTTGGAAAAAGGCCATCTTGGCAGTGGTAATATTGGCCGCAACACCACATTGGTGCGTTCTAATTACATGATGCCGGGAAATTCGGAATTTTACAGCCACTCGGTTAAACTGTGGGAAGGGCTGTCCCAAGAACTTAATTATAATGTTATGCACTCGCCGCGCGGACAGATCGTGCTGCACCATTCGGATGCGCAGCGCGATGCTGCTGTGCGGCTGGGAAACGCGATGATCAACCGTGGGGATGATGCAGAATTGCTGACCCGAGATGATGTGCGCCGGATGGTACCTTACCTTGATTTCGACAGCGCCCGCTTTCCGATTTATGGCGGGTTGTTACAACGCCGCGCCGGAACCGCCCGTCACGATGCAGTGGCATGGGGCTATGCCCGCGCTGCGGATGAACGCGGCGTCGATTTGGTGCAAAATTGCGAAGTCACCGGCATCGATATGAAAAATGGCAAGGTGACCGGTGTTCAAACCACGAGAGGCGTCATTCGTGCGCCCAAAATTGCGGTTGTTGTGGCGGGACGCTCCAGTCAGGTGGCGGCGATGGCCGGGATGCGCCTGCCGATTGAAAGTCATGTTTTGCAAGCTTTTGTTACCGAGGGTCTAAAACCATGCATTGATCATGTGATCAGTTTCGGCATGGGGCATTTTTATATCAGCCAGTCTGATAAAGGTGGCTTGGTCTTTGGCGGTAATCTGGATTTTTATGCGTCCTATGCATCGCGGGGCAACTTGCCGATGAAAGAACATGTGATGGAGGCGGCAATGACGCTGATGCCGATGATCGGCAAGGCGAAAGTGTTGCGCAGCTGGGGCGGGATTATGGATATGACCCCAGACGGCAGCCCGATTATCGACAGAACTTTGATCGACGGTCTATATTTAAACTGTGGCTGGTGCTATGGTGGTTTTAAGGCTGTGCCGGCGTCGGGTTATGGGTTTGCCCATCTGTTAGCCACGGATCAATATCATGAAACGGCCTCAAAATTCCAACTGGATCGATTTCGCTCTGGTCGTGGATTGATGGATGAAGAAGCCACCGGCAGCCAGCACAACTTGCATTAGAAAACGGGGAGAGATCGACCATGCGCATTACGTGCCCCATCTGCGGAGAGCGCGACAGACGGGAATTTTATTATAAAGGGGATGCGCTGGCGCTGAACCGGCCCGGACCCGATGGCGGTGAAAAGGCTTGGGATGATTATTTACACATACGTGACAACCCCGCTGGCGAAACCCGTGATTTGTGGTTTCACGAGGCGGGTTGTTCGGCTTGGGTGGTGGTGACACGCAATACCGTAACCCATGAGATTTTGGCCTCAGAGCTGGCCTCAAAGGTCAAGGAAGCAGCGACATGAGGCTCGAAACCGGAGGTATGATCGACCGTGAGACGCCGATCACTTTTACATTCGATGGCACAAGTTATCGAGGGTTTTCGGGTGATACGCTGGCCTCAGCGCTTATGGCCAACGGTGTTAAATTGTTGGGGCGCTCGTTCAAATACCATCGCCCGCGCGGGGTTTTTACCACTGGCAGCGCCGAGCCAAACGCGTTGGTGACCATTGGAGAAGGCGCGCAGACTGACCCCAATATTCGTGCCACGATGCAAGAGATTTTTCCAGGCATGGTGGCGCGCAGTCAAAACAACTGGCCATCGCTGCGATATGATGTTTTGGCGATCAATGATCTGATGTCGCCGTTTCTGGGGGCAGGCTTTTACTACAAGACGTTCATGTGGCCACAGCCGTTTTGGTCAAAAATTTATGAGCCGTTGATCCGTCGTGCTGCGGGGCTGGGGGCTTTGTCGGGTCAACCAAACGGTGATCTGTATGAAAAAGCCTTTGCGTTTTGCGATGTCTTGATTATCGGTGCTGGACCAACCGGTTTGATGGCGGCTCTGACGGCGGGGCGCGCCGGTGCCGATGTGATCCTCGCCGATGAAGACAGCATTATGGGGGGGCGCCTGAACGGTGAGACGCTGATGATCGCAGATCAAGCTGGGGCGGATTGGGCGTCAGAATGCGTGACGGAGCTGGCGACGCTGCCGAATGTCCGGTTGATGTCTCGAACCACGGTGACCGGGGCCTATGATCAGGGCACCTATGGCGCGCTAGAGCGGCTGCCGCAGGGTGCTTATGACACCCATGAGGGTCTGCCGATCGAATGTTTCTGGCGTATTGTTGCCAAGCAGACGATTTTAGCGGCGGGCGCGTTGGAGGGCAGTATCGCCTTTGCCGACAATGATCGCCCGGGAATTATGACCGCTGGGGCTGTCCGAACCTATGTCAACCGTTGGGGGGTTGCGCCGGGTCAAAAAATTGTGGTGTTCGGCAATAACGATGATGCCCATCGCACCGCCCAAGATCTGGTTGCCGCCGGTATCGAAGTGGCGGCGCTTGTCGACAGTCGGCCTGAAGCGGACGCAAACGGTGATTTTCCGATCTATGCCGGGTCTATGATCTGCGGCAGCAGAGGGCGGCACGGATTAAAGTCGGTGCAACTGCAACGGCTGGATGGCACAACAGATACGATTGAGGCTGATTGTCTGGCAGTGTCGGGGGGGTGGAACCCGACGGTTCATATGACTTGCCATATGAACGGTCGGCCAAAGTGGCAACCAGAGATTGCCAGTTTTATCCCCGTGCCAAAGACCATTCCAGGTCTTTTCGCCGCCGGCGCCTGCAATGGTGTGTTTTCGACGCACCGCTGCCTGCAAGAGGGTCATTTGGCCGCGAACGCGGCGCTTTCTGCTCTGAAAATTAAGATAAAAAAGACACCTATCCCCAAAGCAGAGGATCAGGGTTATTCGATCTCTGCGCTTTGGGCTGTGCCCGGTGAGGCCCGTGCTTGGGTTGATTTGCAAAACGATGTCACGGTGAAAGACATCAAGCAGGCAGCTGTGGAAAGTTATTCTTCGGTCGAGCATATGAAGCGCTATACAACGCAGGGCATGGCCCCAGATCAGGGTAAAAATTCCAATGTGCAAGCTTTGGCCGTGCTGGCAGATGTCACTGGTCGAGGTATTCCCGAAACGGGTGTTACAACATTTCGCCCACCCTATGTGCCGGTCTCAATAGCCGCGATGGGGGCGGGGGCGCAGGGTATGGGCTTTGCCCCCCGCCGGCTAATTACGTCACATAAAGCCAGCCTAGAACGGGGAGCGCCAATGATCGAGGCTGGTCTGTGGTATCGTCCCAGTTATTTCCCGGTGCCGGGCGAGACGACGTGGCGACAATCCTGTGACCGCGAGGTTGGCTATGTGCGCAATGTGGTCGGGGTCAGTGATGTGTCTACCTTGGGAAAAATCGATATTCAGGGGCCAGATGCACCGGCATTTCTGGATTTTGTCTATACCAATATGTTCAGCACGCTCAAACCGGGACGGGTGCGCTATGGGCTGATGTTGCGCGAAGACGGTGTGGTGATGGATGATGGCACCACGGCATGTATGGCTCCACAACATTACGTTATGACGACCTCGACAGCGGCGGCGGGTGAGGTGATGCGCCATCTTGAGTTTGTGCGACAATGCCTTTGTCCCCAGATGGACGTGCATATCATGTCTGTCACTGAAAACTGGGCACAATTTGCCGTTGCAGGACCAAAATCGCGGATGCTGTTGAACGGGGTGCTGGATCAGCGGATCAGCAACCAGAGCTGGCCGTTCATGTCCTGTGGTGAGGTCAGCATGCAGGGGGTTGATGGGCGTTTGTTCCGGATCTCTTTTAGTGGCGAACATGCCTATGAGCTTGCAGTGCCCGCGCGCTATGGTGACAGTCTGTTTCGCAGTTTGGTGGCGCGGGCTGAGACCATGGGGGGTGGGGTTTATGGGCTTGAGGCACTGGATGTTCTACGTCTTGAGAAAGGCTTTTTAACCCATGCTGAAATTGAGGGCCGCACCACCGCGACCGATCTAGGGATGGAGCGGATGATGAGCAATCGAAAAGACTTTATCGGCAAGGCCGCAGCGCAGCGGCCGGGGTTGTCAGAACCTGATCGTGAACAGTTGGTTGGTTTGAAATCTCTGGGTGCAATCAAGCAGTTAACAGCCGGTGCGCATCTATTCAACCCAACAGATAACCCCGAGAGTGCCACGGATCAGGGCCATGTGACCTCGGTTGCGTTTTCGCCAACATATGGTCATTTTCTGGGGCTGGCTTTTTTGAAAAACGGACACAATCGCCACGGTGAAAAAGTGCGTATGGTGGATACTGTTCAGGGGGTTGAGACGTTGTGCGAAGTGCATGACCCGGTCCTGTTCGATCCGACAGGAGAACTTGCGCGTGGCTGAGTTGATTGCAAAAAACGTCTGTGCCGATGTGCTGCCTCTTGACATTGGCGGGATAAGCCTGACCGAAGTCATCGAAGAGAAGGTCACTGTTATTGCCCCTTACAAAGGCCAACATAAGGCGGTTTCCGATCTGCTTCAGCAAACGCATGGGTTGGTTCTTCCGGCGGTCAATCGTACATCGGGGAAAGACAGCGGCAGAGCCATTTGGTTTTCTCAAGGGCAATGGGTGGTTCTTGGACCAGAGTTAGGCCCGAAACTGGCTAAAATAGCCGCTGTTGTGGATCAATCCGACGCCTGGGCTATTGTGCGCCTTGAGGGGGCGGATGCAGAAGATGTCTTGGCGCGTCTGGTGCCGGTCAATCTGCGCCGGTCGGCGTTTAAACGCGGCCATACTCTGCGTAGTAATCTGTACCATATGATGGCCAGTATCACCCGCATTGGGAATAATACCTTTCAGATAATGGTGTTTCGATCGATGGCGGAAACTTTGGTACATGATCTGAGTGTTGCTATGAAAAGTGTTGCGGCCCGACAGGGTCGGGGTTGACTTAGTCATAATTGGACCGCTGTCTGGCAGGTGGGGGGCTGGCTGTATACCCTCTCAGGTGTCAGTATCCTAAATGGTTTGTTTGTGATCCTTTTATTGATATTTTGCTGAACTATTTGGTCCTAGAGTGAAGAATGAGCCGGTGTTTATTATTTTGGGTGAGCTAGATTTTATCTATTGAGGCCTTTACAGTCGTAATTTTTCTGTTGACCAACATCTTTTCCAAATATCAGGCTGCGTCATTATTGATCTAGAAAAATATGTTATATCCCGGCATTAGTTATGTAATGGTCATAAATTAATCATTTCAAAAGTAAGGAAGAAAATATGGCAATTTAGAAGCTCATTGGCAATTTAGAAGTTTATTTTAGTTATCTAATTACATATATGAACTTACACCGTCTTTTTCGATCATGAGTGGTTTTAGAGTGTTTTTGGTACGTCATTTAAGAGGCCTGTTCCTAGTTGTATGGGTGACATTGTTGTCTGCGCCTGAAAGCGCATTTTCTAATGGACA
>Ga0114998_10004344_pt1 | contig 10354 bp, 6 predicted proteins | sample ArcticOcean_MG_C_5_FD_87044 | JGI IMG/M metagenome (GOLD analysis project Ga0114998, IMG submission 87044) | Marine microbial communities from western Arctic Ocean - ArcticOcean_MG_CB4_138 | ecosystem: Environmental > Aquatic > Marine > Oceanic | place: Arctic Ocean: Canada Basin | collected...
AAAAGATCTCGGTCCGTTAGCTCTAAACACTGCATTACAGATTCAAACTACATCTACTGATGAAAACGTAGTCTTACGCGAGCGACAGTTCTCGTCGCTTCGTTGTAAAAGATTTTGACCTTCCTCACTTTTAAGATGTTTTTCTCCTCGCGCATTTATTTTCACGAAAACGCGTGTAGCATTAGCAGCATATCACCGCGCACGTCGCTACAAAGAAGATCAATCACTGTTCTTCGTTCTCATCGATCTCGCACTGATAATAATAATAACAATAACAATAATAATGATGATGATGATGATGATAACATCATTACTAATGGTGCAACAGAACGCGTTCGAATCAATCGTAAAAAATCCAAAAAACATAATCGCGAGTTATCAAGGACATCTCTAATAAAGAACATCAACGCAATGGAAGTACGAAAGATGTTCGAGATTTTCGTTTTCGCCGCGAGTTCTCAATATGCGAATGCGGTTGAAGCGCGAGAGTACTTAACCGCGACAGGGGAGGTGTTTCAGCCAACCCCTACGGAATTCGATTCAGGAAATGTCGGGATCTTGCTGTTCACTTTAGCGCTAGGGGTGTACGGGATGATCACTAGTTTTGAGAATCAAGCCGAGACGACTGAAGCGGCGACTGTTGACCGCGTGAGGAAACAAATGGAATATTTGGATCTATACGCGACGAGCGAGAAGTTAATTGGGAGAGATGTAGTCGATGTGAGAGCGATTGAAATGGATCTAGCGGAGAACGGCGTTTCTGGCGTGAAAGCAATCTTAAAGAAGGAAACGAGCGACGAGATGTTGAAATATGTAAACGATGCGATTGAGAAAGAAAACGATAAAGGTACTAATAATCCGAATTTCGGGAACGTATATTCAAGGAAGAATAGATTTGATTATAAAGTAGATTTAAGAAATCCAGTCGTGAAAAAGGCTCTTCAAGAGGCGTGCGCGAGTTTGAAAGAGATTATTGAAAAGACGTGCGGGAAAGACGCCGAGTTGCTCGAACTCGCGGCTCTCATTTCTGACCCAGAGAGTTCTAGGCAACCGATTCACCCTGACACGAATTATCGACCGAACTTAACCGCCGTGACGACGTTCGTTGCTTTGCAAGACGTAACCGAACAAATGGGACCGACTCTTTTCATTCCGAAAACGAACACCTCCGAGGCGCATACTTCGTTCAAAGAAAACCTCGAAATCGCCGGCCCTAGCTTAGCGAAACCGAACGTATTAGCTATCATGAACAAAGGCGACTGTTCTTTGTTCGATTCTCGTTTGTTACACTGCGGTTTAGAAAATAAGAGCGCGAAAAGACGTATCTTGTTCTATTTCACGTTCGGCCCTAAAAACGCCGATAATCCAAACCGCGGGTTCAGTACCATTCGAGAAGACATCCGAAATCAGTTCTCTTTCAATGACTTTTGATGTCTCCCTGTTTCTCATCATCATTATCAGTAGTAGTATCATTAAAGCGCGGTCGATGAGAGAGAGAGAGAGAGAGAGTTTGATCACGCTTCAAGTATTTAAATATTTTCGATTTCAAGCCATGCGGTACGAAGTTCAATCGAATCAATTCGAAGAGTGTTTGGAAAAACTTCACAAAATCATCTTTATCATCGCGGACGAACAAACAGGACGATCGATTACGTTTATAAAAAGTATGCGCTCGCCTATAAAACATGCACGCGTGCACTCTCAAAAGAACTCCTCAGCCTCGGATGATGACCGCATCAAAAACGAGCAAAACATGCTCTCGACGACGGAGCTTTCCTATTTACTGTTTTTGCAGAAAAACGAAGTGAAACATCCAAAGTGTACGATCGCGTATTTCAGGGATAAGCGCTCGAAAGAGCTCTACAGGGGATTGAAAGCGACTGCGACAATCGCAAAAGGCGAGATCGTCTGCGAAGTGCCAGATCATGAGTGCCTTTTAGCCGAACGCACGAGTTCGTGCAGCGAAATCGTGCGAAAGATGAACGTGAGGGGTTGTCAGGGCGTGAGGAAGGGCAAAGACGAGAGAGGGATTTGTGCGCATGAGCAGCTAATGAAGATGAACGATGATGAAGAGGCAGAGGAAATGGATAACGGAGAGCCTCGATTACAGCGCGAGGCGTTAATTTTAGCCGTAGCGTGCGAGCTCGCGATTGGGTCGAAATCGAAATACTACGAGTATTTACGGACGATGCCAAGGCTAGGAAAGAACTCGACGTCGTTGCTTTCATGGACAGAAGAGCAGAAAGAACGACTGAGAGGGACGGATTGTTGGAAACGATACAAATCGTATGCCGATGAAGAGAGTAAGGAGACGCCGAGTATGACGAACATGCATTACGTGGAAGTGGCGATACCTTTTTTTGAAGCCGTAGCGAGCGGGAAATATCGAGGGGATCAAAAGAGTTCCGTGGAGTTGAGTAAAGTGATTGCGCAATTGTTGAAGAAGTCCGAAGCCCAAAACGTGGAATTGGCGTTTAGCGATGATGATGAAGAAGCCGATGATGAAGATAATAAATCGCTCGCGAGAATATATCGAAATGCGGTGAACATTGTATCTTCCTATTCGTTCACCTTAGGCGAGGGTGAAACCGAAACACAAGCATTAGTACCTCTTTGGGACATGCTTAATCACGAACATCCGGCTTTGGCATCCGTTCGTCTTTCGCACGACGCTTCGACAAATTCTTTGAACATGATTGCCGTTTGCGATATTCAAAAAGGTGAAGAAATCTACAATACTTACGGTCCTCTATCGGACGGTGAATTATTGCGACGATACGCGTTCTTACCTAATACTCGAAACCCGCACAATTCGACGACGATTTCTTTCAAAGAACTATTCGCCGCGTGCGATAAAATATACGGTTTTCGAAATCCCAAAGTCCTACAAAAGAAAATATTTAAGATCACTAACGAAACTCAAATGTCCCGTTATGCAATCCATCCAAACGGAAGACCTTCGAGAAAGTTACTTGCAATGGCTCACGCGATATTCTCAGTCGAAGAAGAAGAAGAGGAAGACATAGAGTTCATGAAAACATTAACTGACGAACAAAAAGAACAATTCGACGACGAAAAGAAAATGCAACGCGCTACGGAAATCACCGAAGCTCTTAAATACGTCTGCAATCGCGCGTTACATACCGAACATCGATACCCGACCGGCTTCCGAGAAGCTCATAAAACGATTCAAACGCTGACGGACATGGACTCGCGCGCTAAGACCACCGATGATATGTTCATGAAGAACTTCATCGATCGCAAGAGGGTCAAAATTGCTTTACGAATTCGTTTAACCGAGCTCAAATGTTTCAAGATGTTATTAAAGTGGTTACGATTCGGTCCTTCGAGGCTCCAGAAATTCATTTAGCGTTCGTTGTCGCACGAAGACTATACAGAAAATTTCGAGCGTTGGAAATCGAACGAACGAACTGCGTCTATGAGAGGAGCTGCATGAACTACCGCATTAATATAACGTACTCAAGCGCGCTATGGTGATTTAAGTGACTTTTTAGAGAAAGTAGTTTCTTCGTACTGTCATAGGACATCGGTCTTATTTTAATATCACGATACTGTATTTCATAAAAAATGTGATGCATCAATCGGTACAGAAAAAATGTTTAGCTCATACTTTACAATAATAAACAGAAACGTTCACTGCCGCGCTCGCTCTGTAGAGATAAATAAAACTTGATACAAGCGCACATAGTTCATACTTTGGGCGATTTTGCGCTTTCTTTCGATGGAATCACGAGCGCTAGACGTGAACGATACCGATTTCGACGAAGCAAATGAGAGGAAGAATTGGAACGAAAACGAAATATCTTCCACTGCTGATGCTACTGCTACTGCTGCTACTACTGCTACTGTTACGCAGGCGAATGATTGCGAAGCGCATTTGAGCTCTGTATCTAGCGCCTATGGCGATAGTGAGTATAGCGCAAGTGCTCCTTTTAGTGCGCATAACGTCGTTCATGCCTACGAGAGAGCGGTTGATTTCGCTTCGAGAGTCTTCGCTGGCGGGATTTTTGCGGTTTCTATTTTAGCGATCGTTTTCTTCGCCGCGGTAGTGCGTAATAACGGAGCGAGAGAGGCGCGGAACGTTGCGACGGCGACGCGATGGATGGACGTAGCGAAGGAGTTTTTTATGACGAACGCGAGCAAAGGCGAGGACGACGACGACGACGGGAGTATGTTTCCAACGATTTTGGAGGAAATACATAAAGACGCGAGCGCTTGTGATGCGAGGACGAGAGCTGCGCAAGTACCTTACTTTCATAATCGACATTGCGCGTACTTAGGGCGGTTGAGACATGCGAATATGGACGAGGAAAGAAGAAATCAAATGTTTGAACATTCGGCGAGAGATTTAGAGAGTAGATTTGCGAGGAATTATATAAAATATATAGCGGAAACGAACGCGTATAGATTACGAGGGATGGGAAAGACCGATTGGGGAATCGATGAAGATGCCGAAGAAAAATTGGGCATGTTTCCATCCAATTTTTCAGAAGAAACGGACGACGACGACGAATCATTTACTACTCTCGCAGAAGAAAGCGTTGTCGATATACTCGCAAATAGCGAAGAAAAAGTAACGCAGCAGCAGCAAAATAATAAGAGAAGAAGGCGAAGAGATTTGCTCAAATTTAATAAGCACCGCTCTCGTCTCTCGAAGCATTCGTCGCACTTGATTAATCTCGTACGAATCGGTAAAAAGAATCATCTCGTCGTTTTAACTGTTGGTGCTAAAGAAGCGCCGTTAGCTTTGGCATGCGCGCGAGCATTTCGAAAGCACGCCGTACCAGGCGTTGCGAGAATATTCGAAGGTTCGCCGCAGCAATTCTTCGCCTTGGAACGAATGAAACTCGCTTTGCCGAATCATAACGATGCGAAGCGATTGCGTCTGATCTCGAGCTTTGTCGGTAAAACTCGCAAAACAAAATCTGTAAATAAAAATGAGGTCTTTGGCTCTATCGGCGATGTCGATTGGGAACGAACAAAATATTTCGGGACTAATTCAGGAGATGATTTGAAGAAGAAGAATAAGGTCGGAACAAGCATTCAACTATTGCAAATATCTCCTCGAGAAGCGATGATTGGTGGTATTCCAATCATCTTATCCGCTGCCGATGAACTTCAGAGTGAGGTTTTAGATGGATTGGCGTCGGGCGTTTTGAAGGAAGGAATTCCCGCCGTCGTAATCATGCGAGCGCACGCTTTAGGATTCGCTCCTGAGTTTAGTCAAAGATTTCCTTATTTCGTGTACGCGATTGCGCAAGGGACGCATCAAGAGGAGGAAGCCGAAAACAAAGATGAACCCGAGTCAATAGAATTATTTAGAGTTGACCATTTAGTATGGTCGAACGAACTCGCAAACATTGCGAAAAATAGAAGAATTTTACTCATAGCTTTTGCGAGAGATTCGTTTGAACCTTTTCGAAAATGGGCAAACGAAAAAGGATTATTCGCTTGCGGCGATTGCGACACTGGGAAGTGTTTCAAAATTACGAGAAGCGAACAGGAAAATAAATGTAAGATATTAGAAAGTCAAAAAGGGATGGATGTATGGGCGGACGAGTTGCGAGCGTTGATAAAAATGCGCGATAAAATTGGATTTTAATTATTATTTTCTACAATTTGTACGTACCAATATATTTCTTAGGCGGCTTAATCAATACGTATCAATCCTTTGAGAATAAGGGCTGGAGTGACCTCGGTGACGACTGAAATAAAATCCATGCTCCGCTGCTGATGCCATGTCCTGAGATTGATGAGGAAAGACGTATCTGGCCTAACGACGATTTAAAAACTCAACCAGAAGTAATAAAAGGATTTGTTTTTTCGGCTTTCATTTTGCACTTTATTTCGGCGACGAGTCCGAGACGACGAATGATAAAATCGGGCGTAACTTACACAACGCGAAGACCATCGTCACCCCAGCACTTATTCTCAAAAGATTAATACGTATTGCCAAATAACCAAAACAAAAGAATTGGGTCGAGACGCAACTTACTATATAATCATTATTCTTCTTCGTTATCGATTGCTATTTTTGGAGGGTCGACGCTCAAAAATTTTCCAGACATTCCGTACGCGCCTTCTCTCTCAATAATCCATATTTTCGCTATCGCCTCGACGTTAATCGTTCCGTTGATTCGCACAAACTCCTCGTTTATATCATCATCTTCTTCTTCTTCTTTTTGTTCTTGTTTGTTTTTACTTTTCGTCGTAAAATTTTCTTTCCTCTCGCCGCCGCCGTCGACCGCCGCCGCCGCCGCTTCTTCTTCTCCCTCGTCTTTTTCCTCTCCTTCTTCTACTTCCTCGTTCCGTAATAAAATGTTCCTATATTCATCCAAAACGATCTCAACGTCTCCGTTCAATCGTCCAGTGCTCACTTGTATCGCATAAAAGAAACCTTCTTCGTCTTCGTAACTCTCGTTACACTTCTTCAACAACGCCCTAAACGTCGAACACGCTTCAGTACTCCCTAACGCGGCATATTCTTTCGATACGTACGTTCGTTCCGCGTTCTTATCAGCCGCGTCCATGTTCGCCTTTAAAGGTAATTGCGAATGGAAATACTGTGCCTCGCAGACGTGATACAACGCGGTCTCTTCGTCCTCGACGCTTTCATCGACCACGTCGTCGCCATCTTCTTCTTCGTTTCGTTTCGCCAGATCTGAAGAAGGTCGTAATGAGCGCGCGCGTCCTGCCGCGCCGTATACTCCAGGCCACGTGCAATATCGGCGATAGAGCTCGTCGTTACATAATCCAACGAGGTCATCGGAATCTAAGCGTTGCATTTCTTATTTGCTATTATTAATATATATGCGCGCGCGCGTTTATGTCGAAGTACGTGATTTTAAATTACATTTTTGAAGATCCAAAAAGTTGCAGAAGCGTTACGATTTGAAATGTTTGACCGCCTTTGTCAACTGCTTATTATCACATAAAACTCTGTTACCGTCTGAAAAGAGAGAGAGAGAGAGAGCATGCTATCTCTATTACTAACGAGATCGATCACACACACACACACACACACACAGACGCGCGCGCGCGCGAATAAACTGAAGTGATCGATAAGATACCTATTATTAATCGCGCGCTCTAAATTTCTCTTTCGAGTCGCGGAGGCGGCCGGCCGCTCGACGGGACACAAAAACGACGATCCCAGCAGCACAGATTCGCGCGCGCGCGAGCGAGCGCTTTTGCTTCTTCTTCTTCTTCTTCTTCTTCGTTTCGTCGTCGTCGATACGAGTAAACCGACCGACGAACTCTAGCGCTACTACTACTACTACTACTACTCCTACTCCTACTAGAAATCGATCACCCTAAATTCTTCAAACACCGCGTCTCGACGTGTACGCCATTACACCTCTTCGAGCAAAACCGCATGCCGCACCTGGAACACGTATACGGACTCGGAAACCCACACACGGAACAAAACTTCCTCGCGGCTCCAGATATCGGCGGTCCAGCCGCGATCGACGTATACGTCGGCTGCCCTACTGCCGCTCGATCTAACTCATTCGCCTCCAGTAATTGATTAAACGTCCTCAAGTTCTTCATGGACCTTTCGTTCATGCCCCTGGTCGCCCTTACGGCTTGGTTCTGCGCGTTCGCTTTCGCGCCGTCTTTTCTTTTGATCTTCGCAATCGCGCCGTCTTTTTTATCGTCGTTTTCGACGACGTACTCATCCTCGCGTTGTTCTTGTTCTTCCAATTCATCGATGAACGCGTCTTGTTCGAGCAGGTCTAATCGGGCCGATACCGCGGCGTCTCTGCTTGACTGGTCCAGTTTACGCACTAACGACGAGTACGTCCTCGACCTGGACGATTTCTTTATCTTCGCTTCTTCTCGTTGTGTGTCGCCCATTTAGTATCGCTCTCGATATGATGGTTACTAAATATCGTCTTTTATATCGAGTGTTACGATACGGTTTTGCAGTGGTACTTGCTGGGGATTTTTCTTGTGCTGCTGCTGCTTGAGATGGTCTCCCCACTGTACGGAATGGCCATTTTTCACTAAAAACAGGGACTAACTCACCCTATTTTTGATACCAATCATCTGCATCAATACCTATTTACTACTAACACGATATAACACACTTTAGCTCAACGTGTATGACACATTGATCTAGGGTAATTAATAGTATTTATGCATTAATAAACCACGCACGTAAACCATAGCTTTACGAGCGATACTTCTGTATAGTTTGTCCATACCTTAAACTCTCATAGTTTACCAGACCCTAACATAAACCCTAAACCCTAAACACTGCATAATAGGGGATTTTGGAACTTCCTTCTTTGCTTGCTTTTGATTGATGGACATTAAAAATGGATATGCGCATAGTAGTCGAACGGACGAGTGATGCGCAAAAATGGACCGTAAACAACGTGCGATTGACGAGAAAGACGAGGGAACCAATCACGCGCGGTAGGCGTATTTTTATGCATCGCAGTCGCGCTTTTTCGTCTTCTTCTGCTCGTGATAATAATAATAACCGTCGTTGTTCTTCCTCGAGGAACGGTGATGAAGATGTAGAAGTAGATATAGACGAAGGTGTAGATGTAACGACCTCGTCGTCTTCGAGGGGACGACGAAGAGTGACTGCGACGATTTTTATGGCGATCGTGAGTAACAGTGTAACGAGTAGTGATAGTGGCGATGACGTCGCCGAAGCGCTAGAGCTAGCGCCCCTGGGTAAGCCGAAGCATATCGGTGGGGAGAAAAGAGTAGGTATTGAGGTCGCGAGCGTGCGCGAGATCCTAGAGCGAGATTTACGACCGGTGAGGAAAGTCGATGATGGTAGTAGTACTTATGAAGGCGCGTATTTCGTCACTGGTAATTTAACGCCAGAGATCTTCGCGGACGATTGCGCGTTTATTGACCCGACGAATACGACTCGAAGTTTATCGAAATACGTGAACGCGTTGAAGATTTTGTTCGACGCGGAGAACTCGCAAGTTCTGTTGAGGACGATCGAGGTCATAGACGATCACACGATTGTTGCGGAATATGCATGCGAAGGGTATTTGAAATTACCGTGGCATCCGAGAGTGAAGCCGTATGTTGGTACGGTTACTTGGAAAACGAACGAGGACGGATTGATTATTGAACAAAATCAAAAATGGACTGGCGTTACCGCAGCTGGTGCGATTTTAGAGAGCTTTACTCCTTCCATGTAAATAATATGTATTTATCAGTTCCATCAATTTATCAATTTATTATTATATAATCTATCATATATCATAATCACCTCGGAATTTCAACGAGAATGCTACCTGTCATTTCTTCAACTTTTGTAGCGTAAACCTGAATTGGTTTCTTCTCGCCTTCTAAAACCTTCCCTATTACTGGCAACGTCGGAAGCGATGGACACCATTCGCCCTCGACTTCGCCTGTTTTCATATCAAACGCCGTATTATGCGCTGGGCAAACGATACACGGGGGTTTCTTCAAATCATCGCCATCACTTTTAATTTCCGCCGAAAGCAGCGCCGTTTTCCCTTGCATGGAAATCCCAAGGTGCGGACATTTATTCGATACGCAATATAATTCGTCCATGAAATATTGCAATAGAACTTTCGTTCCATTTATATTCACGACTTTCCTTTGTTTCTCGGAACTTTTTAATTCGTTCACTGTGATCCCACTCGGATAAAACTCGCTATCCTCCAAAATCATCATCTTTTTATTATTGTCCATATTCACTGCTTCATCAACAGATGATTCAATAGTCGTCGCCAATCCTTTATTCTTATTATTATTCCTCATTCTCGCCGTCCATACGGTTTCGCCTAAACCAGCCTCCGCTCGACTCATATCGCGCTCTCTTTCTTGCGCCGCTTTCCATATCCTCTTCAATCGTTTCGCGCGTCCCCTCAACTCCTCTCTCCATAACAAACTCCCTACGATCATCACGCACACGTCCGATGCCGCTGCTAACACTGGCGAATCGAGCTTTGACTCTGATTGTAAAATATACACCAACTGCGCCGCCGCGACCGACGAACTCAACGCGTATGTGGCTAAACGAAACCTTCTCAAAGGGACAGATCTTCGTTCGGCTTCGATTATTGCCTGTGGGACGCCTTCTGCGCCGACGACTGTTTCATCGCTCGGGTTCCTATCGAATATTGAACTCCTTTTTTTCTTCTTAACACTCTGCGTTGCATCGTTACTATCGTTACCATTCTGATCGTAATCATCGTCTGCGTCTGCGTCTTCCCTTTTCTCGGTCGTACTCGAAACCTTGGTCGCCATCGAAGAAACATTACTATCGTCATCGTTCTTCGAAGAAGCTTTATGAATGCAAACGCTCGATCTCCTTCGGCGATGAGTACGA
>Ga0114998_10004349_pt1 | contig 10349 bp, 9 predicted proteins | sample ArcticOcean_MG_C_5_FD_87044 | JGI IMG/M metagenome (GOLD analysis project Ga0114998, IMG submission 87044) | Marine microbial communities from western Arctic Ocean - ArcticOcean_MG_CB4_138 | ecosystem: Environmental > Aquatic > Marine > Oceanic | place: Arctic Ocean: Canada Basin | collected...
AGAATTGATGTCAGAAACATACACGCTCCAGAGTATTAAAGGAGTGTAACCCAAAACAGGTGGTGATATTGTGCTCACCTTCCAATAGGAGATCCGCTTGAACATTAAGTTGTAAAATACTGTATAAAGTAAAAACTATATGAAAAGAAAGGCGGCCGCCATCAGACTCGAAGAAGACAAAAAACGAGCGCGTTGATAAACATAGTAATAAATAGGAGTGCTATAAAATAAATAAAACCGAATAAAGAAGAATGCAGTATAATTTCAAGAAAATAGCGCAAGTACCGACATCGAAGGACTTCATTGACATCGTGCTCTCGAAGACGCAGAGACAGACGCCGACGGTGATACACAGGGGATACGCAATCACGCGGATTCGTCAATTTTATATGCGAAAAGTGAAATATACGCAACAATCGTGGCACGAGAAGTTATCGAGGATTCTGGAAGATTTCCCACGCGTGGATGACATACACCCGTTTTACTCCGATTTATTGAACGTTTTATACGATAAGGACCATTATAAGCTCGCGCTAGGGCAGTTGAACACGTCCAGGAACATTATTGATAAAATCTCGAAAGATTACGTGAAATTACTGAAATACGGGGACTCTTTGTATAGATGTAAACAATTGAAACGAGCCGCGATGGGGAGAATGTGCACGATGATGAAGAAGCATACGGCGAGCTTAGCGTATTTGGAACAAGTGAGGCAGCACATGTCGAGATTGCCTTCGATCGATCCGAATACGAGGACTATTTTAGTATGCGGGTATCCAAACGTTGGGAAGTCGAGTTTTATGAATAAGGTGACGAGGGCGGATGTTGAGGTGCAGCCGTACGCGTTTACGACGAAGAGCATTTATGTCGGTCATACAGATTATAAGTATTTAAGATGGCAAGTGCTCGATACACCAGGGATTTTAGATCGACCGCTTGACGAGAGGAACACGATTGAGATGCAATCAATCACCGCTTTGGCGCATTTAAGAGCGGTCGTTTTGTATGTTGTTGATATTTCCGAACAGTGTGGGTTTACGATTAAGCAACAATCGGATTTGTTTCACTCAATTGCGCCATTGTTTGCGAATAAACCATTAGTCGTCGCTTTGAACAAGACCGATTTGATCTCTTTAGACGATTTGAAAGATTCGGACAAGGCGTTGTTGGAAGATATGCGCAAATTTGTCGCCGGTCCATCGACGTTACAGTTAGGCGACGATGATCATCAGCCATTACCGACAATGTCGACGTTAAGTGAAAATGGTGTCGCTGACGTGAAGAATTTGTGTTGCGACCGCTTGCTCGCCATGCGAGTAGAGCAAAAGCTCGCGGGCAGACGCGCCGGAGATATTCTTAACCGTTTGCACGTCGCAATTCCAAAACCGAGAGATTCAAAACAACGACCGGCTACAATTCCAGCTTCGTTGGAAGAAACGAGAGCAAGAAAAGAACGCGGTGAGAAGATGGTTACAGAAAAGGATTTACAAGAAGCGAACGGCGGCGCCGGAGTTTACGCAGCCGACTTCAACAAGCACTACATTCTAGAAAATGATGATTGGAAATACGACATCATGCCTGAGATTTACAACGGGAAGAATATTGCAGACTTTATTGATCCAGAAATCGAAGCAAAGCTGGAAGAATTGGAAAGAGAAGAGGAAGAGTTGGAGAAGCAATGGGAAGCCGAGGCGCATTTACGCCAGCCAACAGAGCAACCGCTCACAGAGGAAGAAAAGTCTTTATTGGGAGAAATCAAATTAAGAAAGAAAAAATTAGTCGCAGAACATCGCAGGAAAAAGTCAGTCGGAAGCAACTCGTCCAAGCTACCCTCGAAAGCCGATCCAGAAGGCAAACGTACGGCGAAGAACATGAAGGCTTCGTTAGAGTCAATGGGTCTAGATGCAGACAAAGCGGTAGAAAGAGCTCGTTCGCAATCGAGAGGACGCAAACGCGAGCGTTCAATATCTCGCGCAGACGGCGCAGACGACGACGAAGCAATGGATGCCGACGAAGCAAAACCGCGTACGCACTCTTCCCGTTCACGATCAAAATCTGTCGCAAAAAGAGTTGCACAAACCCCGGCGAGCGGCAGCGGTCTCAAAAACGAAGCTGCCAACATTAAAGCTCAACGCTTGGCCGATCTTGCGCAAAGAAAATCGAGCAAACAAGCGAGATCTGGCGAAGGCGACAGAGTCATCGTCACGAAAATGCCAAAACACTTGTTCTCTGGTAAACGAGGTATTGGAAAAACGGATAGAAGATAAAATATATAGAAAAAGAGAAATCGTTGTTTATATTTGCACGCATTGTATTACACTTACACACATCATTATCATCATCATCACCGCAACTACTAAACTTGCTCTCGCTAGCTTCTAGATTTCATGTTTTTTTTATTTGCTCGCACTGTTCATCTCGCCTCCCAACTTTAAAAGACCGATCATGTGCGATTCTAGGTGTTTCTTTAAACCCCTTCGATTAGTAAACGTTTTGTCACAAACCTCGCATTGGAGCTCACTGGCATGTTCGCGGATTGAAAACGGTAGGAAAGATGTCTCTTGGACATTTTCTTGTCTCGAGTGCTTTTGCGAGTGCGTTTTCAACTCTTCTCCGCGCGTCTTGAAAGCCTTTGCGCGTAGGTCGCTCGTGTGTCGTTTCGAGACGACTTTTGTTGGCAATGCGGCGACTTTGCGGACGGCGACACAGAATTTCGTCCTATGATCGGCCAAACGTTTGGGTAATTTAAAACCTTTTCCGCACATTTCACATTTATACGGTGCAACCGCTAAATGTTTGCGATGATGGCTTGCCAAACCTTGTCCTGACATGCACGAAAAATCGCACTGATTGCACAAAAACGGTTTCGCTTCGATGTGACTTTTCAAATGCGCTTTTATTGAAGCGTAATCTGTGCACTCGAACATACAATCGTGGCATGAAAAAGAGTCCCCCGATTTGTGCCTATTTTTTGTATGTTTATCTAAATTACTCGAAGTCGTACATTTATAATCGCATACGAAACATTCATATGGCTTCTCTCCGGAATGACTTCTTTTATGCACAATTAAGCTACTTTGTTCTCCGAACGAATTCGCGCATAAATCGCACTTCCAAGGTTTCTCGTCGCGATGCGTGTGTAACTTTCTCACGTGCCGATTTAGGTGATGTGTATACGAAAAAGCCCGTCCACAGTGCTCGCACGCGTACGGTTTCTCGCCAGTGTGTGTTCTCGAGTGGCCTAATAAATGTGCCGCATTCGCAAACTCTTTCTTACACACTTCACACGTGACTGATGTTTTCTTTCCACTGCTACTAAGAGGGGCTTTTACGATCCCACACAGTACCACGGGTATTACTTTCTTATTAGTAGTATCAGTACTCGTTGTTCCTTTGACTTCTACTGACACTACCTTTTTAGCTCTCATTCTTCTTCTCCTTAGACTTCTTAAACTTCTTCTTCTTCTTAACCTTCTTCCTCTTCTTCAGATGTATGTCCGAAGTTCAATAAATAGTTTGGTTGAACTGTTGTAGACGGCACCGTTGTGGACAAATCAGACGCGCGAGTTTTTATAGTTCTTCTCTCCGCGCGATATCAACAATAGTAACGAATTTTCTGCTCGCGCGCCCTGCTGATTAATATTTCGCGCGTCTGTATAATCGCTCCGTGTAGATTTTTTAATTTCGCTCGCTGATAGAGCGCGGCGTTCTTTTAAGCTTGAAATCCTTTTTTGCGCGCTTATTATCGCTATTAAACCTTTGCTGACATCAGCAAGTTTGAAGATTTCGCGCGCGTTAGTATTCTTATCGAGTTCCTCAGTAGACTTCTTCTTCATCGAACTCGAGTGAACGAAAATGATAGCTAGGACAAAGAATAAGATCGCAATAATTGACATGAAATCTTCAAAGGCGACGGAAGCGATCTCGAGAGCGTGCGAAAGCTCAGGGTTCTTCTACTTAATAAACCACGACGTGATGCTCTGCGACAAGGTCAGAGAAGTCGTTAGGGGTTTCTTTCGAAACCTGAGCGAGGAAGAGAAATCGAGATCGAAAGGGGATAAGAAAGGGTACGTCGCAATGAACGGCATGCAGAACATGGTCAGGAAACCGGAGTATCACGAGAAGTTTTCGTGCGGGAGAGTCGATGTCGATTTGAACGATGCTTACTATGACCGCGATGCGAGCATATTCTTTGACTGCGAGAACGTTTGGCCAACGAACGTCGATGGTTTCGAGAAGACGTACGTAGGTTTCTACGAGGAGATGGAGAAGTTTTCTTTGAAGTTAATGAGATTATTCGCGAGAGCGCTCGATTTAACGGATGAAGAGTATTTTGTTGATCGAAGTTTAAAACATGTGACGAACTTATGCTCTCTGAGGTATTCGGTCGGACGCGCGAGAGCTGAGATGAAAATTGAAGACGGTTGTAACGAACAACAACTAGTACTTCCGCATACGGATCCGACTGATTTTACGTGTATTATATTCAACGATGATGAACCGAAAGGTTTACAGGTTTTAATGGAGGAAAATACAGAGAATAGTACAGAGAATAGTGCTTGGGTAGATGTAGAACGCTGCGAAGGGGGCATTCTGGTAAACATTGGGGACTTGTTTCAAATGTGGACGAACGGAGATTTTAAAAGTTCGAGGCATCGAGTTATCATAGGTGAAAAAACAGAAGAAGATGATGATGAAGATAGAATGTCCATAGTTTGGTTTCATTGTCCAAATTATGATACAATTGTTGATAGCCGAGAAGTAGATGAACTTAGAAAAAATAGTCAGGGCCGAGAACAGAAATATAGACCGTTCAAAGTTGAAGACAGAACGCATTTCAAACAAACGGAACGAACGAAAAATAACCTGCCTGACAGGCAGTCACTAAAACAGAATGATCGCTACATAGACGTAGAAATAGAAGAAGAAGAAGTTATACATACATAAAAAAAGTAAAGGGTGTTTGACTCGAATCGTTCGGTCAATTGTATTATTTGCGCGTTCTATTATTAAAATTCTACAAGACATATATACTAACTATATTATACACATTAGACACACACACACACACACACACACACACACACATAATTACATCGTTCCCTCATCATCAACGACTTCGGTCCCTTTATTCTCCATCGTCGTCGTCGCAGGAACTTGCGCGACGACGACGCTCGAACTCTCTCTCTTCTCAGCATTTTGCGCATTTAAAGAATGTTTCAACATATATTTCGCTACGAATTCGTGTGGATCTTCCGGTCTCACCTTCACGAGTTCTTTCATCGCATCTCTTAAAGTAGGAACGACGGTTTCGTCTAAATACTGTCTCGCTGGTACGCGTTTCTCGCGCACTAATTGCTTTTGCTGTGCCTAAAATAATCAAAAATGGACAGAAAAGTTCATCAGTCTTTCAATCAATCATCTTCATCATCATAGAATCACATCATCGTGGTCCCCAAAAGAAAAAAAAAGAAAACCGCGCGAACGAACAAACAAACATCGCAAACAACAAACGCACCGAAGTACCATCCTGGCTCATTCTCTCTCTCCTTCTCTCTCTCTCTATTTTATATATTTCCTCTCGTATATAGTAATAGCAACTACTTTTTTTTCTTTTAAAATATATATTAAAGTTGGTCAAACTATCTCTCTACTTTTGGAAAACTTTTTTCTGATCTGCTCGAACGACGGATATGCGTCGAAGGGCGTGACTTTGTGAATATATTTAAGGTTTCAGTTTGAAAACAGAACTTATCATGTTCATTGAATGCTTCATTCGATCCAGCGTAGTTTTATTATTGCATACACAGAGTACCTAAATTAGCGAGAGAGTTTGTATATTTACTATATGTATCAGTTTTATATATGCGTTTATTGACGACGACCATCACCTGCTGATGCTGATGATGACTTCAGATTTGGCACAAAAAGCGCTTAAAAAAAAAGAAAAGAACGACTATCGCGATGGCACGCGGCGGATCGTTATCGGCCGAAAGCGCTCTGGAAGAAGCGAAGCGGCTCGAGCGAGAGCGATCTTTCGAGCTCGCGATCGAGAAATATCGCCAAGTGATCTTCTCGATGGAAACCGACGAAGCAGAAGATGAGAAGGTTTCGATAGCGCAAGAGGATATGCGCATGAAAGAGATTGCGATACAAAACCTGTCTGCGATGTATCAAATGGAATCGAACGCTGAAGCGATAAAACTGTTACTCGATGAATTGAAACCGATGTTTAAACGAATGCCAAAGGCGAAGACGGCAAAGATTGTCAGAAATTTAATCGATGTATTGAGCACGATCGATGGTCACGATTCCTTGCAAGTGGAGCTATGTAAAGAGCAGATTCAGTGGGCGAAAGAAGAGAAGAGGACGTTTTTGAGACACAGAGTCGAATTAAGGTTAGCGGCGTTGTTCCTGAAAGCGAGGAAGTATACGGATTCGTTGAAGATGATCAGCGCGCTCTCTAGAGAGGTGAAGAAGTTGGATGATAAGTTGTTGTTGGTTGATATACATTTGTTGGAGTCGAAGATTCATTATGCGTTGAATGATATAGCGAAAGGGAAGGCGTCGTTAACGGCGGCGAGGACGAACGCTGGGTCGATTTATGTCCCTCCATCGGCGCAGTGCGGGATCGATTTGCAGAGCGGGATTTTACACGCCGAGGAGAAGGATTATAAAACCGCGTATTCGTACTTCTTTGAAGCGTTTGAGCAGTTGAATAATTTAGATGATGCGCAGTATAAGAAGGAGACAGTTATTGCGTTGAAATACATGTTAATGTGTAAAGTGATGAGCGGTAACGCGAGCGACGTGAAGACATTAGTGGCTTCGAAATCTGGGTTGAAACACGCTGGCGAGGAATCTTTGGACGCAATGAAGGCGGTGGCGGAAGCATATATTTCGAGATCTTTGAAGGATTTGGAAAGAGTTTTGAGAGATTATGGAGAGTATTTGATGGACGATCCTATTGTATCGAATCATTTGGGTAAGTTAAAAGACGATTTGATGGAGCAAAACTTGTTTCGCTTGATCGAACCATATTCAAGAGTTGAACTCGCTAGAATCGCCGAACTCATCGAGCTTCCGATCTTAGACGTGGAGAGTAAGTTGAGTCAAATGATTTTGGATGGGAAATTCGAAGGTATTCTAGATCAAGGCAGCGGGTGTCTCGTCGTGTTCGATGAGCAACCTCCTGAAACTATGTACAAGGCTACTTTAGAAGCAGTGGCGAACATGTCCAAAGTTGTCATTTCGCTTCAACAAAGATCGAATTCGATCATATTAGGGTAAACATAAATAATTATAAATAACGAGTTAGCAAAAGCGATTTAATTAATTAATATAATAAGTATATATATATATATATATATATACTGTATATATTATCACAACTATTACAACCTTCGCGATTTGATAACTGACGTTTTCACACCAGTTTCTTCGCCACCATATGTAGTCGCTCCCTTTTTCATATCTCGCACGGAGCCTTTTCTTCGAACAACTGCTTTTGCAAACTTGTTCTTTAATCGCACTCTTGGATTCTTCATATCTTTCGATCTGTGCGGGGTCAAACCTCTATTAGACATGATCTTCCCACCGATCTCACGTCTACCTTCTGCGTCGTCCTCAGGTGCAACCGCCATTCGTTGTTCACGCGTGTATTTTTGTTGTTTATCCAAGCGTTTGCGGTCGCGCTGCGAAAGCGCAAGATCGTATTCTTCATTCTCGTACGACGATTGTCTCGGTTGGTTCGGTCTAGCTCGCATGGCGTCTTCTTGAGCGCGTAAGGTTTGCTCGTGTCTTTCAACGTGACGAAGCGCGCCTTTTTCGTATTTTTGGCGGCGTTCCTTGTGATGATTAAAACGAAAAGTGAGTTTCAAAAGCATTCGCAAAATAATTGTTGCGCAAAAGTAAAAAAGTAAAATGTCCAGCGCGGCGAGACCGAATAGAGGACAAAGAAAACATCGAAACGGTCAAGTTGCACCCCGATAAGTATATTATACTTCATTCGGTGATTATTTTAGCATCAAATTTGACAACAATAAATCATGGAAAGAAATATCGAAGCTTCGATATGATGATGCGAAAGAGGAATTTAACACACACATTCGTGCTCGCGATGAGAAAAAGAAGAAATAAAGTAATAATAAAGTAACGTACCCCTAGTGTGTCACGCATTGGCACATCTTCTTCGCCCGTATCGCGTCTTCCTTGTTTAATACCAATCGGCATCGATCGATTTCCATCTTGGACGATATCCACTAGACGTCTTTTTCTATCATGTGAAGTTGGAATCTCGTCCAACTCTTGCGCTTGCTCGACTAAATCTGCAACGTCGTCACCGAAATCGCCAATTGCTGCAATTGAACTAATGTTTCTCGTCGTAGCTGCTTGACGTTTACGCTCTTGCTTAGTCAACGGAACACGCGTAAACAAATCTTCTTCAATTCTCGCGCGAGCTTCCATGCGAGCGTGTTCGCGCTTGACGAAGGCGTTTCGGTCGTTTGCATCTCCATCACGAATTTCTTCAGGGTCTTCACCGAGCTCGTGTGCGAGTTCCTGTGTATTTTAAAATTGTAATATGTGTTAGATATATAATTGACAACGATGTGAACGATCGCTCGCGTAAAATATATTTCAGAGAGAAAGAGAAAAGAAAATGTCCACTTCTTGATTGAAGTATCACCACTGACACGGCAATACCACTGCCCAAGATTTAGTACTGTTTGGTTGTACGCAACTTTAGGAAGCCCGAGAACACCTGATAAATAGCAGGTCCCGGGGGCAAAAGTGCGAAACGAAACGAAACGAAAAAAATAAATATTTATAAAGAAGAATTTCTCGTACCTGTATGAGCGAAGATCGTTGCGCCCGTCTTCTTCCTTCCTTTTCGCGTCTCTTTTCCTTGTTTGATTTTCCTTTTTCCAAATCTTCGTCTTCCATAGTCGTTGGCAACATCTTCGGAGGACGATAGACGCCGTCTTCGTCGTTTTCTTCTCCTTCATCACCACCGCGCCCGACCAAAGCAGACGGATTCGGTTTGAATTGAAGATTATCGCCACCCGCGGCTGCGCCCTCGGCAGTGCTTACAACTTTAAGAAGTTTTTCAATCTATTTTTAAAAACGATGGTGAGTAAAAAGTGATAAATGAACCGCCGCTAAAAATAAAGCATACACACACATATACACACGTATAAAGAGCAATAAGAGTGAAGTTTCGTGATGATGTTGTTCCTCTCGTCGTTAGATCGCTCAGTCCCTTAGATGTTATAAAAAGCCTTCATGGGCGTTACCGCGGTAAGCGGAACGTTTTCAGGACATGCCGTGAAGCATTTTCATCACCGCGACACGAGTGGTTTTAACATTCTCTTTCACTTCGAAAATATACGCACGCACGCACGCAAACACATTGTTCGAACGATCGAAAACAATAAAACAATAAAACATACCTGATACTGAAGCTTCTTATCAATTGGCCTGAGCTTCTCGATGTACGACCGAATTTCCACGAGTTTCAAAACCACCGGATGGTCCTTCACCGACTGCCCTTCCGCTTTCATCATTAAGTAAAACACAATGTTCACGCAATAACTTAACAAAAGAATATATTTCGTGTCCAAATACGTGATACCTTCCTCGGTTATGTACTCGCCTCGTTTTGCCGACTTCACAAGTGGTTCGACGTTTGTTTCAACCTCGGCGAGCGTCTTTTTCAACTCATCGCATAAAGCGATCACTTCAGCGTCTTCGTCCAGATTTGCAGCGGCATCTTCTAAACGTTCTCTTTTCGTTCTCTTTTCATCATCGTCCAATGCTTCAACGACAACTTTTCCATCTATGCTTGTTGTTTTCTTGTTCTTTTTCGTTGGCTTTTTCTTAACGCCGAGTTTACTTCTCTCCGCTTTCTCTTGCAACGTCAATTCTTCTTCTTCTTCTTCTTCTTCTTCTTCTTCTTCTTCACTGCTACTCTCTTCGTCATCTTCGTCATCTTCATCATCATCTTCATCATCATCATCCAACCCAAAATCCATAGCAGACATTTTCTTCGCCCTCGCTTTCTGCGCCAACCTCGCCGCCTTCTCTTCATCTCTCCTATCCTCCTCCTCCTCAACGTCTTCGTGATCGATATCTTCATCGCCGTAGAAATCACTTTTCCTCTTCCCCTTAACCTTCCCATCTTTATCAAAATCATCCGACTCAGACTCCGAATTATCATCATCTCTCTCGTCATCCGAATGCTCAGCCTTATTCCTTAACCGCTTTTGTTCTAACTTTTTCCTTTGCTCTTTCATGGCTCTCAACAATCCAACTTCGTCGTCATCGGAGTCTAACTCTTCATCATCTGAATC
>Ga0114998_10004350_pt1 | contig 10349 bp, 10 predicted proteins | sample ArcticOcean_MG_C_5_FD_87044 | JGI IMG/M metagenome (GOLD analysis project Ga0114998, IMG submission 87044) | Marine microbial communities from western Arctic Ocean - ArcticOcean_MG_CB4_138 | ecosystem: Environmental > Aquatic > Marine > Oceanic | place: Arctic Ocean: Canada Basin | collected...
GACCAAAAGAGCAAATATACCTAATGGTGCAAATAGCATTAACCAATGAACAATTTTGAGCATAACCTCATAAAGACTGGTAAAGACATTTTTAGCTGCCTTAAATTTATCTTTCTTATCATTCAATGCGATACCAATAATGATAGAGAAAACAATTAATGGCAGTATCTTTCCAGATGCTAGTGAATGGAAAGGATTTTCAAACAAACTCAATAAAAATTGTTTAAAAAATTCTGGAATCGTCATAGTGCTTGCTACCGCACCATTGGTTGATTGCCAAGAGTCAATGATTAGACCAGCACCAGGTTGAACAATATTCATAACAACTAATGCTAAGATAATTGCAATTGACATAGTTGTAATAAAATATAAAAAGGTAGATTTCCAGATTAGGCTTGAATTTTTTCCTCTTCCCAAATTTGAAACTCCGACAATAATAGAGAAAAAAACTAAAGGTACTAGAATCATCTTTAAACTTTTTATGAAAATTTTTCCTAATAAATCAGTCACTACTAATAGGTAATCTACAAAAAATAAATTGGGAAAAAATTTTATTGTTAGGCCTAGTAATATCCCGGCAAAAGCAGCTATAAAAATTAATTTATTTATATTATTCATTTAATTAAGTCTTTCTAATATTGCTGCAAAAAAACCATCAGTTTTATGCTCATCAGGTCTTAACTTTATATATTTATCTGATTTTAATGGTATATCATATTTTATTAATATTGGTTCTGGTGAAAAAACTCGAAAGTTTTTATTTTCTAAAAGAAAATTTTCTACGATTACCTCATTCTCTTGCTTTAATAAACTGCATGTAGCATAGACTAGATGACCTCCAACCTTACATAATCTAGATGCTGCATTAATTATTAGCTTTTGCTTAAGATTTAATTGTTCCACAGATTCAAGCGAGTGTTTCCATTTCAAATCAGGATTTCTTCTTAAAGTGCCAAGTCCTGTACACGGAGCATCAACGAGAACTCTATCAAACTTTTCACGTAATCTTTTTATCTTTGTATCGTTTTCATGCATTATTTTATGGGACATTATATTTGACGCACCTGATCGTTTTAACCTTTTTTTCAAATTTGCTAATCTATTATCTGAAATATCAAAAGCGTACAATCTTCCAGTATTTTTCATCATTGCAGAAAGTGCTAATGTTTTTCCTCCAGCTCCCGCACAGAAATCTGCGACCATAGAACCTCGTTTTGGATTCACTAAGAAAGATAATATTTGGCTCCCTTCATCTTGAACTTCAATTATTCCATTTAAAAATAAATTATCTCTCTGAATTGATGTTCCTCTTGGCAAAGAAATACATATTGGGGATATATTACTTTTAACTATTTTATCTTTTAAGTCTGGAAAGCTGATGATTAAATCTTCAACAACCTTTGAAATACTTTTTTCTTTTAGCAAGTTGACTCTTAAATTTAGATTAGCTGGATTTAACAGACTCTTTGCTAAACTAATTGCTGATTGCTCACCATATTGCTCTAATAGGTTTTCCCAAAGCCAATCAGGCATACTTAGCTTTGAAGCCCACCCCTCTATGTTGGCTTTATTAGCCTTTTGCTCCTTCAGCCAAGTTAAATCTTGATCATCAATAAAATTAGATAGCTCTCTTATACTTTTACCGAGAACTAACATCATATAAATTAAAACTAATTTTCTAGGGTTTTCTTCGTTTATATTTTCAATCAAATATCGTCTATTTCGAATTACCCCATAATATAATTCAGAAAGTTCTGATCTATCATGACTTCCAAGATGTCTATTATTTTTAAAAAAAATACTTAGCTGACGATCAGCAGGTCCTGAATGCAAAAAATGTTCTTTTAAAATTTCTGAGCATGCTTTAATTATTATTTTATTCATCATTTTTTTTTATTTTTAAAGTTTCTATTTTTTGAATAATAGTGCTTAAGTCTTCATCAGTTATTGATATCTTCACTGGTAAATGCCCATATTTTTTTGCCAGCCATAAATCAATTCTTTCCGGATTCTGATAATTAAATTTTGCTACATGTAGTACGTCAAGATAACCTAATTTTGTATCTATATTTACTTCTTCAATATAGTGATAATCGTAAATTTTAAAAACTTTTGCATTAGTTATTGGTATTTGCATTTTATTTAATGGATCTAAGAACATAAATTGGAACATAAAGCTCAACTGATCTTGTGCTTGTTCGATTAAACCATACTTATCAGTAGTTTCCTTCCTATTTATAGTTAGAGTTTTACTTTCCCAATCGAAAAATGCTTCTGATTTTCTCTTTTTTCCATAATTATATAAATAATATTCTGGTTTCAACCCTGATATGTCTATTGAGCCTGTACTTTTTTGTATTAATGGTTTTGAGTAAAAGAATGAGCTTATACCCTCTGCCTTAGCCTTATAATCAATTTCATAATTTTTTTTATTAATTTTATAATCTACTTTTAAACTTCCAACTCTTGAAATTAAACTTTTTTTATTACCCTCAGCCCCTTGGCTGTTACCCCCAAATGGCATAATTTTATTTATTGAGCCCTTATTTTCTCCAAGCTCATGAAAAACTTTGTAAGTCATTGAAATTGATTTTATTGACTCCCCAAAAACTGGCTTCGCGATGAGCTCATCAATATCTTTGACCGGCTTACATAATGCACAATATATTTCCTCATTTTTTTCCTTAACTCTATTTTTTATACTATCTTTTTTAAATTTTTCTTTCTTCACATTTTTCAGTGGAGATAAATTATCTTTACTTATTTCTGGCGGTAGTTTGACTAGTTGAATATCAATCAACTTGTTATTGCTGATATCAAATTTTATATTTGATAAAAATATAAAATGAATCGCAATTGAAATTAACATTCCATATACTAAGAAACGATTCCTCATCTTTTTTATTTAACTTATAATAGATTTGTTTTTAATAAAATTTGCTCTATATTAATCCCAATATCTGTTTTAATTTCAATCTTTAAAGGAATTCTATATGGCTCTCTTAATATCCATATATGGTGTATAGAGTTACTTTTCCCCTCTATCTCACCTTCATAGACATCTGCTTCTAGAATTCCATAACCAGTTGTCATCAACTCACTTCTAACTTTATTGTATAAGTATGTCCGACTTTTTTTCCCATCAATTACTTCAAAAATATAATTTTTTTTACTTAGGGATTCAAAATTAAATTGATATAAATAAGTTAGTACATCAAAATGTTTCTCCTTAAGTACAATATTTTTAGTTTCTTGCTTATACGTTATTTTCACTTGCTTATCTTTAGAATTAAATTCTGCCAAAATATTCTTTTTTGGTTTCTTCTTATTCTTTAATTCAAATATTTCTGGTGAAAATCTATCTATACTTAATTGGCCTCTACTGATAACCTCCCGATTTCCTAATAGCTTCAAAATACCTTCTGCTTTTGTTATTGCTTTTATTTCATATTGATTATTTTTTTGATTAAAATCTACAATTACCCTACCTAGATTATTACTTTGTTGTAATAACTGATATTCGCTATGAAAATTATTCGGAAATAATTTAGCTCCTACGCTGAATGAGTATAATGAAAATATTACAACCCCTAAGTATCTATATAATTTCAGACTGAGCTCCATTTAGATCTCTATTGGCTATTTTCCCAAGCACAAAAACAGTTTCACCATTTTGTTCTAAAATTCTTATTGCCTCTTCTTTATCATTAGGATTTATTATTGCTACCATACCAATCCCACAGTTAAATGTTTTATATAGTTCGTCATCACCAATATTTGCTTTCTCCTTAAGCCATTTAAATATCGGTGGCATATTCCATGAATCTTTTTTGATAACTGCTTTTTGCTTTTCTTTTAATACTCTAGGAATATTTTCATAAATACCTCCACCAGTAATATGAGCCAATCCATTCACTTTAATTTTTTCTAATAAACTTAAAATTGATTTAACATATATTTTGGTTGGCGCCATTAAGACATCTCCAAACGTTTTACCATCGAAATTGGTACTAAGATCAATATTTTCTTTTTCTAAAACCTTTCTTATCAATGAATAACCATTTGAATGAGGGCCAGAAGATTCCATACCAATTATGATATCTCCCTCTGAAATACTTTCACCATCTATAACTTTACTGCGCTCAACTGCCCCTACACAAAACCCAGCTAAATCATACTCCCCTGTAGAGTACATGCCTGGCATCTCTGCCGTTTCTCCCCCTACTAATGCACAACCTGCTAATAAACAACCTTCCGATATTCCTTTTATAACCTCAGTAGCCATCTCTACATCTAATTTTCCACATGCAAAATAATCTAAAAAGAATAGAGGCTCTGCCCCTTGCACTAAAATATCATTTACGCACATTGCTACTAAATCTTGCCCAATAGTATTGTGAGTATTTAAATCAAATGCTAATTTAAGCTTTGTACCAACTCCATCAGTTCCAGAAACTAATACAGGATTTTTAAACTTTTTAGGTATCTCGAATAATGACCCAAAGCCTCCTAGTCCACCCATCACTTCTGGTCGATTTGTAGCTTTTGCATATGGCTTTATATTAGACACCAATCTATCTCCTGCTTTTATGTCTACACCAGCATCTTTGTAAGAAATAGAATTTTTTTTATTGCTTGAATCTTGAGACAATTTTATTTACCCTCTAGAATGTTTAATACTTTACGTATAATATAATTTTAACTGAATTTAGTAGCAATAGATAATTCTCATATACTCATAATCCTATGGAACAACTCTTACTTAATATTGAATTACCGATACATAAGACATTTGAGAACTTTATTGTTGGAAATAATAAAGAATGTTTTGATGCGCTAAGGAATTTTATTTTGCCTGAGAATGATATATTTTTTATTTATATTTGGGGAGATAAAGGTTGTGGAAAATCTCACTTGGCTGAAGCAATTCAAAATAAAAATATTACAATAATAGAGGATATTGATCAAGCTAGCCAAAGTAAGCAAATTGATATTTTTAATCTTTACAATGACCACAAATCCAGACATAAAAAACTACTAGTTACAGGAAATAATAACCCTAATAAAATGATGTTAAGAGATGACTTAGCTAGTCGCTTAAGCTGGGGTTTAGTCTACAAGCTTAGCCTGCTATCTGATATTGAAAAAAAACAAGCTTTAAAAAGATATTCAAAAGATAGAGGGCTTAATCTTAAAATTGAAATTATTGAATACTTACTTCGGTACTACAAAAGAGACCTTCATTCGCTTATTGCAACCCTAGATGCATTAGACCGATGGTCACTTAAGACTAAACGGTCTATTACAATCCCACTTCTTAAAGAAATGAATCAAGAAAATTTATTTAAATAAATTAAATTTTCCCTACCAAATCTAATGATGGTTTAAGTGTTTCAGCACCTGGTTTCCAAGATGCAGGGCAAACTTCATCGGGATTAGCTTCAATATGTTGTGCTGCCTGAACTTTTCTAACTAGGTCTGCTGCAGAACGTCCTATACCTAGATCATTAACTTCAATTGTTTTGATTTTACTTTCAGGACTAATAATAAAAGTACCTCTTAATGCAAGTCCCTCTTCTTCAATCATTACATCAAAGTTTCTAGCTAACACTCCTGTGGGATCGCCAATCATTGGAAATTTTATTTTTTTTATCGATTCTGATGAGTCATGCCAGGCTTTGTGGCTAAAATGTGTATCCGTTGAGATTGCATATACTTCAACATTTAATTTTTTAAGTTCTTCATAATGATCTGCAAGATCGCTTAATTCAGTTGGGCAAACAAAAGTAAAGTCGGCAGGGTAGAAAACAAATACAGACCAATGTCCATTCAAATTTTCTTCCGTAATATCTATAAATTCTCCATACTGATTTTTTGCATGATAAGCCTTAGCATTGAAAGGTTTGATGCTGCTATTTATTAACGAACTCATTATAAATTTTCCTTATTATAGTTATATTTGAAAATCATAATTTTAAAGAGATTGTTTAATTTGTATAATTAATTATGCATATGTGATTAATAAATAATTCTTATTATAAGTTTGCTTTGCTTATTTCATAAATTTCTTTCTCTTTTTGTAGTTGTTTTAAGCGTGATTCAACCCTAGACTTTTCATAGAAGTTACCGTCTATAGCCCTTACTGCCATATCCATCTGCACTATAGCTTCCTGTAGGTTATATTCATAATAAAATGATTCTGCAAGACTCTCATATTGTAATAGCTGCTTTCCCTTTAATGAATATGCTTTTGATAATAATTTATATAGTTTCGGATCAGTATCAAAGGTTAATACGTAACTTTGCAAAAAACTTATGGCTTCATTTATAGATTTTTTTTCAATGAAGTAATCAGCCAATTTATAAACAAATGCTCTGTAATTCGGATATTTTTTAAGGGCTTTTTTTATTAATGCATATGCCATATTTATATCCCCTTTTTTAAGTTGTATTTCTATATCTAATTGGTCAATCATAGGATTCTCTATATTTTTATTTTTAAGCCATTCCATTTCTTTTTGAGCCTCTTTATAATTTTTATTTAATAAATATGCATAAGCAAGAGCATATCTTTCACCTACTTCACTAGCATAAGATTTATTCTTGATATTAATTTCTAATTGTTTTCTTATTAATTTCTTATCTTGAAGAAATACTCTAAGTTTTGCTTTTACAAAATGAAAACTTGGATCATCCAAACGTTGTATATATGGGTAGTCTGCTAAACGATTTTCAATGTCACTAATACGTTCTGAAGTAATTGGGTGTGTTCTAAGAAATGATGGGGCTGCTCCTATGGAATATTGATTACCTTTTTGCAATGTTCTAAAAAAATCAATGGCGCCTCGCACGTCAAAGCCTGCTTTATGAAGAATTTTAATGCCAACACGATCCGCTTCTTTTTCATTCTCTCTAGTGAAGTCTAAAACAGTTTGAACTCCGAGTGCTTGTGATGCCATAAGAGCACCTTTTGCCAATTCTGGATTAGATCGAGCCAATAATAACGCTAATCCGATTCCTAAATAAGACTTAAAAGAATCTTTTTGAAGTTTGCCTACCATTCGCGCAATGTGTCGTTGAGTAACATGTGCAATCTCGTGGGCCAAAACACTAGCAAGCTCTGATTCAGAATTTGCTGACATAATAAGTCCAGTATGGACTCCAATTACACCTCCTAACATAGCAAATGCATTAACGGATGAATCATTAACTATAAAAAATGTCAGTCGGCGTCCAGAAGAGTCGCTTGCTCTTACTAATTTATTAGTTAAGCTGTATAAATAATCTTCAATTTCAACATCATTAATCACAGCATCACTTTGTTTAACTTGCTGAAGGATTTGACTTCCTATAATTGCTTCTTCATGAGCGCCAATTATTGTTTCACTATAATCGCCCAAATTTGGTAATTCATTAGCAAAACATACTTTGGAAATAAGAAAAAAGAAAAGGAAAAGCTTCTTCATAGATTTATTTAAGGTTATCATCATAATCCGTACATAAATATGCATTATAAACCTATGCTCACACATATTGATAATGATGGTAACGCTAAAATGGTTGATGTATCAGAAAAAAATAATACTGATAGAGTTGCAGTTGCATCTGGATTTATTGAATTAAAAACGGAAACATTAGAATTGGTTAAAATCGGAAACTTAAAAAAAGGCGATGTATTAACCGTTGCCAAAATTGCTGCAATACAGGCATCCAAAAAAACATCGAATTTAATACCTCTCTGTCATAATATAAATTTAAATAAAATTGATATCGAATTTAATATAGACAATGAAGGAAATAAAATTTATTGTAAATCAACTATTAATTGCTTAGGTAAAACAGGGGTTGAAATGGAAGCACTTACCGCTGTATCAGTTGCACTTCTCACTATATATGATATGTGTAAAGCTTCTGATAAAAATATGATAATCTCAGAAATTAAACTATTAGAAAAAAGTGGTGGAAAATCAGGAGAATGGGTATCAAAGGCCTAGAGGTCCTAATAAAAATTATTAATGTAATGCCTGAATAATCTTGTTTGCGATAGTCTTTGGATTAACATTATTTATTTCATAATTCTTATCTTGAATCCAAAATGCATTTTTGCCCCAAGGTTTATATCTACATGGGTTCCCAACACCAAAAATTGTGAATGATTTTGTTCCTACAGCACTTGCAATATGACCTAATCCAGAATCGTTACCAACAAAAAAATTTGATTTTTTAATAATTGCTGCTGTTTCTAGAAGGTTGTAATGGCCGCAGCAGTTAATTACTATCCCTTTATGCTCCGAAATAAATTTTTTAGATAAAGCAGCATCTTTCTGATCTCCAACTAATATAATTACACCGAAAATATCTTTTAAATATTTTGCTAAATCAATAAATTTAGAAACATCCCAAATTTTTCCATTAAAATTTGCACCTAGTCCTAATGCTAAAAATCGGGTATTTGAATATTTATTAAAGATTTTTCTTGAAGTTTCACTTTCATAATCTGAAAGCCAAATCTTAGTTAACGGCGGCTTATCTTGAATAATTTTCCTAACCGATAAAAAATGTTTTTCAACGCTATGAAGGTTTAAACTTGAATTGTTTGATGCCTTAAAAAAAATTTTCTTTGATTTTATAAAATATAAAAGTAAGTCGGATCTTAAATCAACTGCCAAATCATATCGCTCTTGCCTTATCTTATTAATTAAAAATAAAATTCCATACCAGCCTAAGCCCTTATCTTTTTCAATAAAATTATTCATATATGGGCAATATTTAAATAAAATTCTAGAGCGCTTATCTCCTACAATATCAAAAACTGCATTAGGGTACTTAAAATGTAATGCTTCAAGAGTTGGTGTTGTTAAAATTGCATCTCCTATATTTGATAACGTTATAAAAAGAATTTTTTTAGCATTTTTTTCTGTCGAGATTTTTTTCATATGATCTAAATATTTTTCTTTTTTTGTGACTCATAGCCCTTATGTTTATCGTAATTCCACAAATATTGTTCTGGGGATTTCTTAATTGTATCTTCTAATACTTTATTTAGTTTTCTCGGGCTAGAAACATTATTAGCCGGTATAATTTTAAAATGAATCTTAAATCCTTTTCCTATATCTAGCCTTTCGCCAAAAGCCATTATTACAGTCGCTCCAGTTTTTTTAGCTAATTTACTAACTAAAACCATGGTGTATGCGGGACGCCCAAAAAAATCAACCCATTCCCCTTCCCCCTTGTTTGCTGCTTGATCTGGAAGTATCCCAACAGCTTGATGATTTCTTAAAGAGTTTAAAATTTTCTTGATCCCAGACTTGTTTGTGGGTGCCAAGGTATTAAAACCTTTTTGCCTTCCGTCTTTGATCAATTCTTCTAGCCATTTTTTCCTAGGAGGCCTATAAAGAATAGTAAGTGGGTATTTTGATCCATAATAAATAGATGTTATTTCGTAACAACCTAAATGAGGCGATAAAAATATTATGCCTTTTTTTCGTGCATGCGCTTTATCTATTTCGGCTAAGCCTTTAACCTCTGACACCCAACTTAAAACTTTTTTCTGCTTGTTAGACCATATTGCTAAACTCTCTATTATTGTTTTGCCTGTTTCACGAATATTCTTATTTATTGCTCTATTTAAAATAGCTTTATCTTTGTAAATCATTGCTGAAGTTAAATTTTTTACCAATAAAAATCTACTTTTTTTATTAGTCATATGAAAAATATATCCAATCAAGATTCCAATTGATTGGACTAAAAAGAGCGGAATGAATGAAAAGAAAAGCCTAAAAAAATTTAAAATAATTTTATTCATTTCTAAATTTTTTATCCCTAAAAATGCTTATAAAATAAAATATTTTTTTTAATAATCCTTCTTGAATTTTAAATAACGCCCTAGTTAATGGGTATACCAATTTCTCCCATCCCGTTACTTTATTCTTTTTAAACCTTTCTTCTCCAATAGCGGATTCAAACCTTTTATCCCATGATGCTATCGCTGGCTGAATAGTTAAAACCTCCAATCCAGACCTCCATGGCAACCCCATAATAGTATCAATGGGACAAGTAATATTACCCATAGATTTAAGAAGTTTTTTTGCACCTGAATAAGATATTACGTAAGCATATGCTCCTCCAGGTGAAGTTGCTAATCTTGTCAAATAAAAAATTTTATATATTTTTATAATTTTTCTTTGCATTAACGTAGCTATTTTTGGCTTACCTAAAAATCTTACAGCTTCCCATGGATAAGGGCAATTAATTAAATTTTCTAGAACTGATTTAAAGTCTTTTTGTAAAATAACATCATCTTCAAATATTAATGAAATTGGTATTTTCTTATTAACAATTTTTTCTAA
>Ga0114998_10004359_pt1 | contig 10334 bp, 15 predicted proteins | sample ArcticOcean_MG_C_5_FD_87044 | JGI IMG/M metagenome (GOLD analysis project Ga0114998, IMG submission 87044) | Marine microbial communities from western Arctic Ocean - ArcticOcean_MG_CB4_138 | ecosystem: Environmental > Aquatic > Marine > Oceanic | place: Arctic Ocean: Canada Basin | collected...
ATTTGACCTTAAATATAGTTACCATTCAAAACAAGGAGATTATATTGGAAGCAATTCGTACAGATTTAGTGACTGTAATTAAATGAAAAAACTACTCCTACTCTTATTGTTAATACCTAATCTAGTGATGGGAGAATATCTTTATGACTATAAAGTACTGAGAATTATTGATGGGGATACCATTGAGATTGAAGCAAATTTTTTACCAAAGCCTTTAAGACAAAAGATGTCATTAAGAATAAAAGATATCCAAGCGCCAGAGAAAAGATTAGGGAAAAAGGTCAAAGAATGTGAAAAAAAACTAGGCTTAAAGGCAGCATTATTCACAGAAAAAAAAATTAACGAGGGACAAAAGAAGCTTATAAAAATAGAAGAAGCAAGACTTGATAGTTTTGGCCGTCTCCTGGGCGACGTAATTATTGATGGGGTAAGCTTGAGAGATATACTGATCGAGAATAAAATAGTCAGATATTGGAAGCCAGGAGATGAGAAAATTGAATGGTGCAACTAGAGTTAGAAAATGACTCTCTTATCACAATTTCTGAGCAATCACTTAGTAATTGCTTTAGCTATTGTGGGAACATATTTTTTATCATTAGGATTTTTTGTATATTTTTTACCAAAATGGTCTGAGAATCATGAAAATTTTGCTGCTTTTATCCCTTTCTTTTTAGCGGCAATAGTTTCAATGTGCTCTCCACTTGGTAATAAGTTTTTTCACACCAAAGAAGCGGCTGCTGAATATCTTATTGAAATAGGATGTGATGATTATGAAGGGTTAAAAAAAGCTCCTAGTCGCCAAGGTCTATTCGACACTTATTATTGCCAGGACGCCAATTCATCAGCAAGATTTTTTATATTCTTTAAAGAAAAAGAAGGAGTGTACGGCATCAAGAAATATGATGAATTTTACTATGGTGATTAATCAAATTACTTGAAAGAAGATTTTATCCAGCCATCGACAGGATCGTTATTAATTATTATTCCCCCTCTATCACTTCTTCCAGAGGCACATGGTTTTTCACTAACACCATTTTCTGCTTTAAAAAAGAAACGTTTACTATTTACACCTTCATTTATAAAGTAATTTTGCCACCATCTAAGCGTATTCAAATTAACCTTACATTTAGTTTGAAAGTAATACAGTTCAACTACATCGCTTTTTTTGAGTCTTAATTTAGAAATTTGAAACCATGATGAATTTTTTTTCAATGTTTCTTTGAAGGTGGGCTGAGCCATTAATTTAACCTGTGGTGAATTTTGCATTAGATCTGAAGTAATTAGCAGCCTTCTTTCGCCATCAAGAAATTTAAATCGTTTGTTTGTGTATAAAGCATATAGAGTCTCTATTAACCTTGTTTCTTTTGCTTCTTTAGCTGTACGAACCATTTCTTCAAACTTAACCCCTAGTGTTGCTTTATATAGGGCTATTTTTGTTTTCACTGCCTTTTTTGCATCAAAGATACCTGCTTGCTCTAAAAGCTTTGGAGTACACATGGTAATGCGATCAAGTTTTGAGATTGGCTTATTATCTAAGACAACGATAGACATAATCTCTCCAGCATTTTCCCAATTTACACCACGTATATAATTATCTCTAAGATACTCAATTTGAGCCTCGTTTAATGGATCTGTTGAGTCAATTAAGAGAAGGCGATTCGGTCTTCTTTTGCCATCTGTATATATTTTTTTAACCTCGGGTGAATCACATAAGTCCTCAAAAAGAGTTAAACTTTTTTTTAATAAAGCTGGGTCTTCTGAAAGTTTACTAATCAACTTCGGATTGGCGTGCACAAAAGAGAAAGAGAAAAAAAGTAAGAGTGATAAAATTATTTTGAAAATTTTTATTTCTTTTATCATTAGCCTTCCATTTCACAAGGAAAAAGTTTGGCGATATCCTTTATTCTATTTGTAAGCTTAGCACTTTCGTCAGCTATCTCTTCTTTAAGGGCTTTATAGTCATTTGAGAATTTTGTATGCATTTCTTCTGTTTTTTTAAGTCTTACCGTGTCTGAAAATTTGTAGTCACGAACGTCACTAAAAAGTTTATCAAGGTTTTTCTCTTGCTCGGATAATAAAGCAGGATAATCGATAGTGATGTTGTCGCCAACATTATTTCTATTGTATTCGCTTAAGTAAAATTTATGGATAAGCCTGTATTGCCCCTCAATATCTTCTAATTTTCGGCCATAATCATCCCAAACCTGTTCTACCCTATTACATGCCTTACTCCAATTATTAATAGAAATTTTTGCTTTAGAGTGCGTCTTTGTTATATCTTTGTTTAGGTTCTCTTCAATCTCTGACCATAAATTAAGCAATTCAGTAATTTTATCATCCACTATTTTTTTTAAAGCTAATGGTTTACGATAAACTGCGCCGTAGTTGGGGAATAAGTCATCAGACTTTGTTCCATCAATGTAGGCAATTACTGCGAATAACATTCCAACACCAACTACAAAGACTGATTGAACCTCAAGCCCTCCTAAAGCAGGCCAAGGATTGTAATGCCATGCGGAAGCAATTTCATCACCGCTCAAAAGCCCACTAACACCTGCTTTTTGTTGAACAACATCTCTTAGAAGACCCATATTTGCATTTAAAACTAGAATCAAATAACCGTGCAGTAGAGCTAATGACCCAAGAATAATCCGAGACATTCCTTTCGCGAATTTAACACGCCCAAACAAATACATACCTGCTAAAAAACAAGAGCCAATATTAACTGCAACTTGCGTAACAGATAAGGCAATCGCTTTTGGTATTGAAAGCGCTTCACCTTGATATAAAACAAAAATATTTATTATTAATTCAAGAATGACTATTCCAATAAAAACTCTCATTTGTGTTTTTCTATCTTGCGGATCTGCATTTTGGGGCAAAAGCGATAAAGAATGTTCATTTTTAAATTGGTGGTAATTATTTTTAGCTTCTAGAAAAGACAAATGAAGGCTTTTAATTGAATTCTCACTGGAATGCAATATACGAGTGGCAAACTCAGAAGAGATAGATTCATTTTTTAACTGTACCGAAATTGCAGGAATATTTGTAGCAGGAATCACCAGGTCTGCTTTATTTTGAAACTGGGTAAACCATTCTTGAGCTTTGTTATATTGAGTCACATGAAATTTTTCAAGGCTTTCAATCTCTTTGTTGATAACAGAAGGCAAGGAGCCTTCAGACACCTCTCTTTGCATTTTACCGTCTGAATTACCAGCAGCAATTAAATGATCGCTATTAATATCAGGAAGGGTATCAAATTTGTAAAAGCTTCTGTCTTCTTCTTCTTCTTTTGAGCTAAACCAACTCAAAATTTTAGCAAAAAATCCCATAAGGTATTTCTCAAAAAAAGTTAATAATTAAATATAACATATTAAATTTAATTATTATTTCTAATATTGTTTCTCAATTTATCAGGGCGTACACTAGATTAATGAAAATACTAAAAAATAGTTTGATAGATGTACTTTGGAGTATTGATTCTAATGCCAGAAGTTATAGAGATTATGCAATGAATTATGCAATATTACTTTATGAAAAGGATATCCATAAGAATAAAATGAAAGCAATCAATGAAAGATATCTGTCTGAATGAAAAAACTAATTAAATGGTTTATTGTGATTGTTGCTTTATTGGTGGTTTTTTTATTGTGGGGACTGCTTGAATCTCCTTATAGGTGCGTAAGAATTGCTGAGCACTATCCAATACTTCAGGCTTGGTGTGGCTTATGAAAAAACTACTCCTACTCTTATTGTTAATACCTAGTCTGGTAATGGGAGAGGAAAGTTACTATCCTAAATCATGTAAACCTCTTCCTGTTGGAACTGAAATTGTATTAAAAAAAGGGTTTACCAATTATGAAGCGGATGCAATCAAAAAAGGGTTAAAGGATGAGTTAAAGTACCTTTTTGAAAGCTATCTAGATACTCATTTTGGATGTTATGGTGATAATTGCATAGGTAATTTGAATTTTAAAGGTAAGTTTAGAAGTTTTTCTTATGATTTAAATGACGATGGTGTTGACGAAGTTTTTACAGAGTTTGATACCCCAGGAAACTGCGGAAGTGCTGGGTGTCCTTTATACCTTATACAAAAAATAAATGATAAATGGACTATTGGACTAGAAGATAAAATAATGAATATGTTTGCCTATAGCAGTACTAGGATTGTTATTACTGACGAGAAAATTAATGACTATAAGGTGATTTACTTAAGACATAGGGATTATGGAGTGAATGAGCCGGGGGAGTGTCCTTATTCTAGTGGAAAATGCACATACGATAAAAAAATTCAAACATATAAATGTTCGGGATACTAATGAAAAAACTACTCCTACTCTTATTGTTAATACCTAATCTGGTGATGGCGGCCTTAAAAAAAACTACCCGAAGGTGGCTTTTTGTTAACGTTAACCTAATTAACTACACTGATAAACCACAAATGTAGCAGATTGCGTGCCACGACCTTTTTCTGGATTGTCTATCATCACGATAGTATTTCCACCTTGTTCAACGGCTGCATTTTTAGAAAGCTGTAGCAAATCCTTTTCAATGTACGCATAAATTCTTTCTGCATAACCAGTAATTCTTACGGTATTTTTCCCTTTGATAGTGCATGTTGATATATCGCTTTCATTTACCACCCTGACATTTTGAGAATTTTCCTTAACGTCTACAAATAGTGGCCCACAACCGTTCATTAAGCCTAATAAAGTAATTGCGAAGAAAGCTAAAAGTATTTTTTTTAAAGTCTTCATTGTCATAATCTCCTTATTATTTGATTGTCTTAAATAAAATATTAAAATTTTAAAAAGCCTATAAAATCTCTAATTACCTTTATTTCTACTTTGAACCCCTCCCCAAACTTGTACTCTCATTTTCTTATGATCTTCTCGACTACCCGGAAGTCCTTCATCTATTTTAGGAGAAGATTTCAAAGCTGCCTTTTCTCCACAGTCAAGACAAGTGTGATAACCAGCTTGTTTTCTTTTAATATTAAAGTGTTTTCCGCACGAACATATTGCATCATTTTTATTTTTTTCTTCCCTTGCTTCACTTACGTATTCCTTTAAGTAATTAAAGGTAGTGAGTATATTGTTTAAAGTTTTCTTGTCGGGCCGCCAATTATCTTTAACATAATAATCTCGGAATAATATTTTAATACTCCGTTGCCTTTGATTAACAAAATCCATATTCGTAGATATCTTAAGAGAATAAAGTTCTTCTATTAAGGAATTTATTGTAGCTAATTTTTCAGAATCTATAGTCATAATATCTAAAAACCCTAATTACCACTTTTTTATAATATATTAAATAGACGCAAATTAATATTAAAGGTCATGCTACGTCCAAACCTCTTCCGCCAAATTTTAAACTCCCCCTCAACAACTCATTTGCCCACTTAATTGTCGGGGGGTAAACTGGTCTTATGAAAAAACTACTCATCCTACTATTTCCAATATCTAAATATAAATTCTATGGATAAAAATAATTTAGACACAAAGGTTAACTCTGAACTGTTAAATTACATCCACGCAGAGGAGAGAGAGGAAAGAGATAAGCACTTTAGTAATTACAAAGAGCTAATTGCAAAAAGAATATGCCTTGCTAATAAGGAGGAAGAAAGCATAAATCATCCTGTGCTTCATTTTTTAAAAAAGATACGGTCTATTTTGCTATTTCCATTGTTATATCCAATAATAATCCTAGACAATTTGTTGAGGTTTTTAAAAATCATTAAATGAAAAAACTCTTATTCCTACTCTTATTATTAATACCTAACCTAGTGATGGCAGAAAAACTATCTCTTGTCTGTGATGGGGTAAAATCAATATGGTATGGCGAGTATCCAGAGCAGTCAAAAGAAAAAAGAACTTACATCATACAAGATGACCGCCTTATAAAAGCAGAAGAGCTTAATGCCAAGACTAACTTTCCTACTAAAACTTGGGAAAAGCTTAAGTGGAATTGTAGATCGGATGAAAATGAAATCAAGTGTTCATTCATGCCAAATACTATTAAAGATTTATACGGACGAACATTTGCGGCTCATTTTATAACAATTGACAGAGTGTCTGGTCAGATTAAATCTAGTGGCTATTTGATTGGAGTTCTCACTATATTTGAAGGAGATTGTAAAGTATCTAAAAAGAATAAATTTTAACTGCCATAACTCTATATATAGGCTATGGTGTAGAGGGGGTAAAGGTGCTTTTCTAGCATTTGCCCACTTACTTGTCTGGGGGTAAACTGGTTTTATGAAAAACATTATTTTTTTAGTTTTAACAGTTATTCTAATGTCAGGTTGTAGTGATTTGACAGAGTCATACGAAGATGATGTTTATTATCAAACTTACTATAGTAAGTTTGTACCTGGGGTTTCCGGCACAAGATTTCAAGTTAGAATAGTTAATAAATCAGATATAAATTATAAAAAGGTTGTAGTTGTTCAATATCGGGATGGTGTTGAAAACTGTACATTGAGGGGTCAAGCAGATATTGACTCATCCAAGTCAACTTTGATCAATTTAAAATCTTCAGGTGGCGCATGTTATAAAGCTTCAGAGCTTAATATTATTGATAGAATTTTCAAAGGAAAATATTTGTCTGTTTTTCTTTATGATAAATAGCAGATGTTAAAAAACCCTTAATAATCAAGGGTTTAATAATTGGTGGAGCTGGGGAGCACCAGTTTCGACTGTATAGTCCTCCATAGTTGTGTATTAAGCCAATGGAATTGCCCTACTCATAATCTTACGTAGTCCATAGTAGTCATTGTCTTGTATTGCAATCTCATGTCAAGTGGCATACGAAGTGGCATACGAACTTAAAAGTGGCATACGAATTTGCCCACTTAATTGTCTGGGGGTAAACTGGTTGTATGAAAAAACTATTAGCAATTCTCTTATTCCTGATACCTAGTTTGGTATTTTCTGAATGCCGAACATGGGGTGACGGCACTTCTACAAATAATGGTTTCCCAGTTGAAAGTTGCGATGGGACAAATTCCAATGAAAAAGAATTTTTTCCATCGCAAGATAAATTAAATATAGTAAAAAATAATAATCATTCATCTTATAGATTTCATTATTATGCGAATAATACAGCTCATACCAAAATTAAAGATTCAAAAGTTGTTAATGGGATTATATTGGACTCCATTGAAAGGAGAGGTAATACATTCATGGTTGCAAGCAATGCAGTAAATTTAAAAACAAATAAATATCTATATGCGTTTAATTGGCTTTCAATCAATTGCGATACGAATGAAGTTAAAGATTTTGGGAATCTTACTAACAATGGTAATGGTCAAAAAAATCCACCAGAAAAAATGTCAGGCAAAAATTATAATTTATTGCATGGCTATTTTTGCGGTACAAATTATAACAATAAAATTTACTATAATTATTTAGTAAATTACCAGAATAAAGATAGTGGCAATAATGATGTTACTTATTGGTCATATACTGAAGACGAAGTGTTTATAGATGGTAATTTTAGAAATTTAAATTGGATTAAGCCGACTTATAATGGGTCTGGAAATATAGATATTATTGGTCATACTCTTGAGGGAAAAATGAAAATAGATTGTAATAAAGAGTCAGTTATTAGTAATGGTCAAGAACATTTAGCATCCACCAGAGGTTCAGTAAGTTTTTATATAGTTAAACGTGTTTGTGATCCAACTGTAGCCTTCTTTAAAGGTAATTCTAATGCAACACGACATGCTAAAAAAAATACTGCCCCTATTGACCTATCAAATTATAAATCTATCTGCAGAGAAATTGGGTTTAAAGAGAAGACTGAAAAGTTTGGATCTTGTGTTTTAAAGTTAAAAGAAAAAGCAGTTAGAGAGCAAAATCAAACTAATATACAAACTAAAACTACTAGAATTCAACAACAACGAGTCAGTGATGCTGCAAAACTCGAGGCTACAACAAAAGCAAATGCTCATTTTGCAAAGATTCAGGCACAAAATTCTGCAATACAGAGACAATATCAAGCAGAATTAGCTGCATATAATAAAAATTTAGAGGAAGCAAGAAAACAAGCAGCAGATGAAAAAAGAAGAGACAGAGGTATGAAATTATTAGAGTTGGGTTTGGGTATAGCAAGTGGCAAATATGAGGGAAGAGGGAGTAATTCCGCTTATTCTTCAAGACCATTACCAACTCCACCTTCAATAAATCCTTATTCAAGATATAGGATTAATTTTAATGATAATAGTTACATGGATTGCGACTACAATAGTCGAACTAGAAATGCTGATTGTTTTTAAAAAAATATTTTTACTTCCATCCTTAACGCTCACAAGAAATTTTAAAACCCTCTCTTCATTCACTTAAGCTTAAAACACATTCTCCAAATTTCTCTGTTTTAGGTTTGAAGCCTATTTCTTCACATTCTTTTTTTGCATCCTTAACTGAAGGTTTTGAAGGGCCTGATGAACGGGGCTTTTCTATATTTCTTACTGAAGGCTTTGCTATAGATTTAATTAAATGAGGCTGATTTTGAACAATTTTGCACATTTTCTTAATCGGATATTCAAAATAAGGATTATTGGCATTGTTATTCCCAAGTATATATTTCTTATTACCATTTTTTACCCACAGCTCAGCACAATTAAATTGAGACCATCCTCTATTTTTCATGACTCTTGGTGGCCCATTAAACATCTCAATAAGACCAAACTCAAACTGATATATGCCAGTTAAACCACTCCCACTAACTTTCTGTAAATTATCAGTTTTATAGCCAAAATATTGTCTTTTTTGCTCTTCAAAACCCATAAAATAAAGAGTTTCTTGTCCTCCAGAATACCTCGAATCTTTCAAATTAAAGCCGCATACAAAATATAGCAAAGTATCTACAACCTTCCCCTGGGTACTTATAAGATTTTTTGGTTTTTCAGAGTGATCAAAATAGCCTAATTTATTAAATGTATTGGTTCTCCAATGTTCTAAACCAAAAGTTGTATTTTTGGAGCAATCTAGAATTTGATATTCTGTAGGGCCAAATCTAGCGTTTTCTAATCTACTTCTCATTGGTATGATATATCTTCCATCAGCTAATTGATCAATGTGCATTAGTTCTGCATACATATAAACATTTTTTTTTCCACTCGCATTTTTTTCTATAGCAACTAAAGTTGGGTGCGTTATAAATTTTCCATCTCCTCTTTTGCGAATTTGTCTTTCAATACTTGGAATCATATCCGGAACTCTCCCTCTCCCAATACTTTCGTATCTTAATTTCTCTTGATCCTCTTTTACTTCTGAAGGTAGCTCTTTAGATTTATTGTTTTCATCTTTGTCACCTTGGAAAATCTCACCTATCAACTCAAAAGGGTTTCCATCAACAGGTTTAGGTATATTTTTTGGATTCATACCTGCCATCACCAGATTAGGTATTAAGAATAAGAGTAGAAGTAGTTTTTTCATTTAAATAGATTATGAGCCCCAAAGAAAAACAAGAACAGCAATACCTATCAAAAGTGCCACCCAAGGATACTTGGGTTTATAGTCTTTTTCATTCATTATAGAATCTCCTTATTTATTTAATCCTTATAAAAAAATTTTTATCGCTTCATTAATTTGAGTTTCGCAGTTAGCATCCCAATATCTTTTCTTAGTTATTCCTGAACCTAATAGATGTGTATCATTGAATAAATGAGCATCGTGCATTAGTAATCCTGCTTTTTCCAATGAAAAATTAAATTTTTCCTTTAAAATTTTACCTACTACTTCGAGTCCTCTTTTATTGAAACCGTCAGTTTCAGCCATTACACCACAAGACACAAATCCCGTAAGTATTGAATTTGGGTTAGGATTTTTAAATTCTTCTGTAAGATAATATTCAGCCCCCATCACCAGATTAGGTATCAACAATAAGAGTAAGAGTAGTTTTTTCATTTTATCAGTTTACATTTACCTGATTTAGAAAGAATGGAATCTCTTGAAATCATTGTCTCTTTTATAGTGTTAGTTTCTTTGTCTATCAAATTTGTCATTATCCATGTAGCTCCATGAGCAGAGAGAATAATTCCTCTTTCATCTTCATTAATGATTGAATGAGGCACTCCATCAATGTCATCACTAAAACCACTTTCTGTTCTTGAATATGCAACAAGTGAATTCTCTGGAGGCGCTAGGTAACCAGATGTTTTAGTATAATTGCACACCCATGTCTCTGCCATCACCAGATTAGGTATTAAGAATAAGAGTAGGAGTAGTTTTTTCATAAGACCAATTATTTTACTTTGTTATTTTTTTTAATAAACATAAAAGCAATTACTATCCATAATGGAATAATTAACAAAGATAATGGCCTAGAAG
>Ga0114998_10004360_pt1 | contig 10329 bp, 10 predicted proteins | sample ArcticOcean_MG_C_5_FD_87044 | JGI IMG/M metagenome (GOLD analysis project Ga0114998, IMG submission 87044) | Marine microbial communities from western Arctic Ocean - ArcticOcean_MG_CB4_138 | ecosystem: Environmental > Aquatic > Marine > Oceanic | place: Arctic Ocean: Canada Basin | collected...
GTTATTCTTAACTCAGAGGGTGGAGCAGCTGAAATTGTTAATGATAGTTGTTCAATAACAGTAAATCACTCAAAAAGTATAAAAAAAATGATTGCTGATTATTCAAATGCTATCAGTCAAATTTCATTTTCTGACAATTATGAAAATTATGCATTGAACTCTAGGTTGATTTTTGAAACAGAGATTCAATGGCATGCAAAAGGTAAAAAAATGGCAGAAATATATAATTCAATAAAATAATAAAATATGTTAAACAATAAGAAAATTTTTATCACCGGTGGAACCGGATCTTGGGGTAATGAGTTAGTTAGTCAACTTTTGAAAAAATATAACCCTTCAGAAGTCGTTATATTCTCTAGAGGAGAGCATAAACAAGTTGAGATGAATGCAAAGTTTCCAGCTTCAAAAATCATTAAATACATAATAGGTGATGTTAGAGACAAAGCTCGTATGCTAGAAGCTATGAATGGAATGGATATGGTAATTCATTTAGCTGCATTAAAACATGTTCCTGTTTGTGAAAATAATACTTGGGAAACAGTTTTAACAAATATTATCGGAACTCAGAATGTAATAGAATGCGCTATCGCTAATTCAATTGAAACTGTAGTGGATATATCGACAGATAAAGCCGTTGATCCCTTTAACCACTATGGTGTAACTAAAGCTTGTGCCGAAAAGATGATAATAAATGCCTCTTTCAACTATAATACTAGAACAAAATTTGTGTGTATTCGTGGTGGTAATGTTTTAGGAACTAATGGAAGTGTTATACCTTTATTTAAGAAACAGATTAAGGATAATAATGAAATTACAATAACTGATCCTGCAATGACAAGGTACTTGATGACAACTAAAGAAGCAATTGGTTTAGTTTTTGAAGCGATTGAAAGAGCTCATGGGGGTGAGATTTTTGTAATGAGAATGGATGCAATCAAAGTAGATGAAATCGCGAACGCTATGATAGATTTATTTGGTTCAAAATCAACAAAAAAGAAAATAATAGGATCTAGACCAGGAGAAAAAATGGATGAAGTTCTAGTGTCAAGATATGAAGCACCATTTACTAGAGTTCTAAATAATAAATATTATGTGGTTTTACCACAGAAAAAAAATATTGAGCTTGAAACGGTATATAGTGAATATCCGAAAATGGATACCAAAGAATTTAATTCAAAGAATGCAGGTCAGCTAGATTCTGAAGGGTTGCTTATAAAACTCAAAAATGAAAAATGGTTAATGAAATAAATATAGGAATAACCGGTGCTTCGGGCTTTATTGGTAAATATTTAATTAGTTTTTTTAAAAAAAAAAGGTTAAGGTTAATTATAATAAAATCTAGATTAAATAATCTTGAAGATCTAAAAAAGGAAATAGTATTGTTACCTAAATTAGATATCGTGTTCCACTTGGCAGGGTCATTTCAGGGTGAATGGGAATCGTTATATGATAATAATTTTATTGCAACAAAAAACTTACTATCATGTTTAAATCCTAAAGTCACTAAGGTCATATTTACATCTACAGGATCTGTATATGGAAATTCTGGAAAATTTGGAGTTGATGAGACTTTTGAATGTGAGCCGGTAGATGATTATGGTAAGATAAAACTGATGACTGAAAAAATAGTTTGCGAATTTGGAAACTACCTCATCTTTAGACTTCCATCTGTTTATGGTGATGGTAATAATAAAGGAGTAATTTATCATTGGAAAAATTCAATTGATGCTGGAGAAACATTAAAGGTTGGTGATAACGGTTTATCATATAGAAGTTTCTTACACATAAATGATTTAGTATCAATTTTTCATTTAAGTATCACAATAAATAATCTAAGTATCTACAATTTATCAGAAAATAACAGCTTTTCTATGATAGAACTTGCAAAGATTATATCAAAAGATAAAAAAGATAATATCGAGTTTTTTAAATCTAATAACTTATTAAAATCTATGGTTTTAAAAAACGATAAGTTTAAAAATAAGTTTAATTATAAATTTTCAAATCTATTAGATTTTATATATTAAGTTTTACAGAATGAAAACAAACAAATCTTTTACGGCTGTAATTTGCTTTTATTATTCTAATAAAGATTTAAAAGAAGAGATCTATTTTCGTGGAATCCTTAGAATGCTAAGAGATAAAAAGATGTTTTTCTTAATTAAAAATATTCTAATTTCGATTGTAAGATTTAAAAGAGTAGTAAGGTTTAAAAGATATAATCCAGAAATATATTCAATATTATACGGAGTTAGTTCAAGAACTCAAAAGAAGATCATTAATGGAAATCATAAAGGGTTAGAATATTTTGCTAAATCGCCTATGTGTACTTCAGCTAAAAAGGCATTATTAAATGAATCAAAAGCTATTAAAGAGTTTAATTTAATTGGTGTAAAAACCATGAAAAAAATTAACATACAAGGAGATTTTTGTTATGAAAATGTAAAAGGGGAGAATTATTATAATCCAAATCTTATCTATAAAAAATGTTTAATGTCCTATCCAATAACTAAGAAAATAAAAGTTAGCGAATATTTCAAAAAAGTCACCAATAATTTAGATTTAAACCTTGAAAATATAATTGATTTGACAATTTCTCATGGAGATTTAACTGTTTGGAATACAAAAATTGATAATGATGAAGTCGTATATATTGATTTAGAAAGATATCAAAAGTTTAGAATAAAATTCTTTGATATTTTCTATTATATAACTTCATATCTCTTCTTTACTTTAAAATCAAACCCAATTGAGATTTTGAAAAGAACAGAATTTTTCATCAAAGAAAATAATATTGAAAAGCATTACTATGATATTTTTTTAGTTGATTTATTAAATGAAAAACAACAAGAAGTTAAAGACGGCTTTATATACATAGAAAGAGTAAATTTTATAAATACAATTGAAAATTTAATAATTTTATCAAAATAATAAAATGAAAAAACTAATTTTATATGTTTTAAAAAAACGAAATCCTAATTCAATATTAAATATTCATATATCTAGTTTTACGTTATTACATTTTTTTATAAATCATTTCGCTTATTTACTTCGTTATTTATTTTTAGTTATTAAATTTAAAGTTAAATTTAACGGTATAGTCCTTGTTAAATCAGGAATCAAAATACATGGGCCAAGAATAAATATCGGTAGTCTTACTATAATTGACGAAAACGTAAGGATTCAATCTTTAATGAAAAATTCTATTCAAATTGGTAAGTCTTGCCGAATTGGATATAACACAGACATTCAAAGCGGCTTATTATTGAGTGACCCCTCAGGTATCATTAAAATTTCTGATAACGTTGGTATCGGACCATTTTCTCATATAGGTGGTGCCGGAAACGTTTTTATAGATAAAAACACAATAATAGGCCCCTATTTTAGTGTGCACTCTGAAAATCATTCGTTTTCTCAAAATAAAGAATTATATAGGTTTCAGGATGTAACTAGAAAAGGAATAAAAATTGGATCTAATTGTTGGATTGGAGCAAAAGTAACAATATTGGATGGTGTAATTATTGGAAATAACTCGGTAATCGCAGCTGGCGCTGTTGTAACAAGAAGTTTTAAAGATAATGTTTTACTTGGTGGAGTACCAGCTAAAATAATTAAAGTTTTAGAATAGGTTTTTCGAAATCAATTAATATTATAAAAATAATAATGAAAATTGGCCTTTTAGTAGATTCTCAATTAAGTAGGGAAGCAAAGTATTTATTAAAGAACATGGATATAGATAAAGTATATGTCCAAGTATTTAGTCATAAGAGAAAAACAAATAAAAAAACAAATATATTTAGAAAAGTATCCTTTAAGATTATCAGTATTTTTGAAAGTTTTTTTTTAAAATTAAATGATTTAGAATATTGTGATGATATAAAAACTACAACTATTAACATGATTTCTAAAAATTCTAAAGGGCGATGTTATGTAGATAAGGTAGGTGTTTCTAGAATAAAAAAACACAATTTAGATGTACTCGTGAGATGTGGCTCTGGAATTTTATCTGGAGAAATATTAAATATTACTAAATACGGGATCGTAAGTCTTCATCACGGAGATATTTCATTTATGAGAGGTCGACCAGCTGGTTTTTATGAACAAATCTTTAAGAGAGCAGAAACTGGTTTTGTTATTCAAAAATTGACTGAAACTCTTGATGGTGGAGAAATTATTTTTAAAGGGACAACAACAACTGTTTTCCCGTGGACATATAATTATGACAGAGTTTATAACCGTTCGTTGTATTATTTGAAAATGATTTTAAGTTCTGAAATAAACTTATTAAAGAGAGACGTAACATTACCCTATAGTGGTTTAAATTATTCAACTCCAAGCTTATTTCATCAGCTACTTTACATAAAAACGTTTTTGAAGATATTGAACAGATTTTTATTTAATCGGGTTAGTAATCAAAGATATTATTGGTCAGTTTTTTTTCAGAGAAAAGAAAGTTTAAATGGAGTAAATTTTAACAAAGGAGTTAGGGTTATTCCTAGATTTAATTCTTGGTTAGCTGATCCTTTTGCTTTTAGTTTTAAAGGGAAAGACTATATTTTTTTAGAGGACTTTAAAACTAAGGATGATAAAGCAGTAATTTCCGTTTATGAAGTTATTGGAAAAAAACAATATTTTCTAGGTGAGTGTATTGTTGAAAAATTTCATTTATCATTTCCAAGAGTATTTGAACATAATGATCAATTATATTTAACTCTAGAATCTGCTGATAAAAAAGGTATTCGAATATATAATTCTGAAGAATTCCCATTAAAATGGAGTTATAGTCATTCTATTTTAAATGAATTTTATTGTGGTGATCCAATAATATATTCTGAAGACGATAATATTTTTCTTTTAGTTAGTATTTCTCACAATAATATTAATGATTTTAATACAGACTTATTTAAATTTAAATTGTGTGACGATCTTACACAATTTGAATCAATATCAAATTTTCCACTAATATCTTCAACGAAAGGAGGACGTAATGCTGGGCTAGCGGTGATAGACAAAGAAATTAAACGTATTGGGCAGGTTCAAGATTACCTAATTTATGGAAAAAGTTTGTCAGTTCATAACATGAAATCATTAAAAATTGAAGATGAAATAGTTTTACACCCAGACTCTAAATATCTTAGCATCCATACACTTAATAGTAATAATGGTGTTTTAGTATATGATATGGCAAAGTATAGAAAATTAAATTCATCACATTAAATTAAAAGTTACATGAAAAAAAAATTAGTTGGAATTGTTGGCACACATGGTTTACCTGCTAATTATAGTGGTTGGGAAACACTCGTGAAAAATTTAGTTAATTACAGAAAAAATATTGACTATCTAATAGCTACACCTCTTTCAAGAAAAAGTCAACAAAATCCTGAATATAAAAGAATGAGTGTTTATATACCATTGAAGGCATCCGGATGGCAAAGTATATTTTATGACTTATTATCAACTATAGTTTTGTTGAGAAAATGTGATTCAATATTAATACTAGGTGTGAGTGGTTGTATTTTTTTACCTTTTATTAAATTGTTTACTAATAAAGATATTGTAGTTAACACAGATGGTGTTGAATACAAAAGAGAAAAATGGGGTTTTTTAGCTTCAAATTTTTTAAAAATTAGTGAAATGTTTGCTGTTAAATATGCTACTCGTTTAGTAGCTGACAACAAAGGAATTAATGATTATATAGAAACTGAATATAACAGAAAAGTGAATGCAACGATTGCTTATGGTGGTGTAGATTTTATCCCTGAAAAACCAATACATCTTAATAAGTATAATTTTCCGGATAAGAGTTACGATATTGCTATCGCTAGAATTGTACCTGAAAACAATATTGAAACCATTCTAAATGCTTACAATGAATCTGAATATAGATTAGTGTTTATAGGTAATTGGGATTCATCAGAATATTCAATACTAATAAAAAATAAAAAATGGAATTCTAATATTCATATTATGGATGCTGATTATAACGAAAATAGAATAACTTCTTTAAGAAAAGCGTGTAGATATTATATCCATGGACATTCTGCTGGCGGTACTAATCCAAGTTTAGTTGAGGCCCTATCAATTGGATGTAATATATTATGTTATGACGTCAATTTTAATAGGTATGTTCTTGAAGATAATGCCGCTTACTGGTCAAATAAAAACGAACTATCATCTTTAATAAGTTGTGAGCTTGACTTTAATAAAGAAAAAATGCAAAATTATTATCAAAATAATTTTGACTGGAAAATTATTGCTAATAAATACGAATCAATATTATGATAAATTTTAATTATTTAGAAAACAACAGAAATGAATTTAGATTAGCTTATTTAACTGCATCACCATTTCCACACTTGTTGATCAAGGATATATGTGATGAAGCTAAATTAACTGAAGCCTATAATTCAATCCCAAATTTAGACAATAAATCAAAAGATTTAATTTTTGCAAAAAATAAATTTGAGAAATCAAATTATGGTGAAATACATCCTCTTCTAAAAGAACTAAATGAAGACCTTAAAAGTGAAAAATTTAATGAATTTTTATCTTTTATAACCGGTGGTAAGGAAATTTTTGTAGATCCAAGAAATTTTGGAGGTGGGCTTCATCAAGGAAGAGGTAATAGCAAATTAGACATGCACCTTGACTTTAATTATCATCCTGAAAACACTTTATGGTATAGAGAGATGAATGTATTATTATATTTAAATAAAGGTTGGGTTTCTGATCATAAAGGTCATTTAGATATTGAGGATTTAAGAACGGGGTTAAAAAAAAGTGTGGCAGTAGATTGGAATTCGATGATAATCCAACAGTGTGCTCCATATACCCTGCACGGTTATGGGTTAACTAATTTTCCTGAGAATAAAAGTAGAACAAGTATAGCGACATATGCTTATCAAAAACATATTGTGAATATTGAAAAACCAAGAACTACAGATTGGTTTGTAGGTAAAGATGAATCATTGTTTAAAAAGGTTTTAGGAAGAAATATAAAATCATTAATAAAAGTCAAACATTTCTTCTTTGGAAGTGCTACATCAAAAAATTATTAATGAGGTACTTGTATGTACATATAAATAACGATTATTCGGGAGCTTCTTATGCAATGAAAGCTATTATTGAGTCACATGGCCTTAATAATTTTACATTGATGACAGACTTTCAATCTGATGGATTTCTAAAAAAAGAAATTTTCAATGACATAATAAGTATAAACTATTCATTTAAAGGGAAAGGACTTGGTACAATTTATCAACTATTTCGTTATGCATTAATAAGTTTATTTAAATTACTTTATACACCAATCATTAGAAAAACAAATGTTTTTTATATTAATGCTATAAGCCCATGGACAACTGCTGTAGTAGGACGGATTTTTAATAAAAAAGTGATTTATCATATTCACGAGTATTACGTTAATCCTTCGTTTCATATTAAATTCTATATTTGGATAATGTCTTTAACAGCTAATGAATTAATTTTTGTTAGTAATTTCACCAAAGAAAAGTACTTAAAAAAATACCCTAAACTAAAAAAAATAGATTATTGTGTAAAATTCACTCCCGTTCGATTTGAAACATTGGATTTTAAAGATTTAAATATTACTACAAAATTTAATGGACCTATCGTATTAGTCTGTGCTCCTAAAATATACAAAGGAGTTGAAGTTTTTGTTAAATTAGCTGAGCAAACACCTAGTAAACTATTTAAGCTATATCTTAATGGTAATTATTTTTTTAATTATCAATTACCCAAAAATTTAGAAGTTTTTATTAAGCATACCGATATAAAAACTGCGTTAATTGAAGCTTGTATTTGCCTAAATTTAACTCAGAAAAATTTAATACAAGAAACATTTGGATTAACAATTTGGGAGAGTTTAACTCAGGGTACTCCAGTAATAGTACCGGATGTTGGCGGCCCACTTGAGATAATTGACAGCAATTGTGGTATATCATGCGATACTAGAGACATAAAACAAGTTATTAATGGAGTATCAAAAATACTAGAAGATAAATCTATTTATTCAAAATACTGCCAAGCAGCTTTAAATAGATCAATTTCTTTAGGTCAAATAAATAATATTTTAAAAATTAATTCATGAAAGGAATTATATTAGCAGGTGGTAGCGGAACTCGACTTTATCCAATTACCAAAGGTGTATCAAAACAGCTATTACCTGTTTACGATAAACCTATGATATACTATCCATTATCTGTATTGATGTTGGCTGGTATTCAAGAAATTTTAATTATTTCTACTCCTGAAGATCTTCCGAATTTTATAAAACTTTTAGGTAACGGTTCTGAAATAGGCATAAAATTGTCTTATAAAGAGCAGCCAAGTCCAGATGGTTTGGCACAGGCTTTTATTATCGGTGAACAATTTATAGGAAATGATGATGTGTGTTTAGTATTAGGGGATAACATTTTTTATGGTTATGGTTTTTCGGGAATGTTGCAAAATGCTAAAAAAAATTTATTAAGAGGTAAATCAACAGTTTTTGGGTATTATGTAAATGATCCTGAACGCTATGGGGTAGCAGAATTTGATGAACAAGGAAATGTAAGTTCCATAGAAGAAAAACCCATAAACCCTAAATCAAATTTTGCAGTAGTTGGTCTATATTTTTATACTAATGAGGTAGTTCAAATTGCAAAAAAAATAAAACCATCTCACAGAGGAGAATTAGAAATTACCTCCGTAAATCAAGAATACTTAAAACAACAAAATTTAAAGGTAGAATTGTTAGGTAGAGGTTTTGCATGGTTAGACACGGGCACTCACGACTCCCTAATGGAAGCTGGCCAGTTTATTGAAACCATAGAAAAAAGACAAGGATTAAAAGTAGCCTGCTTAGAAGAAATTGCTTTTAGAATGAAATACATAGACAAAGCGCAGTTGAAGAAATTAGCAGAACCATTAAAGAAAAATGGTTATGGTCAATATCTTTTAAAATTAGCAAAAGAGTAAAATGAAGTTTATTGAAACAGAAATATCAGATGTTTATATTATAGAGCCCTCAGTTTTTGGAGACAATAGGGGTTATTTTTTAGAATCTTTTAATTTAGAGAAATTTGAAGAAAACGTATATCCTATCAAATTTGTACAAGACAATGAATCTAAATCCTCTAAAGGAGTTCTAAGAGGGTTGCATTTTCAAAAGCCACCATTTGATCAAGCGAAGTTGGTACGTTGTATTGATGGAGCAGTAATGGATGTTGCAGTGGACATTAGGAAAGGGTCTCCAACCTATGGTAAACACGTGGCTATTGAATTAACTGGTGTAAATAAACGGCAATTATTTGTTCCTAGAGGTTTTGCACATGGGTTCTCTGTTTTGAGTGATACTGCTGTTTTTGCCTACAAAGTAGATAATAGTTATGCACCAGAGTTTGATGCTGGTATTCGATGGAACGACAAAGAGTTAAACATTCAATGGGGTATTAAAGATGGAGAAGTTATGGTTTCTGAAAAAGATGCTGAACTTCCTTTTTTTACAGAGTTTGAATCTCCTTTTACAAAATAAAATATGAGAGTATTAATTACCGGATCGAACGGACAACTAGGTTCAGAAATTAGAGAGTTAGCTGCTAACTATAAAAAAGTAGATTTTGTTTTTAAGGATATTCCTGGGCTTGATATTTGTAATTTTAATTTATTACAATTATTCATTGTAGAAAACAATATCAATGCAGTTATTAATTGTGCTGCTTACACTGCAGTAGATAAAGCTGAAGAGGAGACAATTATTGCGAAAAAAGTAAATTATGAAGGGGTATTAAATATTGTGAATGCTTTACAAGCAGTAAATGGAAAGTTGATTCATGTCTCAACTGATTATATTTTTGATGGCAATCATTTTTTACCATATAAAGAATCAGATCCAGTGAGTCCAATTGGAGTATATGGCGAGACCAAAAGAGCAGGGGAGCTTGCTGTTATCAATAGTGATTTAGATTCGATTGTGATTAGGACGTCATGGTTGTATTCAGCATATGGAAATAATTTTGTCAAAACAATGTTGCGTCTTGGAAACGAGAAAGAAAACTTGGGAGTCATTTTTGACCAAGTTGGAACCCCTACTTATGCAAGGGATTTAGCTAAAACATGTTTAGATATTCTATGTGGGGACAGTTCTGTAAATATGAGTAAAAATGGAAACCTCTATCACTTTTCTAATGAAGGGGTGACTTCCTGGTATGTCTTTGCTATTTCGATTATGGAACTTGGTGGAGCGAACTGTAAAGTGAAACCGATACAGACTAAAGACTATCCTACCCTAGCAAATAGACCACAATATTCAGTGTTGAATAAGTCTAA
>Ga0114998_10004365_pt1 | contig 10317 bp, 6 predicted proteins | sample ArcticOcean_MG_C_5_FD_87044 | JGI IMG/M metagenome (GOLD analysis project Ga0114998, IMG submission 87044) | Marine microbial communities from western Arctic Ocean - ArcticOcean_MG_CB4_138 | ecosystem: Environmental > Aquatic > Marine > Oceanic | place: Arctic Ocean: Canada Basin | collected...
AGATACTCGATAGACGAATATTTCTAAAACTAAACAAGTCGTGTATTTAAAAAACGATAACTTACGTTAACCATTCTCTATACTATTAGTACACTTTGCACGCAGCTTTTGTGATGCTTTTCTCTTTCTTTCTTTTTTCCATCATCAGCGTTTCTCCAATCTGCTGCATTAGTGCATTTTTTCGGCCCTTTGATTTCGTTTTACATTTGCACAAAACATCATAATTTTAATACAATAATAGTAATACTATAAAGAGAGAGATAGTTCGTGATGGAAAAACACCATAAATTGCGAAGACCGGCTGGATCTAGCATTCACGCGTGCAATATATGCGGCATTGAAGGCCATCAAGCGATGAATTGCGTGAATGGAACTGTCGATTGGGGGCGAAAGTGGCCAAAGGAAATGTTTCAATTCGAACAGTTTGAATATGCGAAAAAGAGAGAAGAACCGGATTACCAAGCTATCGCGAGAGATGCTAAAGCGTACGCGGAGAAGATGAAGAAGAAAATTGAAAAGAGGGAAAAGAGAAATCGAGGTGAGGACGTTAGCGACAGCGAAGAGGAGGAAGTAGAGGCGAAAAAATTAGATGAAAAAATACGAAAGCAGGCAGAGTTCATGTTAACAAGTAAACCCGCGCTAAACGAAGAAAAAAAGAACATCGAGAGCGGAGGAGGAGGCTGGCTCGTTTACTATGACAATGTGGGAAGACCGTATTATCACAATGCTAAGCTTGGGAAAACGCAATGGACTCCACCGGATGTGGTTAAGTGAATAAGATAAGAAGTTTGTTTGTGTGTGTGTATGCGTGGAGTGTGTGTGCGGTGTGTGCACGGTCTTCCCTCAAAAAATAGTTAAATACATATGATAGCGCGCGAGCTCTTCTCCTGTATACATAGCACTCAGCAGCAGAAGATCGTAAGATAAATAGAAAATGTTGTAATTAATGCAGATATATCGTACGCGTAGAATTGATATAGAAGGAGACACAAATAATCGATATTCGTTTATATTTTAGACTTTGTGCGGCGCGCAACTGCAACAAAACCCTGAAATCTTATACAATTCTTTGAATCAACGCATTTTCGTTCGCGTCCAATATATACGCCTTCAACTCTTCTTTAGTAACCCAAGCGAAATCGTCTAGAACAGAAGATAATATAACTTTACCGTCTAAGTAGGTCGCTCGATGATAAAAATTCGTTCCTTCAACGAGTGTGTAATGAGCCATAGGGCAGTTCCCGACCATCTGATATTCCAGTCCATTATTACTACTACTACCTTCGGAACTGCCGTCGTCATCTAATTCTTTATTTTCCTCCAGATCGCCGTCATTGCTAGCACTAAATTTCTGTTTACCATACCCTCGGTATATTTTTGCGTTCTTCAACGCCTTTTCAACCGCGCTCTCCGCCGTCGTGCGCATCGTCCATTCAACTTCTCTCCTTGCTCGCGGAAACCCCCACGTCTCCTTACCTTTCTCCTTGACGACTAAAAACAAAAATTCCCTCAGCTTCCTATTCGTAGTTTTTACGTTATCTTCTTCTTGAGTTTCAACGCTCGCAGGTTGATACTTTTCGAGCGTGCTTACACCGCCCTCTTCGCCTTCATTACTTTCCACGGGTGCTTTTGCGGCGATTAACTCTTCGGGCAACACTTTTTGAAATCTCGCGTTGTACGCTCTCGACCATACTTCATACTCGCTTTCCCAATTTTCAGGTAGCGAGTTAACAACAGGTAATCGCTCTACGATGACATTTGCGTAAAAAGGCTCTTGAGCTACTACATCTGCCTCTTTGATTGTAGGAATTTTATACGTGGAAGTTTCACTGAAAGGAGGCTTCAGGAAATTACTTTTCGGTTTTCTTTTCGTCCATGTCTTGTTCGCTTTTGTTGCGTATCCACGACGATAAAGATTCAGATAACTCTTCAGATAATGATGATGATGATGAACACCATATGGGCGAGGAATAATACTATTTCCTACTAAATAGTTATCGCTCTTGCTAGATTGACTTTTGTAAATATCCTCAAATAACGAAGCCGATGATTTTGAAGATGATGATGATGATGAAGACGAAGTTCTGCGCAAAATCCTATTCATACAATCGACGTTAAATGAAGAATATAATGAAGAAGAGCAGAAGGAGGAGGAGGAGGAGGAGGTAGCGGCGGAATCAGCTGTAAAACGACCCAGACGACGGAACATATATCCTTCTTTTTTACGAGAGTATAATAGTAGAGAGACAACGAAAGATTAAATGAGAATAAGCAGAAAGAAAGTGACTGCTGGTACTGTCAGCAGGCGGCAGGATGTTTGCTACTTTGCTTTTACGCATTTACGGCTAACTGCTAACGGCTTTCTTCTAGCGCTTTACTCAAGTATGCCAATAACCCAATAAACTCGTATCTCGTGAATAATAACTACGACGATATAAAACTGACTACTCCTATAAACTGACTACTCCTATAAACAAACTCTACTAAAAATCTCTATACTAACTAAACGAAGCGGGGACGTCATTGTCGCCCATTCATAAAAGCTTCGTAACTAGCTTTCCGAATTTCTTTCTCTGAATCGAAGTACGCAAACGCGGCATCCATGGATCGCAAAATAGAACGGATTCTACGAGTTGCTTCATTCCGCTTATCACTACTTAACGAAGATTTTAAATTTGAAATCGCATCGTAGAGTTCGCCTAACGCATCGTTCAGCTTACTTGCAGATTCCCAAGAGGTCGACGTAACAAATGGTGCTTTTCGCCAAAAATGTATTAAATATTCTTCGACTTTTGCGGCAATTTTCTTCAAAACCAATGCTTCGGTTTCTGCTAGTAAATGATGGCGGTGTATTTTATTTCCGCTCTTCTCCAATGACGAAAAAGAATCGAAGGAAGATATGTGCGATGTCGCCGTTTCACTCTCGTCACGCCAAAGAGATTGCGTTACCGACTTTAAAGTTATCAACGCCGATGCTTCTTCCTCTTCTTCTTCCTCTTCTTTCTCACCACCATACCTTTTCATCGAACAACGTCCTAATTCGATCGCCTCTTCAAACGACTTTGCTTCTTCTCTGCGCTTCTTATTCTTCATCGTCTTTTTCTCCTTTTTTTTAGTTCCTTGCTTTTCTTGGTTTCTTGCTCCCGAATCGTTTTTAGGTTCTTTCTTCCGAAAGTACGCTGACGCATCAGCTACCGCGAGTTCCATTCTCTTTGGTTCATCTTGAGCTGGATTCAAATCTTCAAGGAAAAACTCTTCTCCAGTATCCATATCATCAACGTCATCATTACTCTCGTTTCCATCAACTCTTTCGTGCTTTTTTCGTTTAGCTCCAATTGAAATCACCTTCCTCAATCGCTCTTCCAAAGCATCCCTATCTTCTTTTTCTGCAATTATTGCCGCGGTTGTCGCATTTGTTGCGACTGAATCTTCGCCTCTTGGTCGACCACGAAGCACAACTTCACCATGTCTATTCAAATCTCTAGCAATATCCATCTTAGATAAAGAGTCATCGTCACCAACAAAAGTTGTCATTTGACCGACGGTGCCTTTTCCGACCTTTTTTTTGACTTGTTCTTTCATTCCTTGATAACGATCAAAAACTCCATACGAGGATTTACCGTTGACTAGTGCGTCGTCTTTATCTACCTGTAAATTCACGAATTCGCTCACCGCCTCCACTTGCTTCTTCTTTAACGTTTCATCTTCTAAACGTCTCGAGAATAGGATCAAATCGTTCTTTTCAGCCTCAGACTGTGCCTCGCCGCCGTCTCTCATCTTCTTCATGTACTCTGACTTTAAAAATCGGTGCCAGAATTCTCTCTCTGTCAATTTTTTGTGTTTCACACAGTTATCTACGAAAGCTTTTCTAACTCCCGGTCGTTCTGCAAAGATTCTGTGCATTTTTTCCGAAGTTAACGTTGCTCGTATTTTATCCCTATCAACCGAAGCACCGTCCCTTGCGCCTAAATCATCCGCATCCATTTCGCTTTTCAAACCTGTTTTTTGAGTCAGACCTAGATGCGAAGCGATAGACGATAACTTTTTCCGTCGTGCGTCCCAAAATTCCGCCTCTGAAATAATCCCTTGACCCACCGTTGCTTCAAAAAGTTCCTTCAACTCTGGGTTCGTCTCTAAAAGTTGTCTTCTGGCTTCTTGTTCTATTTGTGACGGCATCGATGCGCGCTCTATATCTACTTTCGTCTTTTGTTCTTTGATTCTTTTTGATATTAGATCTCTCTCATCTTCTCTTTCGAACCTAAATACTAACGCTTCGCCTTTGTTCTTCTCTAAACTAATTCGTAGAGCAAAATAACCAGCAGCAGCAGCACTTTGCGTTCCTTTCTTCGCTTTTGAAATCTGCTGGTTCAGAACATCTACTATCAAAACCTTCCGCGAGCCTTGCAAATTCTGATTATTATTTTGAGCCGTTGAGGATGGTATTGACGACGATGTTGATATGAACATTATTTCTCGTTCAGTGACTTTTAAGTCGCCTTTGACGCGAACACCTTTTGCAATTTCTAATTCACACTTCGTCATTTCTTATTATATAGTATGATCACTGCGTGTTTGTGTGCATGTTTGTACTGGTAGAAGCTGCCAATGTGTGCAGAACCGTCGTTGTTCACATGCAGTGATGCAAGAAACCTGTTCGAAGTACGATTAGTACGAACACTGCTGATGATGATTGTGACAAATATGTAAATTTTCTTATTATTTACAAATGACGGAACGATGACCCTGCTGCTGCTGCTGATGCTTTTGATCTGATGATGGTATCCCCTGTATAACTGCTGATGCCTATGCCTTTACTTGACATTTTATTCATCTTTTCGCGAGCGCGAGCGAGCCGAGCGAGAATAATTCAGATGACAACAGCGCTATATTTTGCTACATATTCTCCGACGACGACGAAGATGAAGACGACATCGACATCGACGTCTTCATCGTCACAACTTCGTCACAAATGTTCCCATCAAACCAAAAACTCCTGCTTAAGAACAACGACAACAAATCGACTCTTATTACCACGAACGAGAATAGCTATGATGGTGGCGGCGACGACGACGACAGGGAAAGAAATGTCTGAGAATAATAATAACAATAATTGGGTAAAAAACGTTGCCTCTGTTCAGACTGAAGTGCCTCTAAAAATCTGTTGGCAACTTTGGCAAGATCGAACGCGAATTCCAAATTGGATGCCTTGGATTGCCTCGGTTTCATACGACGAAAAAGACAAAACAAAAACGAAGTGGACATTGGAAACGGAGCAATTTGGACAAAAGCTATCATTTTCTTGGACTGCAAAAGATTTAGAACCAATAGAATACGAGCGAATCGCGTGGAAGTCTGAAGATGGACTTAGAAATCGCGGATCGGTTACGTTTAAACAACAAGGACAAGGAGAAAAGACAACGACAAAAATTGAAATGGCAATCGAGTACGAAGTACCTTCAATATTGAAACCGGTGGGAGAATTAGTCAGTCCTTTAGTTGGATCGATCATTGGGAAAGATTTAGAGAGATTCGATGAATTTGCAAAAAAAGTCGAGAAACAATTGATGAAAAATCCGTGAGCGAGAGCAAAGTAAACGAGCGCGCTCGCGAGAGAGCCAAAACCTTATTACTACCAGTATTACAACTTCTGTGTTACACATTTTCTCTATTGAACTGCTAACCTTCTCTCTTCATCAAAGAATTCGTCAAATCAATTTGAGCGACTTTTACCCCTTGATCTAATGAATTAAGCCCTTTCCTTTTCCCTAAATAAAAGCGAGTGTAAGCGACGAAGACTTTTGTTGAATCTTTTTGCGCCATGTATGGGTAATGTATGCGAGGAGCTTCATAGCCAATCTCGTCTTCAATCCTTGCAATAGTATCCCATTCGTTCCCTTCCCCATCTTTAGATATGGCCACATGTAAATGTGTTCTGCAAGCACGGCACTTTGTAGCACCTCTTCTAGATCTATATTGGTTTTTCATGTTATTGAACGCGAGCAACAGCTCTCCATTTGGTTCTAAACGCATCAAAAATACCTTTGAGTTTGGATTCGGCACCGGCATGGGTTCTGGTTCCGTCCATGATCTCCCCTCATCATTAGAATAAGATTTGTACAGACAACCAACGCGCGTGCGAAAGACTTGCATGATTCTTCCATCGTTTAATTCCGCAATTGAGCCTTCAATTAAACTTGTATTTGATTGTGTAATCTCCCCTCTCGCTTGCCAACTTTTCCCTTTGTTTTCTGAAATTAAAACTCCAGAAAACGGTTGCGCTCCAGTCATGCACTTTGATCTTTTATTCCATCGACAATCTGGTCCACTTGAACCTTTAAACTCGGGTTTTCGAGAGCAGGTTCCATCTTCGATAGCGTTCTGTTGCTCTCGCCAATACGGAAGCACCCAATGCCCAGTTTTTTTCATTACAATCAATGAGTTTGCGATGACTTTTGGTATTCCTCCCCCTTCACCTTGCGATAGAATCGTAACAGCTCTTGTCCATTTATTCTCGGCCGGATCTCCAATTGATTTAATGTATTTAATATCTCCGCCGGGCACCCACAAAGACTTTGGTGCATGGTGACACATCTCCGCATTCGGGTCAACCTCACAAATTTCTCCCTTTAGACACTGAGGCGGTTTACATGGAACTGCTTTTTTACAACCGACTGATTCGGAATAAAAAACGTATATTTGATCATTGTCTATGTGTACAACTGGGCTCCAAACGGCACCATCGTTATATATCGGCAGCTTCACCGGTGGAGTCCAACGTTTTCCGTCTAAATCTTTCGACTGCGTATATTCAATGTGTTGCTCTGGCAATCCTTCCGTGGCCAATTTATATTCACCTAATTCATCGCTTACATCGCCAGCGACATTACTGTCATCATGGTCATTTTCTGTTGAACTATCCTCTTCTCTGCTCACCGCCGCTGGTGCTGCTTGATAAAGCAATATCATTCGTTCGTCTTTCATTTTCGCTATTGTTGCCATATGTGCATATCGTAAATCGTTGTCGAACCGTTTCGCGTATACGTTATGTTTAATAATATTCGCCCCGTCGTCGTCGGCGTCGTCGGCAACATTTTCTACTGCTGCTGTTTTTAAATTGCTATTACCACCATTAACATCACTAATGGATGATTGAAAACTACTGCTACTGCTCTCAAACAAAGTTTTTTTCAAAGACTTTGATGGCAACTCGGCCTCGCATTTTTCCAAGTGTCTACACTCCGGGTGTAAGGCAAAGAACAAACGAGTTTCTCGCCAAGTCGCGATTTCGAACTGAAACTTACAACCAGTGGCTATGGATTGGAGTCCCAAGAATTGTAAGTCCAAAGGGTCGTCAGAGGTTGCACCGCTCTCTTCGGCAATAATTTCTGCCCACGCTCGTAAATCGTTTTTGTTATTATACTTATTATGATTATTTTTTTCGTCGTCATCGTTAAAGTTATTTCTAAAATTCTTCTTCTTCTCCTTCTTAGCAGTCGTCGTTGTCGTTTTTGTTGAGAAAAACAAAACGAGCAAAACAAGAAGAGCTATGGAAACAACGATCAAGAGCAATAAGACCTTCTTCGTTCTTCGCGTTTTCCTAAGTGTTCTTATTATTTGTTGCATGCACTGCTTTTTAACCATCTCTTCTTTATAATATTACTAAGTATATACTAGTATACTTACTGGTACTGATGATGATGATGTGTGCATTTTTTCCTCTATTGACTGACGCATGTGCTCTGACAGTCTGATAATGAAAATTCCATTCGCGCGACAAATCTCGCGCCTAGCCTTGGTATATAACACCTACTATAATAATATTAATTGTATTTTTTCGTACGCGTAATAATAATTACACGATTAAAAACAATTAAGAGTAGAAGAACAATAAAGGAGAACATTTCAGATCTCTATCATAATCCCTCTATCGCGCACAACTGCAAGTGACCGCGCGAAGAAGAGGGCTCTGGAAATGGCCACTCAATACGATAAAAATAACATCATCGACGATAATAATAATAATAGGGGTGCTTTATTAACATCATCATCATCGCGGTCAAAGAACAATCGAACAATAATGACGAGCTCACAACAACAGGACTATAGCAGAGAAACCATCGAAGGAACGAATACGAATGCGAATAATACACTTACTCCTATTTTACCAAATTACATCATAAATAACCAATATAATGGGAGTAAGGAAGTATCCGTGGAATCGATTTTAGACGACTTAGTTAATCTCGTAAGCTCGATGGAAAATGTCATGAAAGGATTGAAGTATTTAGGTGAAGAGGCATCCGCAGATATCACGAAACTTTCTATCGAGGCTGATAAATTGACGATTTTGTTAGACGATATGCTCGATTATCCAGGCGCACAAGCCGTAATCGTAGGAACAAAAGTACCGGTTGAAATTGCAAAAGGAATCAAGGGCGTTGCAAAGAGCTTGAAACAATACGAAAAAACTATCAACGAACAGTTGAGAAAATTCGAAACTGAACTATTTAAGAACGAAACAACGACGAAAGATAGAAAATTGGATGCAGGCGGCAAAGGCGAAAATTCTAAATTTGGTACCTACTCGAATAATAATAATAATAATAGTAGTAGTAGCAATAACAACGACAACAACAAAAAAATAAATAAGAGCGGCGGCGGCGAAAGAAACAACGATGATAATAATTTAAACGGGACGCCCCCTCGTAGTACCGAAAAGAATGGGAGAGGAAAGAGTAGTGCAATGATGGACGAATCGATGAGTTCATCCGGAGGTTTAGGTTTTCTGAGCGGTTTGTTTACACCCTCGGTGCTGAATAATGATAATACGAACTTGGACGAGTTGAAGAGTGTGGCGAGCTATCACATCACGTACGTATTTGAAACTTTAGTGGCGAAGAGCTCAGTATTGAGATGGAACGAATCCGAAGCTTCTGTAGAACAAAGACTACAGGAGTCAAGGCTGGCGGATGATAGTATGTTAGCCGGTAATACCAAGACGGGCTGCTTTTGTTTTTTGAAGAGAAATACGACAAAAAAAGCATCTATCACGAACAATAATAATAATAATAATAGAACAACGAACAACGGAATCACAAGATCATCATCTACAGCTACTGCTGCTACTACTGCTATTGCTACTCGAAGAAGAAAAGTTTAAGCTAGACAAAGTGAGTGCGCTCCGTTTGGAAGAACGTAAATTTATTTATTTATTTGTAGAGAGAGAGAGAGAGATTAAGAAGAATTAATAGAGAGAAAAAAGAATCTCCATCTATCTATTATATAGTTATCATTATTTAGAAGCAGCAGTTTTATGATTATGATTGTACCGAAAAGTATATTTCATTTGTAAACTTTTGATTCACTCGACGTTCTTCGCCTCGAACTGCCGGCGCCATTCCTCGTCGAAGCTCCAGTTCCACTAACTCCATGACCAAATCGATGAAACTCGTTCATTCTTTATACATCGCTAATTCACGAAAAATTTTCGATTGAACGCATCAATTAATTTTCTGAGTATCCCAACCTTTTTTTCATTCTCACTTAAATAAATTAAACGAGATATATTCCTATAGATAAATGATACAATCCCTATTTTTTAAATTATTTAACGTAGTCATCCAACTGGTCACGATTATCTAAAAGTTATTTTTATAGAAACATACCGTACAGTAGTATTTAATTTAAATATTTTAAAAATATTTCATATTATTTTAAAAAACAATTTTAACATTATATCCTAAAAGATAATGTAAAATTAATATTATTTTAATACTTTAATAATAGTTTGTACCCATAATATGTCTCTCTTACTCAAATATTAGAAAGATATATATGAAAATATCTAAATAAAATTCTAAATAAATAAAATTTATTATTTTAAAGAATTTACATAATTGATTTCATACAAGTTCCCAGGAAATATTCTATAAAAAATATCATAAATCATTATAAAATATAATTGAAATTGAAATAAACTAAAAAAATAAAGGGAAAAGTAATGATTACCGTACCAGTAGTAGTATTTATTTATTTATTTATTTTTTTAAATATTATATTTATCCAAACGCTTTTTTTGCTCTCTAGCTTCTATTCTTACTTGAGCTGCTTCTCTAGCATCCAAGGATATCTTCTCCTCTTCGCTACTACTATTAACGCCTTTGCTCTTTTTCTTCGTAATAGTTAATTTAAGTTAGTAATTCTTTAGTAAGTACTTCCCATTTTAGTATTTTTTATTTTGATTTTAATAATGATTTTTCCCCTTCCAGCCTTCCCTCTCTTTCTTTTATGCCTCACAACATTTTACTCCGCTCAATA
>Ga0114998_10004366_pt1 | contig 10317 bp, 9 predicted proteins | sample ArcticOcean_MG_C_5_FD_87044 | JGI IMG/M metagenome (GOLD analysis project Ga0114998, IMG submission 87044) | Marine microbial communities from western Arctic Ocean - ArcticOcean_MG_CB4_138 | ecosystem: Environmental > Aquatic > Marine > Oceanic | place: Arctic Ocean: Canada Basin | collected...
GAAAATTTTAGTTATTGGAGATATGGCTGAGCTCGGAAATAATACAAGTAAATATCATCAACAGCTGGGCGATTATATTAAAAAATCTCAAATAGACTTTACTTTTGCAGTTGGAAACCATACAAAAATAACTATGCAACAATTAGAGAAAAATGAATTTTGGTTTGACTCGAAAGAAGCTCTGTTAAGCAAACTATTAAAGATAATAGATGCTAAATCCATTATATTGGTTAAAGGTTCTCGATTTATGAGAATGGAAGAACTTATTAGTAAAATTATTTTATAGGGAAAGACTAATGTTATTAGAATTATTTAGATGGCTGTCTACAGATATTCAAGGATTTAATGTTTTTAATTATATTTCTCTGAGGGCTGTTTTAGCTGTCATTACTTCTTTATTAATTTCATTTTGTTTCGGTGGTTGGTTTATTAAGAAATTAGGAGAATATAGTCTGGGGCAATATATCAGAAATGATGGCCCGGAAGGACATCTTGTCAAATCCGGAACTCCGACAATGGGAGGAGGACTGATATTAATTTCAATTATTATTTCAACATTGCTATGGGCGGATCTTAGTAATAGTTACGTTTGGCTTTTGCTTATTGTAACTACTTCTTTTGGCCTAATAGGTTTGATTGATGATATTAGCAAGATTCAAAAGAAAAAAAGCGATGGAATTACAGCAATTCAAAAAATCATACTGCAATCAATTATTGGCATTGGTGTTGCCTGTTATTTATTTTTTACAGCTGTAACACCTCAAGAAACTGAGCTATTAATTCCATTTTTTAAGAACTTAAGTTTACCGTTAGGAGGTTTAGCATTCATCGCGCTTAGTTATTTAGTAGTGGTGGGAAGTAGTAATGCGGTTAATTTAACTGATGGGCTTGATGGATTAGCTATTATGCCAGCCGTAATGGTAATCAGCGCATTGGGGATTTTTGCATACGTTGAGGGCAATACAATTTTTGCAAATTACCTCAGTATCCCATACATAGAAGGAGCAGGTGAGCTGACTATATTTTGTGCTGCTCTGGCTGGTGCCGGTTTGGGGTTTCTTTGGTTTAATGCGTATCCAGCAGAAGTATTTATGGGAGATTTAGGCTCATTATCAATCGGTGCTGCAATGGGTACACTTGCAATTATCGTGAGACAAGAAATTATTTTAATAATTATGGCTGGAATTTTTGTGGTGGAAACATTTTCAGTAGTAATTCAAGTAAGTTACTTTAGATACACAAAGAAAATATTTGGAAAAGGAAGACGTATTTTTTTAATGGCCCCATTGCATCATCATTATGAAAAAAAGGGTTGGAAAGAAACCCAAGTAGTTGTGAGATTTTGGATAATTACTATGATGCTTGTTCTTATTGGGCTAGCTAGCCTAAAAATTCGTTAATGAATGAAAATATCAATCACGTATTAATTTTGGGCTGTGGACAAACTGGTTTATCTATTGCGAGATATTTAGATATTAATACAAAGATATCTTTCTACGATGAAAGTAAAACAGCTGTGAATGGTATTAGAGATTTATTTGGCACTAAAAAAAATTTATATTTCTTTGGTGATTTAAAAGAAGAATTTTTTAATAATGTAGATTTTGTTGCAATTAGTCCTGGAGTAGATCCTAGACACCCCTTAATAAAAAAAATATTAAAAAAAGGAATTACTTTTCATAATGATATTTCATTATTTTTTGAGAAAAATGATTTATTAGGAACAAAAGTAATTGCTGTGACCGGCACAAATGGTAAAACAACTGTTTGTTCGATGATTGAGCAAATTGCCTCAGACTCAGGGTTAAAAGCAAAGGCAGTGGGCAATATAGGGCTTCCAATATTAGATATAGAGCAAGTAGAAAGTTTAGATCTTTTGATTATTGAATTATCAAGCTTTCAACTTGAGGTATTGAATAATGCCAAAATTGATGTAGGCATTATTCTAAACATCTCAGATGATCATATGGATAGATATGATTCATTTGAACAGTACTTTAAAGCAAAAGCAAAATTATTTGATGTTTCAAATATTAATATTATTAATAGAGATGATCAAAAATTAAATACTTTAAACCATAAAGCAGATTTCTCTTTTGGGATTTCAGAACCTAATAAGAAAGAAGATTACATTCTGACAAGTAACTATTCTAGACCTTATGTAGAAAGAGGATGTAAGTTCACTATCGCATTAAACGAATTAAAGCTAATAGGAGACCATAATAAATTAAATATTATGGCTGCAATTGCATGTATGCAATCTGCTTTTCCTAAACTCAATCAGTTTAAAATTGATAATTTAAAAGGCGTCAATCATCGGCTAGAGTGGTTAAAGAATATAGAGGGTATTGCATTTTATAATGATTCAAAAGCAACCAATGTTAATGCAACAATTACAGCTTTAAAAAGTTTTGAGAAAAAAAATATTTTTTTAATTGCTGGAGGGGATAGTAAGAATCAAATTTTAAAACCTTTAGAAAAGTATTTAAAGCAGAAGGTATCGGGTCTATATTTAATTGGTCAGGATGCGCATATATTTGAAGAAAACTTTAATTTTATAAATTCACTTAAGATTACCAATCATAAGTTAATGAAAGATGCAGTTCTATCTGCTTATAAGGATGCAGTGGCCGGAGATATTATTTTACTCTCACCCGCATGCGCAAGCTACGACATGTATAAAAATTATAAAGAGCGCGGTAATGAATATAAATCAATTGTGGAAAAATTATAGATCATGAAGCTTTTTTCTTCCCAAAAGAATTATAACCTTCCAATTTATGATTACAGCTTAATATGGGGGGCTCTTTTACTTTTAGGCATTGGTCTGGTTATGGTGTATTCAGCATCAATTGACGTGGCCGCAGGATCTTCGAAATATCAATACCAACATTATTATTTTTTAGTTAGGCAGTCAGCATACTTGCTAATAGCTTTGATTTGTGGATACATTACTTTCTTAATTCCAGTTTATTTTTGGCAGAAGTGGGCCCCTTATCTTTTCTTAATAGGGGTAGTTCTTTTAGTCTTAGTATTAATTCCTGGTATTGGGCTAAAAATTAATGGAAGCAGAAGATGGATTTCATTGGCGGTTGCAAATTTTCAACCAACAGAGCTCGTTAAGCTTTTCACAGTCATGTATGCATCTGATTATGTTTTAAGGAAATCAAAACAAATGAGAACTATTGTTAAAGGGTTTTTACCAATGCTCGGAGTGATGATTATTACTGGAGCATTGGTTTTCGTAGAGCCTGATCTCGGGGCTTTAATTGTAATTACTGCAATCGCTATGGGCATACTTTTTTTGGGCGGCCTAACATTAAGAGTTATTTTAAGTTTAGCAATATTGACTCCAATTGGAGTGTGGGGAGCAATCCTAATATCCCCTTATAAACAAGCAAGAATACAAGGATTTTTAGATCCATGGGCCCCAGAAAATGTATTAGGTTCTGGTTACCAAACAACGCAGGCACAAATGGCTTTTGGTAATGGAGAATTTTTTGGTACAGGAGTTGGTAATAGCGTTGCAAAACTTTCATTTTTACCAGAAGCGCATACAGATTTTATTATGGCAATTATTGGGGAAGAGTTTGGTTTATTTGGAGTTACTATTGTTATAGGGTTATTTGCATTTTTAATAATAAGAATGTTTGGGATTGCGAAGGAGTCAATTAAAAATAATAGACATTTTGCAGCGTTAATGACCCAGGGAGTAGCTATATGGTTTTCAATTCAATGCACAATTAATATTGGGGTAAATTTAGGGTTATTTCCTACCAAAGGCCTAACGCTGCCATTATTGTCTTTTGGTGGGAGTAGTGTTTTGGTGAGCATTATTGCAATAGCAATTGTGCTTAGAATTGATCATGAAAATAGAAGAAACCTAAGAGGGCAACATTATAATAAATAAATTTAAGATCATGGTTGTAGCTGCTGGAACAGGCGGGCACATATACCCTGGTCTTGCAATTGCAGAGTACTTTTTGGAAGAATCTAATCCTGTCTCATGGGTTGGGACATCTAAAGGTATGGAAAATGGTTTAGTAGATAAATATAAGATACCTTTTTTTTCAATAAGTATTTCTGGAATTAGGGGTAAGGGTTTATTACCATGGATTAAACTCCCATTTACGCTTTTCAAATCAATACTTCAGTCTATAAATATTTTAAGAGTCGAAAAACCAAATTTTGTAATAATAATGGGTGGTTATGTAGGTATTCCAATGGGAATTGCATCTAAAATTCTCGGAATACATTTAATTATTCATGAACAAAATGCGATACCAGGATTGGCAAATAAATTAATTTCGAGTATCGCTAATAAAATATTTTGTGGATTTGAGAATAGTTTAAAGAAAGCAAAGGTAATAGGAAATCCAATAAGAAAGACAATATCTAATATTAATAAGCCGCAGCAAAGATTCAAAAACAAAGCAGGACCCCTAAATATTCTTATTTTAGGAGGAAGCTTAGGGGCAAGCGCTTTCAATACTCTATTACCACCAATCTTGAATAAATTTAATAGCGAGCAAATCTCAGTTATTCATCAATCAGGTGAAAAGCATTATGAGGAATTAGTTAGAATATATGAGAGTTTGGCAATTAGCGAAGGGAGCAAAACCCCACTTTGGTTATTAAGCACAGAAAAATTTATATACGATATTGAGGAAAAATATGAATGGGCAGATATTGTGATTGCCAGATCTGGCGCACTAACTGTTTCAGAATTTATTGAAGCAGGCATTGCCTCAATATTAATACCATTTCCATATGCAGTTGATAATCATCAGTATCATAATGCTAAAATATTAGAAGATAAAAAATCAGCTATTATTATTAATGAGAATGAAATTAATAATAAACTTTTACAAATACTTTTAAAAATAAATAGAAAAGAATGTTTTTTGATGGCTTTAAGAGCACAAGAGAATAAATTAAATTTAAATGTAACTCAAAAAATATATTTATATTGCGAAGAAATAAATAATGAAAAATAAAATAAAAAATATTCATTTCATAGGAATTGGCGGTTCTGGTATGAGTGGTATTGCTGAGGTTATGCATAATTTGAAGTTCAATGTCCAAGGGTCAGATCTTGGTAAGTCAGAAGCAATTAGACATTTAAAAAAAATAGGAATAAAAGTTTTTAGTAAGCATCATGCAAAAAATATAAAAAATATAGATGTCCTCGTTGTTTCGGCTGCTATTTCAGGGGAGAATCCTGAAATTAAGGAAGCAAATAAACAAAAAATACCAATTATTTCAAGAGCAGAAATGTTATCTGAGTTAATGAGATTTAAAAAAGGCGTTGCAGTTGCAGGCACACATGGAAAAACTACTACAACGAGCTTGATTGCAACAATACTTTCGGAGGGTAACCTTGATCCAACATATGTAATTGGAGGTAGACTTAATTCAATGAACGCAAATGCTAAGCTTGGGGATAGTGACTTAATGATTGTTGAAGCAGATGAGTCAGATGCATCATTTCTTCATCTAAATCCTGTGAGCGCAATAATTACAAATATTGATAACGATCATTTGGGCACTTATCAAAATAATTTTGAGAAACTAAAGCAAACGTATATAGACTTTGCTCATCAAGTACCATTTTATGGGCCAATTTTTTTATGCGCAGATGATAAGCATATAAGAAATATTATGCCAAAGATATCAAGACCAATAGTCACATATGGACTAAAAAATAATGTCGATATTCAAGCTGTAAATATAAGATACGAGGGGAATAAAAATCACTTTAAAGTTGTTGATAAAAAATATAATCATAATGAATTTGATATTACAATTAATTTTCCTGGCGAACATTTTGTAAGAAATACCTTGGCAGCAATTGCAATTGCATTAGAGTATGGCGTATCAAACATTAATATACAAAGAGCACTCACTAATTTCGAAGGCGTAGCAAGAAGATATGAAATTTATGACAATGTTCTTATACAAGATAAGAAAATTAAAGTTATAGATGATTATGGGCACCATCCAACTGAAATTGAAGCAGTATTGAAAGCTACCAAAAAAGGCTTTAAAAATAAAAAAATTAATTTAGTATTTCAACCACATCGATTTTCTAGAACTAGAGACTGTTATGAAGAGTTCATAAGGGTTTTACAAATCCCAGATAAAATTTTTCTTTTTAATATATATTCAGCCGGAGAGACTGATAGGAAAGATATCTCAACAAAGACTTTAATGAAATCTTTAAAACATCCTGCAATGTGGTATTTACCCGATTTTAAGACAGCAAAAAATACTATAGTTAAAATAATTGAAGATGATTCAATTCTGATAATAATGGGCGCTGGTTCGATAGGGAAATTTGTTCAACAAATTATCGAAAAATAAACATGGATAAAAATACTATTCATCATGATATAGAGTTAAAAGACTTTAACAGCTGGAAGGTTGGGGGGAGAGCTGAGCAATTTTTAATTTGTGATGAAAAAGAAATTCTTGCAGCTTTTATAAAGAAAAAAAAAATTAAACTACCAATTACATTAGTTGGACTTGGCTCTAATTTATTAGTTCGCGATGGTGGCATTAAGGGAACAGTAATAGTAATGCATGGCGGCTTAAAAAAAATAAATGATGATGATGGCATGATTTATAGTGAAGCTGGGGTAAGTTGCTCTAAATTATCTAAATTCACAGCTAAAAATGGACTGGCTGATTCAGCCTTTTTTTCAGGGATTCCCGGCACAATCGGTGGGGCCCTGGCAATGAATGCAGGATGTTATGGTTCTGAGACATGGGATTATGTGCAAAAAGTATTAATGATTAATTTGAACGGCGACCAAGTTGAAAGAAATAAATCAGATTTTAATATTAGTTATAGACAGGTGATTAATAATAATAAAGATGAATTTTTTTTAGCTGCATGGTTTAAGTTTCCCAAAGGCGATAAAGAAAAATCTGAAAAGAGAATAAAAGAATTGTTGGCACATAGGAAAGAAACCCAACCATTAAATTGGCCAACAGCCGGCTCAACTTTTCGCAACCCTAAGGATAACTTTGCTGCAAAGTTAATTGATGATTGTGGATTAAAAGGCTATCAAATTGGGGGGGCACAAGTATCAGAAAAACATGCAAATTTTATAATTAATTTAGGAAATGCTAGTGCCTTAGATATTGAAAATATAATTACTTATATTCAGAAAGTTGTTTTTGAAAAGAAAAATATTCAATTACTAAGAGAAATAAGAATAATTGGAGAAAAAATTGGAAGTTAGCAACTTTGGTAGGGTAGCAGTATTAATGGGAGGCACATCGAATGAGAGAGATATTTCTTTGGAGAGCGGAAATGCAGTTTTAGCAGCACTTCTTAGAAAAAAAATACCTGCTGTAGCAATTGACCCAAAAAATAATAATTTAGATCAATTAAAAGATTTTAATAGAGCTTTTATTTGCCTTCATGGAAAAGATGGCGAAGATGGTGAAATCCAAAATTTTCTTGAATCTATAAAAGTTCCTTATACTGGAAGCGGCATTGATTCGTCGGCAATAGGGATGGATAAATTTAAAAGTAAAACAATTTGGAAATCAAAAAATATTTGTACACCTGATTTTATGCAGGTCAGTCATGTAGGCGATTTTAAGGAAGCTGCCAATTTTTGTGGACTACCTTTTATTATTAAGCCTGCAAATTCAGGGTCGAGTATCGGGATAGCAATAATACATAATGAGAAAGATTTTATTTTTGCTTTTGAAGAGGCATACAGAATTGATAGAATTATTATTGTAGAATCTTTTATCGTTGGAAATGAATATACACTACCAATTATTTTTAATAAACCATTTCCTATTATTGAGATTAAATCTAAAACAGAGTTTTATGATTATGAAGCTAAATATTTAAGGAATGATACTGAGTTTATTTATCCAGCTGATATAGCTTTGCCTTTGGTAGACGATATTCATAAATTATGTATAAATGCATTTAATGTAATTGGATGTAGTGGATGGGGCAGAGTTGATTTCATAATCGATAAAAATAAAAATATTTATATTATTGAAGTCAATACAGTACCTGGAATGACCAATCATAGCCTTGTGCCGATGTCTTTAAGTTATGCAGGAGTCGAATTTGATGACTTAGTAATGATGATATTAGAGACATCGAATGCTGAATAGCCAAGAATTCATAAAAAAAATAACAATCTTTGTATACTTATTAATATTTATAACATTGATTTTTTTATGCTTTCAGCTAATGACGAGTTCAAAATTTCCTATTAAGGAAGTAGGAATAAAAGGAGAGTATGAAAATGTTAATAAGAACCAAGTCGATTTAATTAAGAATAAATATATAAAAAAAAATTTTTTTGCTGTAAATCTTAATAAAACAAGAGGTGCCTTTAAGAAATTACCTTGGATTAGAGATGTAAGTATAAGGAGAGATTGGAATAAATTTGGGTTACTAGTTGAAATTGAATCCCATAAACCAATTGCTAGATGGAGTAATCGAGGTTTGGTTAATAGCTATGGTGAGCTATTTCATGCTGCTTATGAAGATAAATTACCACTATTTTTAGGACCAAAAGAGTTTGTTGAAGAAATGTCAGTAAAATACTATCAAATAAATAAAATTCTTGAGAAAGAGTTGATGCAAATTGGTACAATTTCACTATCTAATAGATTGTCTTGGGAAATTTATACAAATAATAATATACGATTCTTTTTAGGTAAGGAAGATGGCAATAACATTGTAAAAAAGTTAAATATATTAATAGAAAACTACCAATTTATTTTATCTGAATTAAAAAGCAGAGTTGAGTATGTAGACCTAAGATATAAAAATGGATTTGCAGTAAAGAAATTGAATGAAAAATTATATAAAATAAATAAAGAAAAAAAGACTACCTTATGAATAAAGTTATGCCACCAATACTGAAAAGTAAAAAAGATCAACAAAGCGTGATTGCTGCCCTTGATATAGGAACCTCAAAAGTTGTTGTCATTGTTGCTGAAATTCAGCCTGACGGGGTTTTAAAAATTATTGGTAAAGGCCAGCATGTTTCAAAAGGATTGAAAAAAGGTGTTGTTATTAATATTGAGAATACAAAGCAGGCAATACAGAGGGCTGTTGAAGAGGCAGAATTAATGGCAGATTGTAAAATAACTGAGGTATATACTGGAATTGCTGGGAGCCATATCAAAAGTATAAATTCTCATGGCATGGTAAAAATTAAAGATGATGAAGTAACCCAAATGGATGTTGACCAGGTTCGAGAAACTGCTGAGGCGATAAATCTTTCAACTGATCAAGAAGTTTTGCATGTTATAGATCAAGAATATATTATCGATGATCAGCAAGATATAAAAGAACCTTTAGAGATGAGTGGAAAGTTGCTCAATGTTAAGGTACATATTATTTCTGGTTCCATTTCTGCACGTCAAAATATTATTAAATGTATTAAACAGTGCGGTTTAGAGGTGATTGATTTAGTTTTTCAGCCTTTAGCATCAAGTGAAGCCGTTTTAACTGAAGACGAGAAAGAATTAGGTGTTTGTTTGATAGATATAGGTGGCGGTACTACTGATATTGCTTTAATTAAAAACGGTGCATTTCAACATACTGCAGTAATCCCAGTTGCTGGGGACCAAATAACAAACGATATTGCCGTTGCTTTTCGAACTACAACGCAATCTGCAGGAGACATTAAAGAAACTTATGGCTCTGCTATGCCCAGCCTATGTCCTACGAATGAAATTATTGATATACCGCTTGTTGATGGCCAGAAACCAATAAGAGTTACGACGCAAGCCTTAGCTCAGGTTATTGAACCAAGAATATCAGAGCTTTTTGAATCAGTTCAAAATGAAATAAATAGAAGTCGAATGAGTAGTGCTATTGCATCTGGCATTGTTATTACCGGTGGCTCATCAATGTTAAATGGGATGGCTGAGTTAGGAGAGAAAATATTTGGCATGCCTGTTAGAATTGGAGTACCTAGAAATATTGATGGACTTTTACAGGTTGTAGAAAACCCAAGATATTCTACCGGTGTAGGTTTATTAATCATGGGTAAAAATGACTTACAAAGAAATATAGACAAATTAGGAAAAGGAAACTCGATTAGCCATATGTTACAAAAAGCAAAAATGTGGTTTCAAGGAAACTTTTAATGCAATATGGGGTAATTTATGTTTGATGTTGTAGAAGGTAAAAAACAAAAAGCTATTATTAAAGTTATGGGCGTTGGCGGCTGTGGGGGGAATGCTGTTGATTATATGATTGAAAAGAATGTAATGGGTGTTGAATTTATTTGTGCAAATACCGATCTCCAATCATTAAAAAAA
>Ga0114998_10004381_pt1 | contig 10300 bp, 10 predicted proteins | sample ArcticOcean_MG_C_5_FD_87044 | JGI IMG/M metagenome (GOLD analysis project Ga0114998, IMG submission 87044) | Marine microbial communities from western Arctic Ocean - ArcticOcean_MG_CB4_138 | ecosystem: Environmental > Aquatic > Marine > Oceanic | place: Arctic Ocean: Canada Basin | collected...
CTTTTTTCAAGTTGCCCGCAATGAGAAGGTCCATGGTGGCTTTTGCCAGCTGCACTGTGGCTGTGGCGCGGGCCATGCGAGCAGTTTTGGCTTTTTCCGATACATCTACCATATGAGCGTGACCGGCCTCATCTAAGTGGGTAAGTTTTGACATTTATAACCTATCTGGCATGAGTGGGTTGGCCAAGAGCGCCCGAGTTGCATGGGCCACATCGTCTTGGCGCATAAGGCTTTCGCCGATGAGGAAAGTGCGTGCACCGTAGCGCGCTAGATCCGCAAGATCTTTGGAGGTGTAGATCCCGCTCTCAGCCACAATGGTTTTGTCTTCAGGCACCTGGCGGGCCAGTTCTCGTGTGGTGTCGAGGGTTACTTCGAATGTATTGAGATTCCGATTATTGATGCCAAGAAGTGGTGACTTAAGAGACAAGCCACGTTCCAGCTCTTCAGCATTGTGCACTTCAACCAATACATCCATTCCCCAGTCAATAGCGGCAGCCTCCAGCTCCGCGGCTTGAACATTAGACACCGAAGCCATTATTATCAAAATGCAATCCGCACCCAGTGCGCGAGATTCGGCCACTTGATAGGTGTCATACATGAAGTCTTTGCGCAGCACAGGCAGGGTGGTGGCAGCCCGTGCGGTGGCCAGATAGCTGTCATGGCCTTGAAAAGACGGCGTATCGGTTAGGATAGACAGGCAAACAGCCCCGCCAGCCTCATAGGCCTTCGCGAGCTCTGGTGGATTAAAATCAGTTCGGATCAAACCTTTTGAGGGGGAGGCTTTTTTGACTTCTGCAATAAGCGCATAGCCAGTCCGCGCTGCAGTGGTGAGGTTGGCTGCAAAGCCGCGCAAAGGGCTTGCGGCTCGCGCCGCTGTTTCCAAATCGGATAGGCCACACATTTGTTTGCGTTTGGCTACCTCGATTAGCTTGTAGGCTTTGATCTTCTCGAGAATAGTCTCAGTCATAGGTATGTCCAATTATCATGCTGCGCTGGTGAGGTTGGCCAATGCGGTTACTTTGCCTTTGGCGGCACCGCTATCGATAGAGGTTGTGGCGAAGGCAACGCCGTCGCGTAGATTGTCAACCTTGCCCGCAATCAGCAATGCGGCCGCGGCGTTAAGTAAAACAGCGTCTCTATATGCAGAGTTTTCCCCAGCAAGCAGATGCATGAAGGCTTTGCCATTTTCTACAGGTGTTCCCCCAAGTATGGCTTCAAACGGATGAACTGGCAGGCCAGCGTCTTCGGGATGCACTTCCAGATCACTGATTTTACCATTAGCCAACACAGCCACTGCGCTGGTACCAGTAATAGTTAGTTCGTCAGTCCCATCTGACCCATGCACCAACCAAGCTCTCTCTGATCCTAAGGCCATCAATGTTTCGGCCATAGGATGGATCAATTCTGGTGCAAAAGTACCGGTCAATTGGCGTTTCACACCTGCTGGATTGGTGAGAGGGCCCAATATGTTAAATATTGTACGGGTGCCCAATTCCGCCCGCACCGGCATTACATGTGCTATTGCTGGGTGATGCATAGGCGCCATCATGAACGCGATACCAATTTCGGTTAAGGCTTTCTCCACTATATCGACACCGATCATTACATTGATACCCATTTGGGTCAATGCATCTGCCGCGCCAGATTTTGAACTCAAATTGCGGTTCCCGTGTTTGGCTACGGAAACACCAGCACCTGCCACTACAAATGCTGCGGCGGTTGAGATGTTCAATGTGCCTTTGCCGTCACCACCCGTTCCGACAATATCCATTGCACCCTTAGGTGCTGTCACCGCATTACACTTAGAGCGCATAACAGCAGCAGCAGCAGCATATTCATTCACGGTCTCCCCGCGGGTGCGGAGTGCCATTAACAGCCCACCAATTTGGCTGGCTGTAGCTTCGCCGGTGAATAGCACTTCAAATGCAGTTTTGGCTTCAACTAGGGTTAGTGGGCGATCTGCAGCGATGCCAATCAGTGGTTGAAGAGCAGAGATCATGCGGCGTCCTTTGCTAGGTATAAAAAATTTTGGATCAAGTGATGTCCATGTTGTGAGGCAATGCTTTCCGGGTGAAATTGCACTCCGTGAATTGGTAGAGTTTTGTGCTGCAACCCCATGATGGTACCATCATCTAAAGTAGCAGTAATATCGAGGCACTCAGGCATAGAATCACGCTCTATAATTAGGGAATGATAACGTGTTGCTTCAAATGGGGTTGGTAAACCAACAAATAGCCCTTTGTTACTGTGGTGCATCGTGCCCATTTTGCCGTGTACAATCTCATGACAGCGCACCACTTTGCCTCCAAAGGCCTGACCTATAGTTTGATGGCCCAAGCAAACGCCCATCAATGGAGTTTTAGTTTCTGCGGCGGCTTTGGTGAGTTTCAAACAGATTCCTGCGTGTGACGGATCTGAAGGACCTGGTGAAAGAAAAATTGCTGACGCACCAATACTCATAGCTTCTTGCACGTCCAAAGCGTCATTGCGTTTCACCAAAACGTCAGCCCCCAGCTCCCCAAGATAGTGTACCAAATTATATGTGAAGCTGTCATAATTATCGATCAGCAATAACATTTGGCGTCCTTTGTGTTTTTGGCACCTACTGGATTTCTGCAGGGCAATTGGTCTCGCAATTTGGTGGTTGGTTGAGGTATAGATGCTCTGGGAACTATGCTACCGTCAAGAGTAACTGAACAATTTTGGTATTTGAAAGGCAATAGATGCGACTAGCGTTCTTTAATGGAGTGATCCTTGGCACTATTATTGGTGTGAGCGCACTAGCCGCCGTCTCGGTGTCCAACGAAATTTTAGGCTCAAAAGGGTTGGACGCATGGGTAACCTTGGCACCACTTTCAGAAGCCCCCGCTACCTTTGCCATCATAAAAATTTCTGAACCTGAAGTTGAAACTCGCCCCAAAATTAAACTACAATATATTTTAAATGTTAGAGTATTACAACCTAAAAGCTTGGATTTAGCCCCGGTGCTGTCTACCCTGAAACTGTTAAAAATCTCCGATTGCTTGGCTAAGCCATGTGTCCACATCTGGGATTAAAGCTATCAGTTGGGGTAGGTCATTTATGCAAAGCATTTTAATATCAGTTGTCTTGGTGACAGGATACAACAAGGACCAAATTTCTTCTGAAGGCCGTCCATTACCCTGGCCACTATGAATATGTAGGTAATCGTTAACCTTATGAAAAACAGCCTGAGCATTACAAATGCTGGCGTGGTTGTGCAAACCCTGGGGTAAAAACTGCCTTAAGTCCCGAAACCGGTATGAAATATTCGCAAGAAATGCCTTTTGATGATCTGTAAATAGCTGCTCCATCCTTGAGCGCAGAAATGGATGGACCACATGGGCCGCATTGAACAGTCGGCTGGCGGAAAAACCCATCACTCTTGCAGCGTTTATTTGCATGTAGTGGTTGAATTTGGCTGGGTTCTCTTGTTGGGCGCTGTCATGTTCCAAATGGCTGTAATCCGCCCATTCTCCCCGCAATACTGTTTTTTGGCCAACAAATACATCCTGCTGGGCCAGTGGCGCAGTCAGAAATACGTCATCATTAAAATACATGAAGCGTTCTGCTAGCCCTTTAATTCTCCACAGCATTGATTCTATCGCGATAGAATTAAATGTTGGTAACATTTCCTCAAAGCCCACAAAAATCTCATGATGATAAGCGATGTGGATCTTAGATTTCAAAAAATCAGATAAACTTGAGAGATCTGGCGTGATGTTATCCACTACTATCCAAATTTTACGTGTCCAGGGTGCGTGGTTTTCAATAGACTTTAGGCAATATAAGATCTCATCGTTACAGATCCAACGGTGCGGATTCACAGCATTTTCGTGCAAGGGTTTATCTGATAACTCTATGTAATGCTGGCGTTTTATGCGGTGGGTATCATTACCACCGTTGACCCATGTGATCACTGCATCAATTGGTTCTATTATGTCTATATTTACCATGTTTACCGCTTAACTTATTAAATGCTTATATAGCGCCCCTGGTGGGAGTTGGTAGATGTGCAGGCAAATAGGTGTTTGGGTATTAGGTATTTTGTAAAAAAGATTAAAATGCGCCCTACTAAAATTAATTATTACACTCTATAAATTACTAGTAAAAAAATAGTACCGAGACACATGTTTATAATTATACTTAATCCAATTTAATTGTGCGCTAAGATAGAATGAATTGATATGAAAAGGCATTAGGGCCCTCCGGTGGGGCGGTATGAGTTTGTGTTCATCTAGATTATTGGAGTTACTTATATTTCGAAATGGTGGTCCCGACAGGATTTGAACCTGTGACCCCTCGCTTCGGAGGCGAGTACTCTATCCAGCTGAGCTACGGGACCATTTTATAAAACTACGCCAGCTTATGTTGAAACTGAACAGAATTATATACTTATTATTTTAGAATTATATCTAAGATATCTTAATTACTTGGTTAAACACCGTCCTACTGCACGACCTGTCCAACCTAGCGACCAATGTTATAATTTCAATTCTTTTGATTGTACATCAAGCCAGTTGGGCCTTACAACCCGTTTTATAAAGTTTAGTTTTGTTGCCTTAAACATTGAATTTTTGAAATAAAATTAGTAAACTAGGGTACATGATTGTGACGGCCATTTAGCCTATTTACCCCAGAGGCGGTTTTCGCCACAATCGATATGCACAAAATTTGATCTGGAATAACGTCCTACACCACCAGCTGCGCAATACGACGCTGCCTCGGCTATTTGATGGACTGATTTACCGTGCATCCGAAGGTCCGCAGCTTGACCAGATATATGCAGTGATTTTCTGGCAACTTTACCCGACTTTGAGCGCAAAAGTGCATTAGTTGCGGGCGTGCGATATCCAGATAGCATAAGAAACGGCGACGATGTCTCGAGAAGCTGTTGTGATGCAGATATAATATCCAAAGTACGGGTGTCGATCATTAGCGCCTTATTTTGACGCCAGTCGCGCATGAACCAGTTAACTTCAGTCAGAGTTTCTCTAACGTATGCACCTTCGATCCAATATACCATATCGAGAGCTTCACCTGTCTGTGTTGAATACATTTTTATGCGGCGTATGTCACCAGCACCACGTAAAAAGCCGGCCGCACTAGTATATGTTGGAGCGGCAACCAGTGCTGTAGCCGCAAATGCACCCAGTAAGCCACGTCGCGAAAACCTAATATTGTTGTGGTACATTGTTTGTCCTACTCGTGCGACTGGGGCTTCCATTTGTACGCTAAACTTTATTATACAATTATTTCGTATGTCACATTTAGATCGATCAGCAAAGCCCCATACCGCAATAAAGTTTGAGCAAAAATACGGGATAAGAAAATTCTAACACATGGGGTGCGCGGATCCAGTTCTACTTAAGCCATACAATTACAAAACGTCTGAACGAAAGGCCTAAAAGGTGTTACACATTTACTTTTACTGAAGCAATTTGTAGGCATGGTATACTATGTTGTGGAGTTTGTTGTGCAATCTTTTTTGTTTAGTTTAAGGCCCTTTTTCTTATTCGGCCTTGTCTCTATGTGGTTTTGTGCATGGCATCCGGCCTGCGCTCAATCAATTAGTTTTAAGCAAGCTGTAGCACAATCAGCATCTACTAATCCCGTAGTGTTTGAATTTTATAAAGCCCACAATTTCCAGTCATTCTGGACCGGTGATACGCGTGCAGATCGGGCGCGATTTGATGCTCTGCTTATGGCTTTCTCAAACGCTGCAGTGCATGGGCTACCTGCCCATAAATTTAATGCAAACGCCCTCCTTTCCCGACGTTTGGCGGCGAAGACTGGTAAAAGTCTGGGTAAGTTTGATGTTAGTCTGACAATTGAGTTTTTGAGATATGCTCGGGCAGTTCAGTCAGGTATTTTGGTGCCGTCTGCAGTAGATGAAGGGATTGTGCGAAAGGTTGCTTACCAAGATCCCAGTGAAATACTCAAGGCGCTTAAATCATCAAGTGCTGAAATGTTTTTTAGAGCTCTTCCTCCTCAAAGCATGGAGTATGCTCGATTGTTGAAAGAAAAAAAGCGTTTGGAACGCGTTGTGGCGGTTGGTGGTTGGGGAATTCCGGTAGCAACACCAACCCTTAAGGTTGGGTCAAAAGGGGCCTCTGTTGTTACATTACGAAACCGTTTGGTAGGTATGGGATATCTACGACGTACATTGTCAGTGATGTATGATGTTCCACTAGAAAACGCTATACGTGCGTTTCAAGCTTCCAATGGCCTTTTTGTTACAGGTATTGCAGGCACTTTGACAATTGACGAAATTAACGTTTCGGCGTCTGAGCGTCTTATGTCTGTTTTGGTTGCTATGGAACGAGAACGTTGGTTGAATAGGGAGCTAGGGGACCGCCACATTTTAGTTAATTTGACCGATTTCACTTCAAAAGTTGTTGATTTTGGTAAGGTTACATTTGAAACTCGTTCAGTAATTGGTGCACATGATGAGGATCGCCGAAGTCCAGAATTTTCGGATATGATGGAGCATATAATTGTCAACCCAAGCTGGCATGTCCCGAGGTCGATTATCATAAAAGAATACCTGCCAATGCTACAGGAAGACCCAGGGGCTGTTGATTTCCTGGAATTGCGTGACGATTTAGGAATTGTTGTTGATCGAGCTGATGTTGATTTCAAAAGTTTTGATGAGGAAACTTTTCCCTATGCCATGCGCCAACCGCCTAGCGCTATTAATGCGTTGGGGTTGGTAAAATTCATGTTCCCTAATAGAAATAACATTTATCTGCATGACACGCCTGCCAAAAAATTGTTTGATCGTGAAGTACGAGCTTTTAGCCACGGCTGTGTTCGACTTGCTAAGCCTTTTAAGTTTGCCTATGCGCTTTTAGAAGTGCAAACGCCTAATCCTAAATTAGTAATTCAAGCTGCTTTGGAGTTTGAGGATGAAGTACAAATAGATTTACTAAACCCAGTGCCAGTACATTTGATTTATCGAACAGCAGTAACTATTCCGGGGGGTGGGCTAGAGTTCCGACGCGACATTTATGGGCGAGACACAAAGATTTGGGAAGCTTTGCAAGTGGAAGGGGTGGTTTTGAATGATGTCACAGGGTAGTAGGTAGAGGAAGTTTAGGGCGACCTGTTATGACAGTTTTTAACATACAAGATCTTGCGGATGCACTTAACGGCCAAGCCGTTGGCAATGTTAACATGCAAATAACAGGGGCATCTGAACCACAGGATGCCTGCGGCGGGCGTTTGGCTATAGCCACCTCTCCCAAATATGTTGAACAATTAAAAATGGGACGGGCTTCAATGGCCTTGTTGGCTGCTGGGACTAATTGGAAAAGCCTTGGTTTAGATGCTGCAATTTTAGTTGAACGGCCACGTTTTGCCATGGCAGCTCTGTCCCGTCGATTGGATAGTCACTGGCGTTTTGGTGCTATGGGGGTTCATCCGCAAGCTGTGATAGACGGGACGGCAGACATAGCAAAAGGAGCACGAATTGGTGCTTTTTGTTACATTGGTCCAGGGGTGGTACTGGGTGAAAACGCATGGCTAGGTACGCATATTTCTCTTTCAGATGGCTGTAAGATTGGTGCTGACGCAACACTATTGGACGGTGTTCGAATTGGGCGAAATGTGCGTATTGGTGATCGATTTATTGCTCACGCGGGTGCGGTTATAGGCGCTGATGGCTTTTCATTCGTAACTCCAAAATACTCAGCAGTTGAAAGTGTACGCGAGACTTTGGGAAACAGTCGAGATGCAGTACCGCAGGCCTACGCGCGTATTCATTCCCTTGGGGCTGTGCAGATTGGGGATGACGTGGAACTTGGGGCCAACAGCTGCATAGATCGTGGAACAATTCGGGATACGATTATTGGTGATGGCTGCAAATTTGATAACATGGTGCAGGTTGGGCATAATGTAAAAATTGGTTCAAACTGTATAATTTGTGCACAGGTTGGCATTGCTGGGTCATCTATTCTTGGTGTAAATGTAGTTTTGGGCGGCCAAACTGGTGTAAGTGATAACCTGTTTATTGGTGATAATGTGATTACTGGGGGTGCAACTAAGGTGCTTAGCAACATTCCAGCTGGTCGTGTTATGTTGGGTTATCCTGCGATTGAAATGGAAACACAATTGAAAATTTATAAGAGCTTACGGCGGTTACCGCGCGTGCTAAAACAAATGGCAAAATTCACAAAAGCTATTTCAAAATCGGAATGAAGTCCGTAAATTCTTCCAGAAAGGGTTGGTTATGAGCGTTCAGAAAAAAGTCATTCAAATCATTGCTGACCAGGGCCTTATTGATGTGGCTGACGTGACGCTTGCATCTACCTTGGACGAACTCGGCATCAACAGCCTTGGCGTGGTGGAAAGTATTTTCTCTTTGGAGGAAGAGTTCGATATTGAGGTGCCGTTTAATTCAAATGCACCTGCGGATGGTGATTTCGATATTTCTTCTGTGGCTTCGATCGTTTTAGCAGTGGAAAAACTGGTTGCAGAGCAAGCTTAGCATATGAACCGGGTGGTGATCACTGGATCAGGCACGATTAATGCTCTGGGCCAAAATGTGCCTGAAACGCTGGGAGCGATGCGTGAAGGACGCTGTGGCATTGGTCCCTTAAAATGTTCTAATGTGGAGCGTTTATCAATTAAAATTGGTGGGCAGGTTCAAAATTTTGATGAGGCTAACCACTTTAACCGGCAGCAAATTGCGCTCTATGATAGGTTCACCCAATTTACTCTTTTAGCAGCGCGCGAAGCTATGGCACAGTCTGGACTTTCGTTTTCAGGTGAACTTGCAGAAAAGTCTGGTATAATTCTTGGCACAGCTGCGGGTGGAATGAATACCTGGGACGACAATTATCGGGCTGTTTATGAAAAAGGACAGAATAGAGTACATCCCTTTGTAGTTCCTAAATTGATGAACAATGCTGCAACTAGCCATGTTTCAATGGAGTTTAATCTTAGAGGCCCATCGCTCACTGTCTCAACAGCTTGTGCTAGTTCGAACCACGCCATTGGTCTGGCTTTTCAGATGGTGCGTAGTGGTATGGCTCGTGCGATGATAGCTGGTGGTTCAGAGGCGATGCTGACCTTCGGTGGAATGAAGGCCTGGGAAGGCTTACGTGTGATGTCAAAAACTGCTTGTCGTCCTTTTTCCGCTAATCGTTCTGGTATGGTACAGGGTGAGGGGGCTGGGGTATTCGTTCTGGAGACATATGAGGATGCAAAAGCCCGTGATGCCGAAATTTTCGCAGAAATTGTAGGGTTTTCTATGACATCAGATGCGGCGAACATTGTTTTGCCTAGCAAACAAGGTGGTTCTCGGGCGATGTGCGGTGCGCTGTTTGATGCCAAAATGGATGTGAAGGAGATTGGCTACATTAATGCTCATGGTACGGGAACACGGGCCAATGATAAAACTGAATGTACAGCGATAATTGATGTTTTTGGCGCCCACTCAGATCAGCTAATGGTCTCATCCACTAAATCTATGCATGGTCATTTGATTGGTGCTACTGGTGCAGTAGAAATGTTAGCATGTATAATGGCCTTGCGCGATGGTATTATTGCGCCAACCATTGGCTATGAAAGCTATGACCCTGAATGTGCACTAGATGTGGTGCCCAATGTGGCCCGTGACGCACGGGTCGATGGGGTGCTATCAAATGCTTTTGCATTTGGTGGTATGAATGCCGTATTGGCTTTGAAAGCTGTGTAGGCCCTACTTAATTACCAATTAAAGCTTTATGACCCGCAGTGAATCCGGCCAAGGAAAGTATTAGATTCTCTTGTTGGCCTGGTGCACCTGCAGGAACCATAGTGACGGTTGCTTGATTGCCGGTATGGTAACTTTCCATATCGTTCGTTGTGAGACCAATACGGGCCACACAACCCATTTTCAGGCAGAATAGGAATGGATATGCTTTAGCTTTTTTTTCATCAATACGTATAATGAGTTGCGCTGTCAGCAATGTTTCCAAAGGTGTGATGACGTTTGCACCAGCAACCACTGTGCCGTTTGATTTGATTACATTCAAGTTGAATTCTGCAACTGGTGTTCCATCTGCGTTGTACATTAATTGAAATAATTGGCAGGGATCTACTGGCCTATTGGTTTTGACGCATCTCAGCGTCCAATCTTCAAATTTACCCTTGTCATAGTAGGTGTCAAGAATTGGCAGATCTTGTAAAATTGTTCCAGTGCTAAAAGTCTCTGCAGATAGTAATGGTTCCGGAGTTGGTGCTGATTGAGCCAACACATAAGTTTCAGAAAAAAATAGTATTAAGGATATGAAAAAAA
>Ga0114998_10004383_pt1 | contig 10297 bp, 11 predicted proteins | sample ArcticOcean_MG_C_5_FD_87044 | JGI IMG/M metagenome (GOLD analysis project Ga0114998, IMG submission 87044) | Marine microbial communities from western Arctic Ocean - ArcticOcean_MG_CB4_138 | ecosystem: Environmental > Aquatic > Marine > Oceanic | place: Arctic Ocean: Canada Basin | collected...
CACCACTCCCTTGTGAACGATAGATGCAATATCTATTGCATTGCAAGTGATCAGGAAATAAAAATTTAAATTTTTTTTATAATATATGTGTAAGTGTCAAAAGATTCTTGTTTGTAAAAAAAAGCTTTTTTTTCATCAATATATTTTTCAATAATAACAAATTTATTCCTAAATATGCTTTCAAAGCTTTGTCTGCTGATTATTTTGTTTTCACATTCTATTAGAATTTCTTTTTCATTATTTATTTTGCAAGGCCCATTATCAGATAGTAATGAAATTTGTTTAAATCCCAATGATTGATTTTCTGCTAAGGGCGTTCTTGTAAAATAAAGATACTTTGCATTTAATTTGCTAATCGCTTTTACAGTTTTGATTGGATCTTTTGTATAATTTATTGCACAACTTGAAAAAAAAACGTCAGTTTTTTTTATTATATTTAGTGAATTAAAAAAAAATAAGTTTTTATAGTTTAATTTTTTATTGCACAGCTTTACCATTGTTCTATTTTCTATAACTAACCACTTAAAATTAAAGTAAGGTAATTTCATCTTAGCAATGAAATAATGATATCCAGCACCACCCCCAAAATCTACAATGTTTCTAAGTTTTTTTTTTTTTATAAATTTTAAAAAATCTAAGGTTCTTTGGAAATTAATATCATATTCGTTTGTTGATTTGAGCTTGCTAAATACAATTGTTTTTTTTATTATAGACTCGTTTAGTGCCAAATTATTGTATCCGCTATCTGCTTTCGAATAAAATAATTTATAATTTATTACAAATACTAGATATTTTAATTTTCTCAAAATTTTTTGAATTAATTTCATATAATTTTTTTACAAACTCATTATAATAAAAATTATTATATGATAATAACTATTAATCAATTTTTTAAATATTTATAATGTTTTTTTTCGTTAAAAGATTTTTTTATATTATTTTTTATAAAGCATTTAATTTTGTAGCTCCCCAAGAGGGAGAAAATATAATTCTCGAAAGAATTTTTGCTAAACAATTTAAGGGTCTATATGTTGATGTTGGAGCCCACCATCCAATAAGATTTTCCAACACTTTAAATTTGTACCAAAAAGGATGGTCAGGAATAAATATTGAACCCAACCGAGAAACAATTAAAGTTTTTAAAAAAGAAAGACCAAAAGATATAAACTTAAACATGGCCATTTCTACTATGAAAAACTCATGTAATTATTATAAATTTAAAGAACCAGCTCTCAACACTACGGACATAAAGATAGTCAAAATTAGAGAAAGGCAAGGTCACAAGTGTATTGAAAAAATTAGCGTACCAACTCAAACTTTAGATTGGGTGCTTTCAAAGTACTGTAAAAAAAAATCCGTTATTGATATTCTTAAAATTGATGTTGAGGGCAAAGAATTGGATGTATTAAAAAGCAATAATTGGGGTAAATTCATACCCAAAGTTATAATTTGTGAGTTAATAGACGTAGACCTCGGAAGCCTGAATGGAAACCATGTTTACAAATTCTTGAAATCAAAGAATTACTTATTGTATTGTAAGTTGCTGCAAAATGGAATTTTTTTTCATAAGAGTTTTTCAAAAAAAATATTTAAATAAATACTTTACCTAATTCATACTATGTAAGTTTTTCTACTAAGAATATTTTTAAGACCAAAGTAGCAATTTATCATTAATACAAAATCAACACCCCAAACAACGAAGCTGTTTTCAAAAATAGATCGAAAAATTAAAAAACATAAAATTGCAAAATAAAATAATTTCAAACCATTGAATTTACTTCTGGATTTAATTAAAAAAATTGTGCGAAGGAGTAGTTTAATTATATTATAATAGATAATTATTAATGAAATAATTCCTATCATGCCCGCACATGCATACGCATAAATAAAAGAATTTGCTGCTAGTTGGGTGTGTTTTGGCAAATTTCTTGTTAGGTATTTGTCAGCTTGTGATCCATAGCCAGCTAATGGTTTTCCAGAATTCTTTAAAATTACCTTCCAGGTATCAATTCTCGTTTTGAGACCTGAAAAAATTGCCAGATCTAGAATTTGATTTGAAGAACTGCTCCCAATGTCACTTTTGGTTTGTGTTATTAATCTCATCTTAGGTCCGTCCTTAGAAACATTTATTGTGCTTATAAAAAAAGTTATCAACAAAGGAATAAGCAGAATAAAAAAAACATCTTTCATTTTTTCTTTTATTATATTCTTTTCCCAAAAAATTTTTAACAAGGTGAAAGAAAATAAAGAAAACAAAACCAGTTTGGATTGTAGCAAAATTATTATGGTGTTAACTATTAAACAACTTAAGTAAAAATATTTATTTTTTTTATTCATTAAAAAAATAAATAAGCTAATAATTAACAATACTCTAGACAGTCCATTTGAATTTTGATTATAAAAACTATTTTCTATTTTTAGGCTGTACAAATCAGGAAGACTAAAATTTATAAAAAAAGATAAAAACTGAGATAAACTAAATAAAGTTACTATAGTTATTATTACAAATTGTAAAAAAAAAAAGTTATTAAATTTATTTTTAATATTAGCTGTGTTAAATGTTACTAGACATAAAAAAATATAGTTTATACAATAAAACGGCAGCAGAAGTTTCTGAACATCATTAGAACTTTCTAAATTAAATAGTGTACTTGCAAAAACAGCAATAAAAAAAAAGAATAAAAAAAAAGCCCCTTTAAATTCTGCTATATTTAATTTTTTTAAAGAAAAAAAAAGTGTAAGAAATATAAAAAATGGAACAATTAATCTAAATAAATTAAAAAAACTCGTGCTATTTTCAAAATTATTTAATAAAATAGAGGTTTCAATGCCTATAGGAGCTAGACTTAAAATAAAGTAGCTTCCAAAAATTACTTTATTAAAATTTGTATCCTGCATTTATTTAAATATTTGTTATATAGTTAAGCATATGATTATTTCACCAATCGTTATTTTTACTTACAATAGATTGGATCATCTTTATACTCTTATTAACTCCTTAGAGCAAAATGAACTTTTCAAAAAAAGTAAAATATTAGTTTTTTCTGATGGTCCAAAAAATGAAATAGATAAAGAAAAAATTGAAAAAATTAGAATATATTTAAAAAAAAAACTTATTTCTAACAATTCTGAAATTGTTGAGAGGCCAGAAAATTTTGGACTTTCAAAAAATGTTATATATGGAATCAATCAAACTTTTGATGTTTATGACCAGGCAATTATTTTAGAAGATGATCTGGAAGTTAGTCCTTTTTTTTTAAATTATATGAACGATGCTCTTAATTTGTATGCTAATTCAGAAAATGTAGCCAGTATCAGCGGATATATGTACCCAATCAATTCTAAAAGTTTTTCTAATGATTATTTTTTTTTGAATCTTATTGAGTCATGGGGTTGGGGCACTTGGAAAAGAGCTTGGAATAATTTTGAGACAGATAATGTAAAATTAAAAAAAGAAATTAATGAAAGAAAATTAGTCAGTAAATTTAATTTTTCATCAGGGATTTCTTATTACAAAATGCTTAACGATAACATTAAAGGATTAAATGATTCGTGGGCTATTAGATGGTATGCCTCAACATTTTTAAAAAATATGAATACACTTTTTCCTAGCAAGTCATTTGTCAAAAACATAGGAATAGACAATTCCGGAGAAAATTGTAACTATACAACTGTCTATGACAGTTTAATTAATCTTGACTACAAACCTTTAAAAAAAATTAATAGTATGGAGTTAGTTACAGATAGGAATGCGGTTAAGTCTTTTTTCCAAAAGATTAAATACAAAAGATATATAGATAATATTATCAATAAGCTCAAAAGCCTCATTAAATGAAAAAATTTATTGAAAAAGAAAAGTTCAATCCTAGTTTTTTAAGTATTTTTTATCATCCTTTTTTCTTTGTAAGAAGAGAAATTTTTTCTTTTTTAAAAAATAACTCTTTTCTTTTAAGTGGTAACATATTAGATTTTGGTGGCGGTTCAAAACCATATCAAAATCTTTTTAAAAATTATCAAAATTATTTTTCAATCGAAGTATTAAATAATAAAGAAAATTTAAAATCTGATATTTACTATGATGGAAGTAAATTACCTTTTGCAGATAATGCTTTCGATTCAATTTTGTGTACAGAAGTTTTTGAACATGTAGAGAAATTGGATGATGTATTAGATGAGCTTTATAGAGTTTTAAAGCCAGGAGGTAGAATGATTGTAACCACTCCATTTATGTGCATGGAGCATGAAATGCCTTACGATTTCAGAAGATTATCGTTTAATGGATTATCAAATTTAATGAAAAAAAGTAATTTTAAAATTTTAGCATCTCAAAAGTTATTAAACAATTTTCATGTTTTTTTTCAAACTCTTAATTTTTATATATGTCAAGTTTTTCTTAAAAAAAAAACAAAGTATCTAAAATACATAATATATTTTTTTTTAGCAGGGCCAGTAAATATTCTATCTTTAATTTTTAATTTTTTTTTACCGAAAGCAGATGAAATGTATTTTGGTACAGGAGTTGTCGTCGAAAAATGAACTATTGTACTTATTTTGACAAAAATTATCTTTCCAGAGGACTGGCCCTATATAGTTCTTTATTGAAAAATCACAAATCTAGATTTCATCTATACGTGATTGCATTTGATATGTTTACGTATAATTTTATGAAAAAAAAAAATTTTCAATTTATTACATGTATTTATCATCAAGACTTCGAGGATAATGATCTAAAAAAAGTTAAAAAAAAAAGATCAGCAGTAGAATATTTGTGGACTTGTACTCCTTCAATTATTCTTTTTTTTCTTCAAAAATACAAACTAAAGTCATGTACCTATCTTGATGCCGATATTTATTTTTTTTCAAATCCTAAAATAGCTTACCAAAATCAAAAAAATTACTCAGTTTTTATCACAAGTCATAATTACCACCCCAAGTATGACCAGTCCGAAACAAGCGGTAAGTATTGTGTTCAATATCTAACATTTAAAAATAACAATATGGGACTTCGAGTTTTGAAATGGTGGAAAAAGAAATGCATCAAATGGTGCTATAACAGAGTTGAGGGAAACAAGTTTGGCGATCAAAAATATTTAGATTCTTGGCCAGAAAAATTTTTAGGAGTTGAAGTAGCAAAACATCTTGGCGTCGGTGTTGCGCCATGGAATGCAAAAAGATTTAAAATCAAAAAGAGAAGAAAAATTTTTATTTTAGAAAATGATAAAAATTATGAATTGGTATTTTATCATTTTCATGATTTGAAATTTATTTTTAATAATAAATTAGCTTTTTTAAGTTCTTATGATTTGGGAGAAGACATCAAAAGACTAGTTTATCATCCCTATATTAAGAAAATTATTACAATAGAAAAAAAATACAATCTTCATTTTACTGCAAATCAAAGCAAAATAGATTCAAATTTTTTGGATATATTGATTTTTTATATTAAATTAAGTGTTAAATTTGTCATATATTATAAAAATTTTAAAAATATATAATAAACCTATGCCAAAACTAATTTCATTACCAATTCACGATAACTCATCTGGAAAAATAAATGTTATAGAAAAAATTTTGCCTTTTCAGGTTAAAAGAGTTTATTGGATTTATGATATTTTACAAAATAGAGGGGGACATTCTCATAAAATCACCACTCAAGCTGTAGTTCCCATTAAAGGATCTTGCAATATTCTAGTTAAAAAAAAAAATTTTAAAGAATCTTTTTTCTTAGAAAAAAGTAATCAGCTTTTAGTTTTAGAGCCTGAAGATTGGCATTTAATTGAAAATTGCAGTAAAGATCTAATACTTTTGGTTTTGGCATCTGAAGAATATGACATGGATGATTATATTGATGAGGCGGCTGAATGATTGAATATGAGAATTTAAAAAAAACTAATAATTTTTTTTTAAAAAAATTTGATAAGCCATATAAAAAATTTTGCAAAGATGGTCGTTACATTCTCTCACAAAATGTTTTTAATTTCGAAAAAAATTTTTCTTCGTATTTAAATAGTTCTTTTTGCACAGGTGTTGGTAACGGTTTAGATGCTTTAATTCTTTCGCTTGAATCTTTAAACTTAGCAGTAGACTCTGAAGTTATTCTTCCAGCAAATACCTACTATGCAACAATTCTAGCAGTGCTTCGTGCCGGCCTAAAGCCAGTCTTAGTTGAACCTAATTTTTACACATGCAATATTGACTACAGAGAAATCCTAAAAAAAATTACCAAGAAAACTCGCGTTGTTTTGGTTGTTCATTTATATGGCAAGGTATGTGAAATGAATGAAATTCAAAAAATTTGCAAAGAAAATAAGCTTTATTTAATAGAAGATTGTGCCCAAGCACATGGTGCAAGATACAAAAAAAAATATGCAGGTACATTTGGAGATTTTGGTTGTTTTAGTTTTTATCCAACAAAAAATTTAGGATGCTTAGGGGATGGTGGAGCGGTAATTTCTAAAAATATTAGAAATGATAGAAATATAAAAATGTTACGAAATTATGGCTCGATTAAAAGATATAAAAATGAAATTGTAGGTTTTAATTCTAGGTTAGATGAATTCCAGGCTGCTTTTTTAAACATAAAACTAAATTATTTAAATAAAATTAATGCTCATAAAAGAAAATTAGCTTCAACATATAATAAATTTTTAAGTAATAGCTTTATCAAGCCTGTAGTACAAAAAGATTACTTCGATGTTTATTATGTTTACAATATTCGTTTGAAAAAAAAAAATGCTCTACAAAAATTTTTAAATAGAAATAAAATTATAACTGATATTCACTATCCACTTCCGCCATATAAGCAAAATTCAATTAAGCATTTGTTTGAAGGAAAAAAATTCCCAATTTCTGAAGAAATACACCAAACAAACTTAAGTTTGCCAATATCTTTTATGAACACTAAAAAAGAAGTTGAAAAAGTATGTTTTGTTGCTAACAATTTCTAATGAAGAAAAAAATCGCAATTATCACAGGTGTTACTGGGCAAGATGGTTCTTACCTGGCAGAATTATTGCTTAGCAAAAATTATATTGTTCATGGTTTAAAAAGAAGAACGTCTATTATTAATACATCCAGAGTAGACCATATATACAATGATCAAAAAAAATTAAAAAAAAAAACTTTCTTTTTGCATTATGCAGACTTAACTGATTTTTCAAGCATCATGCATGTGATTAAGTCAGTAAAGCCACACGAGATTTATAATTTAGCAGCTCAATCGCATGTCCAGGCAAGTTTTGAAAATCCAGAATATACATCTAATGTAAATGGAATGGGCACTCTTCGAGTTTTAGAAGCTGTAAGAATTTTAAATAAAAAAATAAAATTTTATCAAGCCTCTTCATCTGAGATGTATGGAAAAATTCAAGAAAAGAAACAAAACGAAAATACTAAATTTTATCCCCTCTCTCCCTATGCAACAAGTAAGCTTTTTGGATACTGGATCACTAAAAATTATAGGGAATCTTATGGCATTTATGCCTGTAATGGCATTCTATTTAATCACGAGTCTCCGCGAAGGGGAGAAACGTTTGTCACTAGAAAAATTACTATTGGTTTAGTTTCAATCTGCAAGAGAAAGCAAAAAATATTAGAACTTGGAAACCTCGATTCTTTAAGAGATTGGGGTCACTCAAAAGACTATGTAAAAATGCAATGGATGATGTTGCAGCAAAAAAAACCAAAAGATTACGTTATTGCTACAGGAAAACAAATCTCAGTTAGAAAATTTATAGAAATGGCCTGCATCAAGTTAGGATTTGAAATTAGATGGAGGAATAAAGGTATTAAAGAAATTGGCTATATATATAGAATTAATAAAAATTATGGTCATAGTATTAAAGAAAATCAAATTATTATTAAAGTAAGTAAAAAATATTTTAGACCTAACGAGGTAGATAACCTTTTGGGAAGTGCCAATCTAGCCAAAAAAGAATTGGGTTGGAAAACAAAAATAAATATCAAGCAATTAATTGATGAAATGATTGATCATGACATGAATTCACTTTCCTAAAAAATTTATATAGATGAAAAAAATATTCATAGCTGGCCACAAAGGAATGGTAGGTTCTCATATTTATTCTTTATTGAAAAAAACTAAAAATAAACTAATAACAGCTGATAAAAGAAAACTAGATTTGCTAGATCAAAAAAAAGTTTTTAATTATTTAAAAGAAAATAAACCAGACCAAGTATATATTTGTGCAGCTGTAGTCGGAGGAATTATGGCAAACAGTACCATGCCAGCTAAATTTATTTATGAAAATTTAGCAATTTCAATAAATTTAATACACGGATGTTTTTTAAATAATATAAAAAATATTTTATACCTTGGCTCTAGTTGCATATATCCCAAGTTATCGAAGATACCTATCAAGGAGGACTATTTACTAAAAGGGTTTTTAGAAAAAACTAATGAAGCTTATTCAATTTCCAAAATTGCAGGTTTGGCAATGTGTAAATTTTACAATCAGCAATATATCACAAAAAAAATTGATTATAGGGCAGTTATGCCATGCAACCTTTATGGACCGGGTGACAATTATGACCCTTACTATGGTCACGTTATACCTTCATTAATTTATAAATTTCATAAAGCCAAAAATACAAGTGAAAAAAAAGTCAAAATATGGGGTGACGGCAGTCCTAAAAGAGAATTTTTACACGTTAAGGATATGGCTGAAGCTTGTATCTATTTAATGAATATAAGTAAAAAAAAATTTTACAATTCTAAAAAAAGCAATACAGAACATGTCAATATAGGATCTGGTACTGAAATTACGATATACGATTTGGCAAAATTAATTTCTAAAACAATAGGCTATAGAGGAAAAATAGTTTTTGAAAAATCAAAACCAAATGGAACCATAAGAAAACTATTAGATAGCTCCAAATTAAAAAAATTGGGCTGGAAAGCAAAGATAAAGCTCCAGCAAGGAATTAAAGAAAGTTATTTGCATTATATAAAAATGAATGATGAATATTGATACCAATTTAGTTATTATAACTGTTCACAAAGGGCCTACAAAAGATCTAATTAAAACACTAAAATCGATAGATAGTCAAATTATAAAACCAAAGCTTAATATAGTAGTAGTAAGAAATATTTCTTTTTATGAAATAAAATTATTTAGAAACAAAAAAAGAATATTTATAATTAATAAGGACAAATCCATTTATAATGCTATGAATATTGCCTTGTCTTATAAAAATATTTCTAATTATCCTTTACTTTTTTTAAATAGCGGAGATACATTGTTTGATAAAAAAACTATTTATAATATGAATAAATATTTAAAATTAAGCTGTCCAATTATAGGAAAGCAAGTTTTAAAAATTAAAAATTATTTTTTTGAAGTTAAAAATCATTATTTTAATAGAAAGACATACTTGCCTCATGGAGCATTTATTTTGCCCAGATCAAAAACAAAAAACTTTCTACCTAGAGATTTTTTTTTTAAAGAAAAAAATTTGATAGATGCAGACGGTCTATGGATGAGAAGAATAATAAAAAAAAACAATCAAAGAGTTTACAAATTAAATGAAAATATTTCTATTCATTCGTTAGAAGGAGTATCCACAAACCCTACTTTAAGTACACTTCATTATTTTCTCTCTATAAGTTTTTTTGCCTTTTTTAAGGAGCTAGTAAAATTCCTTGTGAAAAAAATAACAATTTTTTCAACTATTTATTACGGAATAATATATTTCATAAAATATAGTGTAGTAAAAAAAAATGATTAATTTTTTTAAATTTGATAAATACAAAAAAAATATTTATTCTTTGAAAAATAAAAAACAACAAAAAATAGTTTTTATAAATCCACATTCATATGTATATCTTTTTAAGGATAGACAATATTTTGATGCAGTTAAAAATTGTACAGCTATTTTTATTGATGGAATAGGAGTTCATTTTTTACTTAGGTTGAAATTTTTTTTTCTTAATAAAAAATACTCCTATAAAAAAATTACAGGATTTGATTATTTTAACCATGTTATCGAAAATTCATACAATAAAAAAATTTTATTAATCGGAAAAGAAGATGTTTTATTGAAATTGAGAAATAATATTACTATTACAAACCCATCTTTAAAAATTTATACTCTAAAAGCTCCATTAGTAAAAAATAATTTTGAAAAAAAACATTTAAATATTATTTTTAAGGGGTTTAACAAAAGTACAAAAATCGATTATTGTTTTGTGGGAACAGGATCTCCAAAGCAAGAAAAACTAATTAATCTTATTGATCAGGAGTTAATGAAAAAAGGCAATATAAAAATTGATAATATTGCC
>Ga0114998_10004384_pt1 | contig 10293 bp, 9 predicted proteins | sample ArcticOcean_MG_C_5_FD_87044 | JGI IMG/M metagenome (GOLD analysis project Ga0114998, IMG submission 87044) | Marine microbial communities from western Arctic Ocean - ArcticOcean_MG_CB4_138 | ecosystem: Environmental > Aquatic > Marine > Oceanic | place: Arctic Ocean: Canada Basin | collected...
CAAAAACCCATAAGAGAATATTATAATATCGAGGAGCTTTGGGGAGATGCTAAAACAACTCAAATTGCATCCAACAACTAAGCACTATGGAAAATAAAAAAGTTAATAAACCAAAGTTTAACCCCTATTGGATTTATGGAATCGTAATCACCGTACTACTCGGGATGAGCATGTTTGGTGGCGATAATAACTGGCAAAGCATCAGTAAAACAAATATTTCTGATTTTGAAAGATTTCTCAATCAGGAAGATGTTGCCGAAGTTGTTGTAATCAACCAGAAAATGGCGCGGGTTACCCTTACTCAAAATGCCCTTGAAAAAAGTATTCACAAAGTTGTAAAAAAAGAAAACCTCATTGGTCAACAAAACATTCAAGGTCCTCACTATGAGTTTGAAGTGGGTAACTTGGAATTGTTTCAAAGAAAATTAGAGCAAGCGGAGGACAATGGGATAAATTTTAGATATGATTTCATTTCTGTTGAAAATCGATGGATGGACGTTATTCTTGGATTTTTACCAATAATTATAATCATCGGTATCTGGATTTTCTTAATGCGAAGAATGTCTGGCGGTGCTGGCGGAGGTGCTGGTAGCCAAATTTTCAATATTGGAAAATCAAAAGCAAAACTCTTTGATCAAAATACTGATGTAAAAACTACTTTTAAGGAAGTCGCGGGACTAGAAGGGGCAAAAGAAGAAATTCAAGAAATTGTCGACTTTCTTAAGAATCCAAAAAAATATACAGTTCTAGGGGGTAAAATTCCAAAGGGTGCATTGCTCGTTGGTCTACCTGGTACCGGAAAAACACTTCTGGCCAAGGCAGTCGCGGGAGAAGCAAAAGTTCCTTTCTTCTCACTTTCAGGATCTGACTTTGTTGAGATGTTTGTAGGAGTTGGTGCATCAAGAGTAAGAGACTTATTTAAACAAGCCAAGGAAAAATCACCTGCCATAATCTTTATTGATGAGATCGATGCAATCGGAAGAGCCCGAGGTAAAAATAATTTTACTGGTTCGAATGATGAACGCGAAAACACACTAAATCAATTGCTGACCGAAATGGATGGTTTTGGAACAGACACTAACGTCATTGTACTTGCAGCTACCAACAGAGCTGATGTCTTAGACAAAGCATTGATGAGAGCAGGTCGTTTTGATCGACAAATTTATGTTGACCTTCCGGATCTCAATGAGCGCCGTGAGATTTTCAAAGTTCACCTAAAACCTCTTAAGTCAATAAAAACACTAGATGTTGAATTCTTAGCCAAACAAACTCCAGGTTTTTCCGGAGCTGATATCGCAAATGTTTGTAATGAAGCTGCATTAATCGCAGCTAGAAAAAATAAAAAATCTGTTGGTAAACAAGATTTTTTGGACGCGGTTGATCGTATTGTTGGAGGATTAGAAAAGAAACATAAAATCATCACACCAGGAGAAAAGAAAACTATCGCTTATCACGAAGCAGGGCATGCAACAGTGAGCTGGTTGCTAGAACACGCTGCTCCGTTAGTCAAAGTAACCATTGTCCCAAGAGGACAGTCCTTAGGTGCGGCTTGGTACCTGCCTGAAGAAAGAATGATTGTTAGAACAGAACAAATTTTAGATGAAATTTGTGCTGCATTGGGTGGAAGAGCTGCTGAAAAATTAATCTTTAATCAAATTTCAACCGGTGCTTTAAGTGATCTAGAGAAAGTAACCCGTCAAGCAAGATCAATAGTTTCTGTATATGGACTGAATGATGTCGTTGGTAATGTCACTTATTATGACTCTACAGGTCAATCAGAAAACAGCTTTACTAAGCCTTACTCTGAAAAAACTGCTCAAATAATTGATCAAGAAATTTCAAATATTATTGAGACTCAATACAAACGCGCCAGCGATCTTCTTAAGAAGAACAAGATTAGATTAACCAAGCTTGCGGAAAGATTGTTAGAAAAAGAAGTTATATTCAAGGACGATTTATCTAACATCTTGGGGAAGAGACCCTTTGATAAAGACAAGAATCCTGAAAAAAGCGGAGACAACAAAGAGATTGAAGTCGCTGTTAAATAGTTGATTGTGAGCTTTTGGAATAAATTATTTAACGCCAAAACTAAGACTGATAATTCCTGTGAAAAAAGTAAATTTCTTCCTAAGGAAAAAGATGCAGTTGAAATTATTTTTGCTAAAAATTTTACCAAAAAAGGAGGTAAATTTATTTATTCTGAAAATTCTTCTTCAACCGATCAATTTTTCAATGATATTCTTAAAGAAAATAATTGGCAAATAAATGATGTGCTTTGCATTGATGATAATTTAGCTAATCGATTTCAATTAGACTGCAAAAAATACCAGTTCGACTTCAATGATTTTCCAGTGTTTCTAATTGATAGTGAATTTCTAATAGGAGACCAAGGAACCATTCTTATTTGCAATCATCAATTAAAAGATTTTAAGCTAAAACAACTCCCCACCACTTTCATAGTGTTTTCTAGTCTCAAACAATTCGCTTCGGACGTAAGCGATGGCATGAGTAAACTGAAAGAAAAACACTCCGCGAAGCTTCCAAAAAATATAACCACGCTGAATGTTAAGAATATTGTAGATGAAAATAATTTTTTAACTTATGGAAATAGCGCTAAAAACTTATATTTACTTATTCAAGAATCATAATTAATGAAAGAAATTTATGTCAGGGGCATATCGGGGTCAGTGTATGTAGCCCTTATATTGGTTTCATTATTTTTTGATCAGCTTACTTTTATCCTTGTGCTCTTTGTGTTTTCAAGCTTGGCCATTTACGAATTTCAAAAACTCATCAATCATAAAAGTTTTCTCGCGATTGCATTACTTGTTCTTTTGATATATAACTTATACACCTTAAAGCTTAACGAAACATTTTTGAACGGAATTCTTGTGACTGCCTTGGTTGGGCATATTCCATTATTGTTGTGGTTATACCAAAAAGAAAAAATAAAATTCAATTACCTCTTCAAAAGCATACTCTCTGTCGGGTACATGTGTCTTTCGTCTTTCTTTATCATTGCATCAGCAAACACAGGGAATTCTTATAATCCGTCAATAGTATTTCTTTTTTATTTACTAGTTTGGAACAATAATTCTTTTGCCTATTTGGTAGGGAAAAAAATTGGAAAGACCCCATTATTCCCCAGTATTTCTCCCAAAAAAACTTGGGAAGGATTTTTCGGTGGACTCTTATTTTCAATAATCACTTCTATCATATTTCAATATTTCAATTCGGACTTTTCAATTATACTTTGCGTTGTCTCGGCATTAATTGTTTCGATTCTTTCTACATTTGGTGATCTAATCCAATCCAAATTCAAACGCCAAGCGAATGTTAAAGACAGTGGTTCTTTGATTCCTGGTCACGGAGGATTCTATGATCGAATGGATAGTGTTATCTTTGCTGCTCCTTGGTTTTATTTACTTTTTAATTATTAACTGTTATGTTTCACAAAGAAGGTTTTAAAATAATCATTGCTACTTTTTTTATCATGATCCTGATGGCATTATGGACAGAATACTTGATTGATTTAGTTTATATCAAAAAAGGAATTCAGGTACTTGGGCTAGTTTTACTAGTAGTGGTTTTACAGTTTTTTAGAAATCCCAAAAGAGCCACTCCGAAAAATGACAAACACATTATCGCACCTGTGGACGGAAAGATCGTAGTCATCGAAGAAGTTTTTGAAAAAGAATACTTTAAAGATACCCGTTTGCAAGTCTCCATTTTTATGTCCCCGATTAATGTTCATGTAACAAGATATGCTATCGGTGGAAAAGTTGTTTTTAGCAAATACCACCCAGGTAAATTCCTTGTCGCTTGGCATCCAAAATCTTCTGAAGAAAACGAAAGAACTACTATCGTCCTAGAAAATAAATCCGTAGGACAAGTTCTTTACCGTCAGATCGCCGGAGCATTGGCAAGAAGGATAGTCAACTATGCCGAAGCGGGGATGGAAATTACCCAAGGAGAAGATGCCGGGTTTATAAAATTTGGCTCAAGAGTAGACTTGTTTTTACCAGTGGGTACAAAAATCAATTTAGAGCTGAATCAAGTCGTCAAAGGCGGGGTTGATTGTATTGCAGAAATATAATCTACAACTGATTCAGGCTTTTTTCCAATAAATTTATTTTTTCTTGAGCATCTACTGCTTTTTTCCTTTCCATAGCAATGACTTGCTCGGGTGCATTGGAGACAAATCGTTCGTTAGATAATTTCTTTTCAACCGACTGTAAAAATCCTTTTGTATACTTTAATTCCTCGGTGAGCTTTTTTCTTTCTTCCTCTGGATCTATTGCAGTGTCAATAGGAATGAAAAATTGAAGCTGACTTACGCGAAATGAACCCATTCCTTGTTCCTCAATTTCATCTTGCTTTTCAATCTTCTCAAGCTGTCCCAACTTAGAAATAACTTCAGGATAAGGGATTGTGGTTTCTGAAGTAGAGATTAAAGTTAATTGCTCCTTGAAGCCTAAGTTATTGACTTTTCTAAAGTTTCGAATACCTCCAATGATTTGTTTAGTAATTTCAAAATCAGAAATAATCTTCGCATCCTCAGCTGAAGTTTTTGGCCATACAGAAACCATAAGGGATTCCGCTTTTGATCTATTATTAATAATATGCCAGAGTTCTTCTGTAATGAAAGGCATGAAGGGGTGTAATACCCTCAGGTTGTCTTCAAATAAACTTTTAACAGCTTGCAGTGTTTCTCTTTCAATAGAGGCGCCATAGGCAGGTTTTATTATTTCTAAAAACCAAGAACAAAAATCATCCCAAATTAATTTATAAAGTGACATTAAAGCATCTGAAATACGATACTTACTGAAATGATCATCCACCGTTACTAATGTTTTTGAAAACAATTGTTTGTACCACGCAATCGCTGAAAGGTTGAGCGCACTTATCTCAAGTGACTCATCGATCTCCCATCCATCGACCAAGCGATAGGCATTCCATATTTTGTTAGAGAAATTCTTGCCCTGTTGGCATAGACTTTCATCAAACAACAAATCATTCCCAGCCGCCGAGCTTAACATCATTCCTACACGAACTGCGTCGGCTCCAAAATCATCTATTAACCCCAATGCATCGGGAGAATTCCCCAATTGCTTTGACATTTTTCGACCTTGTTTGTCTCTTACTAATCCTGTAAAGTATACCTTAGAAAATGGCTTTTCTCCTCTAAATTCATAACCTGAAATGATCATTCGCGCCACCCAGAAAAACAGAATATCTGGACCGGTAACTAAATCTTGCGTTGGATAATAATAATTTATTTCAGGATTTTCAGGCTCCATTATTCCGTTGAAAACCGATATGGGCCATAACCATGAAGAAAACCAGGTATCCAACACATCTTCATCTTGTCTTAAATCTGTAATTTTTAAATCTAAATTTCCGGATTTAGTTTGTGCCAAAACAAGAGCTTCTTCTGGACTTTCAGCAACCACAAAATCATTTTTTGCAGTACCATAGTAATATGCTGGAATTTGGTGTCCCCACCACAATTGTCTCGAAATATTCCAATCTCGAATATTTTCCATCCAGTGGCTATAAGTATTTTTGAATTTTTCTGGTACCAGGTCGATTTCTCCACTTTCCAAAACCGCTTTTATTGCAGGCTCAGATAATTTTTCCATTTTTAAAAACCATTGATCCGAAATCCTAGGTTCAATAACAGCTTTGGTTCTTTCTGAAGTCCCAACTTTATGGTTATAATTTTCTTTTTTAATTAAATTACAGTTGGCTTCAAGCTCAGCCACTATTTTTTTCCGAACTACAAATCTATCTAATCCCTCATAATGCAAGCCATTTGCGTTTAAAGTTGCATCTGCATTAAAAATATCAATGACTTCAAGATTGTGTTTTTCGCCCAAAGCTTTGTCGTTCATGTCATGAGCTGGGGTTACTTTTAGGCAACCTGTTCCGAACTCAATATCAACATATTCGTCTTGGATAATCGGTATTTTTCGATTGGAAATAGGGACTACAACCTCTTTCCCTTTTAGGTGCGCAAAGCGCTCATCCTCAGGGTGAATGCAGATTGCTGTGTCTCCCAAAAGTGTTTCGGGTCTTGTAGTGGCAATGATCACTTTTTCATCACTATCTACTAAGGAGTATGCGATATGATACAATTGACCTGTTTTTTCTTCATAGATAACTTCTTCATCGGAAAGGGTGGTTTGGGCCTCTGGATCCCAATTAACCATACGATGACCTCTATAAATTAAACCCTTATTAAATAAATCAACAAAAGTTCGAATAACAGATTCTGACATGTCAGGATCCAAAGTAAACTTGGTTCTATCCCAATCACAAGAGCACCCTAATTTTTTCAATTGATCCAGAATCACGCCACCATATTCATGGGTCCATTCCCAAGCATGTCCTAAAAAGGCTTTACGGGTGAGATCATTTTTTTCAATTCCTTCAAGTTTTAATTTTGCTACAACCTTAGCCTCAGTTGCAATCGATGCATGGTCAGTTCCTGGAACCCAACAAGCATTATAACCTCTCATCCTAGCGCGTCTAATCAGAATGTCTTGTAGACCATTATTGAGCATATGCCCCATGTGAAGGATTCCGGTGACATTGGGCGGTGGTATAACAATGGTATACGGTTCTCTTTCGTCAGGCTGAGAACTGAAAAAATCATTTTCCATCCAATAGGAATACCATTTTTCCTCAATATTTTTAGAAATAAACTTAGAAGGGATCTCCATTTGATATTTTGGTCTTAATTTTGAGAGACAAAAGTAAGATACCTTTTGGGATTATGAAAGGAAAGCTTTTTTGGTTTTATTTTTTAAGTTGTATTTTTGTGCAAATCTTAATTTTAAGATAATGAAATATTTTATTTTACTTGCTATTATTGCTTTAAGCCCAACATTTGTTTTAGCGCAAGAAGCCAATTCTCAAATAAAGTTTGAAACAGAATCTATTGATTATGGCTCCATTGAAAAAGGAAGCACTGGTTTACGCGTTTTTATGTTCGAAAATAAAGGAGATGCTCCACTTGTAATAACAAATGTAAAATCCTCATGTGGGTGTACGATCCCAAAAAAACCAGAAGCACCCATTGCACCTGGAGAAAAAGGAGAAGTACAAGTAAGTTATGATACTAACAGGTTAGGTGTTTTTAGAAAAACAATAACAGTTAGTACCAACGATCCCACTTCCCCTATCATAGCATTGAAAATTGGTGGGACTGTTTTAGTCAAAGAATAATAATCAATCTATAAGTATTTAAGAATATCTCTCAATTGAGTTGATTTTTTATGATATTTGCACACAAAATCACTCATGCCAAAGGTTTCAAAAAAAGGAATTCAACTCCCTGCTTCTCCAATTCGCAAATTGGTCGTTCATGCTGACAAAGCAAAAGAACGCGGCATTGACGTATTGCATCTCAACATAGGTCAGCCGGATGTTTTATCCCCTAAAGTGGCAATGGATAAAGTGCGTGAAGCCAAGTTAGAATTGCTTCCCTATGGTTCTTCTCAAGGTCCCTTTTCTTACAGAAAAAAACTATGTGATTACTATAAAAAAAATCACATTTCAATTGAGCCAAATGATATCATCGTAACCACCGGTGCAAGTGAAGCTCTTTCCTTTACATTGAATGTCATCTGTGATGCCGGAGACGAAATCATTATTCCTGAGCCATTTTACGCAAATTACAATGGCTTCGCAGCCTCTTCAAGTGTAGTAGTCGTTCCTGTGGTTTCTCTTTTTGATGATAAATTTGAACTACCTTCCATCGAAAAAATAGAGGAAAAAATAAGTGATAAAACCAGAGCAATACTCATTTGCAACCCTAGTAATCCAACAGGCTATCTGTATTCGAAAGAAGAAGTTAATGCGCTAATCGACTTGGCAGTAACTCACGATATATTTATCATTGTGGATGAAGTATATCGTGAATTTATTTTTAATGATTCCCCTCACTATTCTGTACTTCAAAATGAAAAAGGTAGAGAACACGCTGTTATGATTGACTCTGTCTCTAAACGATACAGCTTGTGCGGTGCTCGAATTGGGTGCATGATTTCTAAAAATAATGGTTTTATTGTAAATGCTATGAAATTTGCACATTTAAGGCTCTCCCCTCCTGCTCTAGCAATTATTGCAAGTGAAGCAGCACTCGATGCTCCACAATCCTATTTGGATGACGTTAGGAAAGAATACACTGTTCGTAAAAAAGTGATTACTGAGGCATTATCGAACATTGAAGGCGTTGAAGTGTCAGATCCTATGGGAGCATTTTATTGTATTGCAAAACTCCCAGTTGAAAACGCAGAAGATTTTTCAAAATATTTATTGACCGACTTTAGCGATAATGGTCAAACCTTAATGCTTGCTCCTGCAGCAGGCTTTTATTCCTCCCCTGAACTTGGAATAAATCAAGTTCGAATTGCATTTGTTTTAGACAGCAGTAAGCTATTACGTGCCGCAGAAATTTTAGAAAAAGCACTCATGGCCTATTCCAACTCATAAGAGTTTTCTATCTTCGAATATGCTTAATTTCCAGAATGACATTTCGCTTCGTCAATACAATACCTTCGGGATTGATGCCAAAGCCAAAAGTTTTATCAATGTTAAAGATTCAAACGACTTGGTTGAGATTTTATCTCAAAACTTAGATCAAGAAATTTTAGTTATTGGAGGCGGAAGCAATCTATTGCTCACCAAAGACTACCCGGGTTTGATCATTAGCATTCAAACCAAAGGGATTGAAATCATTAAAGAAGATAAAAAAGAAGTAATTGTTAAGGTTCAAGCAGGGGAAAACTGGCATGAATTTGTTTTGTGGTGCTTAGAACACAACCTAGCAGGCATTGAAAACTTAGCATTAATTCCTGGAAGCGTAGGAGCAGCGCCATTGCAAAACATTGGTGCATACGGTGTAGAATTAAAAGATGTTTTTCACGAATGTGAAGCGCTCTCTATTGCGACTAAAAAGCTGGAGATTTTTAACCTAAGTGCATGTGATTTTGGATACAGAAGCTCAGTTTTTAAAACAACATTAAAGGGCAAATACATCATCAATTCAGTGAGTTTTAAGCTTAAGAAAGAACCGCATTGGGTCAACACCTCCTACAGAGGGCTTGAAGAACATCTGCAAGGAAAAGAGAAAACGATTCATAATGTCTCTAGGGCAGTAATAGAAATACGATCCAGCAAGCTACCCGATCCGAAAATAATTGGCAATAGTGGCAGTTTTTTTAAAAACCCCATTATCCCAATTGATGATTTTAAAAAACTTGAATTAAAACACCCTGATGTCCCAAATTACCCTGACAAAGAAGGTTGGATCAAAATTCCAGCTGCATGGTTGATCGATACCCTTGGATATAAAGGTTACCGCAATAATGATGCGGGAGTGCATCAAAATCAAGCATTGGTTTTGGTCAACTATGGAAATGCAAAAGGAAGTGAAATCAAATCTTTGGCCGAAAAAATAAAAACTGCTGTGCAAACTCAATTTTCAATTGACTTAGATTTTGAAGTAAATATTATTTAAAGCTACTCTCGATTTTTAGAATCTAAAATCAAGGTAACTGGGCCATCATTTATCAAGCCTAACTTCATGTCAGCGCCAAATACCCCTGAGGTAACTTTTTTCCCTAATTTAAATTCAGAAAGACGCAAGAACTTTTCATAAAGAGGAATGGCAATTTCATGTTTTGCCGCTCGAATGTAAGAAGGTCGATTTCCTTTTTTTGAAGCAGCCATCAATGTAAATTGACTGATGACCAATAATTCGCCCTCAATGGTTAACAAAGATTGATTCATTACTCCGTTGGAATCATTAAAAATCCTGAGGTTAACAAGTTTGTTTACCAGCCAATCAATATCGTGATCCGTGTCTTCTGTTTCTATCCCCAGCAAAACCATCAAACCTTGAGAAATAGCACCTTTTACCACTCCTTTCACTTTGACTTCTGCTTCTAAAACTCTTTGAATTACAATACGCATGGGCTATCGATAAGGTGTGTCGTCCTCTAATAATTGTAAATAAGACTTATAGCGGCTTTCGGCAATACTCTGACCTTCAAGAGCTGCTTTGATTGCGCAATCTGGCTCATTTATATGTAAACAATTATTAAACTTACATTTTTCTTTTAAATCTAAAAACTCAGGAAAGTATCCTGCCAATTCGATGGGGACCATATCCACCACACCAAAACCTTTGATTCCTGGAGTGTCAATGATTTTAGCATCATTTTCCATGTCATACATTTCCGCAAAGGTGGTCGTGTGTTGCCCTTGTTGGTGCTGGAGGGAAAC
>Ga0114998_10004391_pt1 | contig 10285 bp, 10 predicted proteins | sample ArcticOcean_MG_C_5_FD_87044 | JGI IMG/M metagenome (GOLD analysis project Ga0114998, IMG submission 87044) | Marine microbial communities from western Arctic Ocean - ArcticOcean_MG_CB4_138 | ecosystem: Environmental > Aquatic > Marine > Oceanic | place: Arctic Ocean: Canada Basin | collected...
ATATTCAGCATGATGCATTTTAAGTATTTTTTTGGGAGAGAGATTTATAAGTAAAGTTTTGTCTCTTTCTTCCTCAAAATCCACAGCCAAATGCTCAATTTTGTAAACTTTTTCGAGCACATTGATTGCTTCTTCTTTGGTAAGGCTATCGATATTTTTTGAATATTTTTTTCTAATTTCTTTAAGTTTTTTTCTACACTCTTTGTAAATCTTTAGTTCGTACTCATCATAGACTTCCCAGAAAAAAGTTTCTTCCTTATCAGTTAGGTCGATTTTTTCAGCAATATAGGCCATCTTTAAAGCCTTGATTCGTTCAAAACTTGTTTTTCCTTGACCAAAGCCCATACTAAAGCTAAAGATCATTACTAAAATTAAAATTTTATTCATCATCAAAAAGATTTAAATTCATTGGAGTTTCGCTTAACAATCTAAGTTCAAGAGCATCTTCATAATTTATTGACTGATCCATATTTATCATTTCAAAACTTAAGTAATCCGCATTATGATCAGCAATTTCATAAGTTGAGTTTTCCATTAAGTAGTCCTCTAATATTAAAACAGTCATTTCAGTATTGTCTTCCGCAGAAGTGTCGAACGTTATAAAAATAAAGGACAATATTGCCGCCGCTACTAAAAGTATATAGCGAAATAGAGGAACGGTTTTTGTTTTATAGAAATTGATTTTTGAAACAATTTCCGCCTCAACTTTTGAAAAATAATTTTCCGGAACTTTGAAATCACTTTGGTGATTTTCTAAATCGATTTTCCCTTTAAGTTTCTTGTCAAAATCATTAAAATAATTGTGAGGAACTTTAAAAGGTCTTATATTTTTTAAATCACTCATTTATTTGTTTTTTAATTTTTTTTACAGCAATGTGATAAGAGGCTTTAAGTCCCCCAACTGATGTGCCTAGTATTTCAGATATATTGTCGTATTTCATTTCATCAAAATACTTCATATTAAAAACTAGACGTTGCTTCTCTGGCAGTTTGGATACAGCATTTTGTAACCTAACACTTAGTTCATCGCCATCAAAGTAAGAGTCTGACTCAAGTTTAGAAACTTTTGTTTCGATCCAATCTGCATTCGAAACTCCATGATGCTTTGATTTTTTCTTAATTAAGTTGAGTGCTTCATTTGTTGCGATCTTGTACATCCAAGTGTAAATTGTACTGTTTTCTTTAAAACCATTAATATTTTGAAAAACTTTTACAAAAGTATTTTGCAATACATCATTAGCGTCATCGTGATCTATTACAATTTTTCTGATGTGCCAGTAGAGTCTTTCTTTGTAGTCCGCTAACAATTTTGCAAAAGCACTTGCCTGTGTTTCAGTATTTTTAAGTGCATTTATAAATTGATTTTGGCTTTCCAAAGCTTTATTTTATCTTTAGATTGATTTTTTTAAATAAAGTTTAATGACCTTCTTAAAAAGCTTGAAGGTCCACTAACTTTTTGTAAGTAGAATCAACTCCCATCAAGGACTTGTGATCTCCAGTTTCAACAATTTCACCATTATTCATAACCACAATTAGGTCGGCTTTTTGAATGGTTGAAAGTCGATGAGCGATGACCAACGAAGTTCTGTTTTTCATCAAATATTCTAATGCATTTTGAACTAGTTTCTCAGATGCGGTGTCCAAAGCAGAAGTAGCTTCATCCAATATTAAAACATCAGGATTTTTTAAAATCGCACGTGCAATGGAAAGCCTTTGTTTTTGTCCTCCCGACAATTTGTTTCCAGATTCACCAATCACGGTTTCATATCCATTTTCTAAATTTAAAATAAATTCTTCTGCATTGGCGATTTTTGCAGCTTCCTCTATTTCCTTTTCACTTGCATCTGGGTTGCCTAGAGAGATGTTGTTCCTCACAGTGTCGTTGAACAGGATGGAATCTTGCGTCACAATTCCCGTCAACCCGTAAAGGGATGATTTTTTGATTTTATTGATAGGGATTCCATCGATGGTTAACGCGCCGTTGTTGATGTCGTAAAACCTGTTTAACAGATTGGCAACTGTTGTTTTACCACTTCCTGAGGCACCTACAAGCGCTATGGTTTGACCCTTTTTTAGGTTTAAAGAAAAATCTTTAAGAATGATTTTGCTTTCATAGGAAAAAGAAATGTTTTTAAAAACGATTTTATCTTTAAGTTTGTCAACCAAAACAGCGTCATGATCGTCTAACATGTCATCCTTGGCCTCGAGTATTTCGAGGATTCTTTGTGCAGCTGCGTCTCCCTTTTTAATATTGTATAGAGACCTACTGATACCTTTTGCAGGAGTTAAAATATTATAGGCAAGTCCCATGTAGGAAAGAAAAATAGCGCCGTTTAGGGTCTGATCTAACAAAACCATTTTACCGCCATACCACAGTAAAATACTAATGACCAGAATTCCAAGGAATTCACTCACTGGAGAAGCCATGTTTTGACGGTTTAATAAATCATTAGAATATTTGAAAAACCGCTGTGTTGATTCAGAGAATTTTTTTATAAAAATGTTTTCAGAATTAAACGCTTTAATTATTTTTATACCTCCGATCGTTTCTTCTAAAATAGATAAAAACTCACCTTGTTCTTCTTGTACCCGTCCAGATTTTTTCTTTAAAGACTTTCCGATTTGTGAGATGATGGCTCCAGAGATGGGGATAAAAATCAACACAAATAAGGTTAGCTTGGTGCTGAAAGTAAACATGACAATTAGCGAAAAAATTATTGTTAATGGATCTCTTACGATTAATTCTAATACCGACAGAAATGAATGTTGAAGCTCTAAAACATCGGATGATATTCTAGCCATCAGATCCCCTTTTTTCTTTTCTGAAAAGAAACTAATAGGCAAAGCGGTTGTTTTTTTATATAAGGCATTTCTCAAATCCTTCAGGACACCATTCCTGAGAAAAGTGATAAAAAACATTGCTAAGTAGTTGAAAATATTTTTCAGAAAAAAGAGGGTTATGATCGTCGCAATAACGAACATCAAGGCCGTACCACTATCTTGAGACATGTATTGCGTGATCTTATAATTAAAAAAACCTTCAACATAACTTTTCACCCCCTCTATTTCATTATAAACAGGGGGCTCAAATGTCTGTTTTGTTGTGCCAAAGAGGATTTGCATCATCGGGATCATTGCCACATAAGAAAGTGCGCTAAACAAGGCATAAAGGATGTTAAAGAATACATTGAGGAATGCAAACTTCTTATAGGGTAAGCCAAACTTTAGTATTTTTCCGAAATAGTTCATTTAGATGCCCATGGCTTTTATTAATTCATCAATTTTAGATTCAAGCTCTTTTTCAACTTCTTTCCACGACTGATGTTTTTCGATTTTTTGATTGGTGCTAAAGTAGAATTTAATTTTGGGTTCCGTTCCGCTAGGACGAATTGCTATTTTAGACTCATCTTCAAGTAGGTAAATTAAGACATTTGCAATATCAAAATCAAGTTTTTCTCTTGAGTGATCTTTAAGGTTGATTCGTAATCCTTTTTGGTAATCTTCGATGTATAAAATTGATTGACCCGCAATAGTTTTGGGAGGGTTTTCCCTAAAATCATTCATCATTGATCTGATTTTCTCAGCACCTTCTTTTCCTTTCTGAGTAAAGGAGAGCAGTCTTTCTTTATAGGCGCCAAATTTACGATAGCAATCTTCAAGAATTTCAAAGAAACTTTTCCCGATACTTTTTGCATAAGCCCCTACCTCACAAGCCAGCAGGGTTGCAGTCACTGCATCTTTATCTCGAACTTTATTTCCGACGAGATATCCAAAACTTTCTTCACCACCTCCAATGAATTCCAACTCAGGAAAATCTTCAATAAGTTTAGCGATCCATTTGAAACCAGTTAATGTTTCTTTATACTCAACGTTATAACTTGAGGCTATTTTTGCGATCATTGGTGAGGAGACGATGGTACTTGCGATAAATTGTTTTCCATTCAAAGCATCCTTCTGTTTCCATTGTTCCAAAAGGAAATAGGTCATCACAACCATTGTTTGATTTCCATTGAGTAAACAAAATTCACCTGATTCATCTCTAACGGCAATACCCAATCGGTCACAGTCAGGATCCGTTCCAATCACGATATCAGCCCCTTGCTTCTCAGCTTCTAGAAGCGCTAACTTTAATGCCTCAGGTTCTTCTGGATTCGGAGATTTTACTGTTGGAAAGTTTCCGTCAGGTTTAGATTGTTCTTTTACAAGATAGACTTGTGAATATCCGGCTTTCTCTAAAACTTGCGGAACAGCAGTGATAGAAGTTCCGTGAAGTGAAGTGAAAACGACTTTATAGTGTTCACGATTCTTAATTTCAAATTTTCCTAGCTCGATAGAGACATTAAAAAATGCTTCATCGATTTCCCGATCAATTAAAGTGATTAATTTCTCATTAGGGATAAAATTGATATCGCTAAATTCAGTTTTGTCGATTTGATTGATGATCTGATTGTCATGCGGAGGGACAATTTGTCCGCCATCTTCCCAATAAACTTTATAACCATTGTAGTCCGCTGGATTATGAGATGCTGTTAAAACAATACCACATTGTGCATTAAGATGTTTAACCGCAAAGGAAAGCTCGGGAGTAGGTCGTAGGTCTGAAAAAAGATATACTCGGATGCCATTGGCAGAAAAAACTTCTGCGACTTGACGGGACAGACTCTTGCTGTTTATCCTACAGTCGTAGGCAATAACAACTTTAATTTCTTTTTTATTAGGGAAATATTTTTTTAAATAGTCACTTAAGCCCTGAGTGCTTTTCCCTAAAGTGTATTTATTGATTCGATTGCTCCCAATCCCCATGATTCCTCGCATTCCTCCTGTTCCAAACTCAAGATTCTTGTAAAAAGCATCCTCAAGTTTTTCAGGATTCTTTTTGAGTTCGATCAATTCATTTTGTGTTTCTTGGTCGAATGGAGATTTTGTCCATTCTTCAATTTTGGAATTAACTGTCATGCTTTGCTTTTGATGCTTTTTGAGATGATATATCTTTTTATGTCTTTTTTATATCGCACCAAAATCTCTCCCAAAAAGCCTGCGATAAAAAGCTGAGTTCCAAGAATCATGGTTGTTAATGCAATGTAAAACTCGGGTCGTTGAGTTATTAATCTGGCTTGGGTGTGAAGGTAGAGTTTGTCAATCCCAAGATAAATGGTGAAGCAAAATCCTATTAAAAGCATTAAGGTTCCCCAAAGTCCAAAAAAGTGCATGGGTCGCTTTCCGAAACTATTTAAAAACCAAAGGGTAATTAAATCTAAAAAGCCTTTAACAAACCGATCCGCTCCAAATTTAGTTTTTCCATGTTGTCGGGCTTGATGCTGAACAATTTGTTCCTCAATTTTATCAAAACCTCGATGTGAAGCGATTACCGGGATATAGCGGTGCATTTCTCCATATACTTCAATGGTTTTAATGACTTCTTTTTTATAGGCCTTGATTCCGCAATTAAAATCGTGAAGTTTAATTCCCGAGACTCTCCTTGCCGCCCAGTTGAATAATTTGGAAGGTATGTTTTTAAAGAAAATAGAGTCATATCTTTTTTTCTTCCATCCCGAAAGGATGTCTAGGTTTTTTTCTTTTAAAGTGGTGATCATGGGGTGAATTTCTTCGGGGGAGTCCTGAAGATCTGCATCCATGGTCATCACATAATCTCCAGCTGCAAGCTTAAAGCCAGCATGAAGTGCTTGAGATTTTCCAAAATTCTTTTGAAATCTAATTCCTTGGGTGTTTTTATTCTGCTGGACTAATCTTTCAATAACCTCCCACGAACCGTCGGTACTACCGTCATCCACATAGATGATCTCGAAATCATAATTATGATTGGAAAGTGAAGCGTGTATCCATTGGTTAAGTTCTTCAATAGATTCACTTTCATTAAGTAGCGGAATTATGATGGAAAGTTCCATGAAGAGTTTTATTTCATCAACAAAAATAAGAAATTTGTCCTATTCAGGGCGTGATTTTTTGACAATCAGTCCACCAATTAGAGAAATTACAAATCCAATAAATAAAGATCCAACAATCGCAAAGGCGGAAATTATTAAGGGAGAGGAAAATTTCCTTTGCATATCGACGAATTTATTAGCACTTTCAACTGACATCTCTGGGTCACTCGATAACATTTTTTGCTTTTGAAATTCTAATGATTTGTTCAAAGTTTCAGGGTCTAATATTCCAGTCAAAATAAAATAATAAATGATGCCGAGTACTGCAGAAATAACAGCAACTCCAAGCCCAATTTTTAAAGCCTCTGTCAAGCTTAAAAACCTTTCATTTTCTTTTTTAAATTGAATGATTCCCGCCATGATTATTACTATCGTAATAACAATATTGATTATCCCTACTGTTTGATCATTTTGATAGTGCATGTCTAGAAAATAAAGCATGATCCCTACTATAATATTGTAGGCTCCAAGAATTATCCCAAAGTTTAATGCTGTTTTTGCGGGGGTAATTTGCTGATTTTCCATGTTTTTACTGTTTTTTTTGTGATATATGAGGGTTATTTAATTATAACCTCATTTTTTTTAAAACAAAAGCTAAAGTATTCAAAAAAACCATTAAATTTGCTGTCTTTTCAATATAAAAAATAATTATGAGAACTGGTATACATCCTGAGAATTATAGATTAGTTGCATTTAAGGACATGTCAAATGACGATGTTTTTATTTCAAAGTCAACTGTAAACACCAAAGAGACTATTGAGTTTGAAGGTGCTGAATATCCGCTAGTTAAGCTCGAGATTTCTCGAACTTCTCACCCTTTCTACACTGGTAAATCTAAATTGGTTGATACTGCAGGTAGAATTGACAAGTTCAAAAATAAGTACTCCAAGTTTAAAAAAGAAGATAAAGAAGAAAGCGAAGATTAATTTGATTGTTATCTTTCTTAATCAGATATAAAAACCGTCAATGACGGTTTTTTTTATGACTTGTTTTTCCGTACCCTTTTAAGGTTGAGCAGATTTATTGGGTTAATGCTTAAGCCCTCAACGTTTTTCTGGGAAAACCGGATTACTTGATCATAATAGAGTAAGATCATGGGATGCTTTTTCATTGCAATGCTGTCCATTTCTTGATAGATTTCAGCTCTTTTTCTAGGGTTTGATATTTCAAAACTCTTTTCAAAAAGCACATCAAATTCTGGGTCTGAAAAATGTGTGTAATTAGGCCCCGTTGGGCTAAAGTTTTTTGAATACAATAACGATAGGTAGTTTTCAGCATCGGGGTAATCAGCAATCCAGCTCGATCTAAACATTTCAAGTTTGCCCGATGACCTGGCTTGTTTTAATGTTGCAGGTGGCATCACATCGATTTTAATATCAATTCCTATCTTTTGCAATTCCCGCTGTAAATACTCGCAAATATCCACATAGTTGGCATCAGTGGATAATGTTATTTTAGGTTTAAGGCCTGTTTTTTCTTTAAACTCTTTTACTAAAAGTGCTGCTTTTGAGGAATCATAAGCTGTGAAATCATTAGAGGCATGTCCGGGAAGTCCCTTAGGGATAAATCCTTTATTTGCTTTAAATCCAATGTTATTCCTTAAATATAAAACTAGCTTTTTACGGTCAAATCCGATGTTGATGGCTTCTCTTATTAGAGGAGATTTTATCACTTTAGATTTTGAGTCTAAGTAGAATCCTAAGTATTCCGTATTAAGATACGGCCCTTTTTGCATGTTTATTTTATCGAGATATTTATTTTGTAAAGCTCCTTCGGGCTCAAGTAACTCGTCTTTATAGGAGTTGTCTAACGAATTTAATAAATCAGTTTTGCCTTGAATAAAAAGCATGAACTCACTTTGAATGTCAGGAACGAAAGTGATTGCGATGGCTTCGAGGTAGGGGAGTTGTATGCCTTCTATATCCGTTTCGTGATAGTTTGGATTTTTTCTAAAAACGAGCTTAACGTTTTCTTCCCATCTTTTAAATGTAAAGGGCCCCGTTCCGACAGGGTTACTTCTAAAGTCTTCACCATATTCTTCTACGGCTTCATAAGGAATAACAGAACAATAACGCATTGAAAGTAAACCTAGAAATGCAGGGAAAGGTTTTTTAAGTGTGAATTTAAGTAAACTGTCATTGACGGACTCGAGCGATTTTACATTCTGCAAAACCCATCCGCCAGGGGAAGCCGTTTTCGCATCCTTCAACCGATTAAGACTATAAACAAAATCACTGGCGATTACTTTTCTTCTTTTTTTACTTTTGAATACGATAGATTTATGAAAAAAAACATCCTGTCTAAGTTTGAATTTATAGACCAAACCTTCCTCAGAAATATTCCAACTTTTAGCGATGTCAGGTTTAACGTTTAATGAGTCATCCAATTGAACCAAACCATTAAAAATTTGATTTGTCGCCCAGATATTTGGCAAGATTCGAGTGAATGCAGGGTCTAAAGAAGTAATGTTTTTATATTCATTGTACCGAAAGACCAAGTGGTCTTTATCTTTTAATGAATTTTGATCACAAGAAACAAGGTTTGTGACAATGAAAAGAGAGAGCGTTATGCCTATTAAATGGATTCTAAGGCGGGTTTTCCGCATGCTTCAATATTGTATATTTGCATCTAAATTAAGCTTTTTAGTTAAACGAACTGATCATGAATGTCGATCAAATAACAAAAAATATAATCAAACCAAGGGTTGCATTCCATACATTGGGGTGCAAACTGAATTTTTCTGAAACAGCTACCATCTCTCGCGATTTTGATGAAAATCGTTTTGAACGGGTGAATTTTGATGTTCCTGCTGAGGTCTACGTTATCAACACATGCTCGGTTACAGAAAATGCAGACAAAAGATTCAAAGGTCTTGTTGCAAAAGTTTTAAAGCAAAATCCAAAAGCATTTGTTGCGGCCGTTGGCTGTTATGCTCAATTACAGCCTGAAGAATTGGCAGCAGTTGATGGGGTTGATTTGGTTTTGGGAGCAACCGAAAAATTCAAATTGATTGATTACTTAGACGATTTAACAAAAAAAACTACCGGAGCAATTCATTCCTGTGAAATTTCCAGTGCTAATTATTATGAGAGTTCCTATTCTTTGGGAGACAGAACTCGTGCATTTTTAAAGGTACAGGATGGTTGCGATTATAAGTGTACCTATTGCACAATTCCTCAGGCACGTGGTATTTCTCGGAGTGATACTCTAGAAAACATTATTGATCAAGCTGTTAAAATCACTTCAAAAGACATCAAGGAAATTGTGTTGACTGGAGTTAATATAGGAGATTATGGGAAAGGAGAATTTGGAAATAAACAACATGAGCATACTTTTTTAGAACTCATTTCGGTCCTGGATAAAGTTGAAGCATTGAAAAGGATTAGGATTTCATCAATCGAACCTAACCTTTTAAACGATGACATTATAGATTTTGTATCTAAAAGCAAAAGCTTTGTGCCTCACTTTCATATTCCGCTTCAAAGTGGAAGTGACAAGATACTTAAGAAAATGAAGCGACGGTATTTGAGAGATTTATATGTCAATAGGATATCTAGGATCAAACATCTGATGTCAGATGCTTGTATTGGCGTGGATGTTATTGTCGGTTTTCCTGGCGAAACAGATGCTGATTTTATTGAAACCTATAAGTTTTTAGCGGATTTAGACGTGGCATACCTGCACGTTTTTTCTTATTCTGAACGACTAAACACCGAGGCTGAAACCTATGAGGAAGTTGTGCCTCAAGTGGTTCGTAGTAAAAGAAGTAAAATATTAAGAGCTCTATCCGTTAAAAAAAGAAGATTTTTTTATGAAAGTCAGCTAGGGAAAACCGGAAAAGTCTTGTTTGAAAGTGAAAACAAGAAAGGTTACATCATAGGCTTTACCGAAAATTATGTAAAAGTCAGAGCGCCTTGGGACCCAGAGAAGTCAAATAAAATTGAACAGGTCAATTTAGACGCTATTGATGAGGAAGGATATGTGAGAGTTAAAAGCTGTTCTAAAGCTTAATTCCAACAGGTAGTAATGATTTGTATGACTTGTTTCTTCTAACAAAACCTGCAATTTGAGGGGAGGTAGGCACCACTCTTAAGTTTTTTTCTGAAATAAACTCTAATACTGTTTTGATAAAGTTTTCTTCGAATTCGATGTTGTCAATTTCTTCAGGAATAATAAGTTTTGTGAGAAAAATTTTTCTTTCTTGCTCAGCGTACTCAATTCTTGCAAGTGATCCCTCTACGGTAGTTTCAAATTGTCTTAGAAACTCATTGTTCGTTAATTCGACTTTATGCATCTTTGTTTATTAATTTTGAGATTAAAACACATTTAAAACTTTTTAA
>Ga0114998_10004401_pt1 | contig 10275 bp, 10 predicted proteins | sample ArcticOcean_MG_C_5_FD_87044 | JGI IMG/M metagenome (GOLD analysis project Ga0114998, IMG submission 87044) | Marine microbial communities from western Arctic Ocean - ArcticOcean_MG_CB4_138 | ecosystem: Environmental > Aquatic > Marine > Oceanic | place: Arctic Ocean: Canada Basin | collected...
AAAAGATTTGAGCGCTCTTTTGCCGATTTATCAGCATTGGAATTCTCAGATTAATGTCATTTCTAGAAAGGACATGGATTCGTTTTTTATTCACCATGTTTTACACGCTTTGTCGATTGCTAAAGTCCACAACTTCCAGCTGGGCACATCAATTCTTGACGTTGGAACCGGAGGAGGTTTTCCCGGAATTCCGCTTGCAATTATGTTTCCCGAGGTCAGTTTTCACCTAATTGACAGTATCGGAAAAAAGATCAAAGTTGTTAACGCTGTTAAAGAAGAATTGGGTTTAAAAAACGTGGAAGCTTACTATGATCGAATGGAGAATTTTGATCAGAAAGTAGACTTTATTGTTTGCAGAGCGGTCGCTTCGATGGAAATTTTGATGGGTTGGGTTCAAAACAAGGTTTCAAATCAGCATAAAAATGACATTAAAAACGGTTTGATTTGTTTGAAAGGAGGAGATCTTAAGAAAGAACTTCAGGATTATCCCCAAGCAAAAGTATTTTCTTTAAGTGATCTTTTCAATGAGTCTTTTTTTGAAACTAAAAAGATTGTTTACCTACCAATAGCGTAGTTTTTCAATTCAAAATAAGCTTAATTTAAAATAAAGGGAGCACAGAGCTTGAATGCAGGAATTTCCACATTGAATTTTTTCGTCGTAGAGAAATCAATCATGGTATAAGCACCTTTCATAGAGCCGATGGCAGAAGTAATGAGGCACCCTGATTTGTATTTGTGGATTTCGCCTGGGTTTAGCACCGGTTTTTTTCCGACGACTCCAGCACCATTTATGATTTTTGTTTTACCGAGGGGCTCATATATTTTCCAATGGCGACTCAATAGCTGAACTGAACTCTTGCTTTGATTTTCAATCTCAATATCGTAAGCAAAGCTATAGTTGAGTACGAAGTTTTTTAGAAAGGCTCCCTCATACTGGGTCTTCACCGTAATTTTGATACCACTTGTTACTTGCTGAATCATTGTGTTTAAGCTAAAAATTCTCCAATTAAAGGTAGTGAAAAAATGGATTGAAATTATTTTCTTAAAATCAAATCACGATCAATCTATAATCTCAAAAGAAGAGGTGTTTCCAACACCAATTAATGCATCGTGTCGTGTTCCGAAATTACGATAATAAACAAGAATTAAATAACTGTTTTCTGTTAAAGCATGTGTTCCGCTCACGCTATTCAGGTTGAGGTTCTCTTCTGTTTTTGTTACGTATTTATAGTTGTAAATCCCTTGCTTTAAAAGTAATATTCCCTCATAGATTTCAAGGGCAGGATTGTAATACATTTTATTTTCCTGTCCAAGGTTATAATTATTGAATTTACCGTAAATATATACTTCCTCTTCCAGAGGCACTGAGGTTGCTATACTGAAATGTACCCAACTGTAGTCCGCTTCTTTAGCACTATCTCTATTTCCCAAAACGGTTTGAACAATAAAATTTCCATTGATGTCAGCCGCATAGCTATAGGGGTACCCTCTTCTTAAAAGGTCAGTACTTATGTAACTCTCATAGAGCCGATTCAGCTCGACAAGACTGACGTTTGAGCCTGAAATTCTGATGTCTTTGGTGTCAAAAAATAAGTATTCATTTCCACCTTCAAAACGTATTTTTTCGTTGTATCGATATTCTAATTGTGTCCCGCTTATGAATTGTGGTTTTATTTCAAAGATAGCATTATCCCATTGTTCGTTTTGTATAACAACAACATGAACCTGATTTTCGGGATCACGGAAATAAGTACCTTTCTCCGGATTAATGGAGAATTGAACACTTTGATGGGTGTTGTAATATCCAAAATCACGCGGACGATAAACGCCAGCATCCACCATAGCTTGGTTCTCATATACTAAAAAACGTCTCGAGAAAATCAATAAATTGTCTTCATCATAAACCTCTAGGGTGTAATTGCCAGAAAGTCTGATTTTAGTTTGTTCGTTGGGAAGATCAAGACGATAATGGGTATAAGGCTGGAGGGTGTTGAACGAAGTTTGGTAGTTTTCGATTCGTAAATTGTCAAAACCATCAAGAAATTCACTCTTAAATAAGTTAGAAGGGGTCCAGTCGTGATCGAAATATTTGATTTTGTAGTAGTAATTTTTTTCATCTCCATCGAGGTCATCGAACTCTAAAACCATGGGAGTGCCAAGCGCAACTAAAGGGAATTGTTGCTCATCCATTTGCTTAAAAACAATAGACTTGATGTGGGGAGGCTCGTAAACCTCCGCTATTCCTTGACTTAAGCAAACATCAAAACATAATAAAATTAAGACGACTGATTTGAAATACAATTGTTTTAACATTTTATAAAGTTATGAAATTAATAACATTTCACGCCTTATAAATATTGAATTTGAGTTAATGACTAAATACTTATTTAGAATTATTATAAATTATGAAAGTTCTCTAAAAATACACTTTTAATGGTGGCTCATAATTAGTAAATTTGTGTGATTTTATAAAATAAATATATGTCCACAGGCATTCGCACCAGAAGAGGCGCAAAAATAAATTTGAAGGGTGGAGCCGAAAAGATTCTGCACAACACAATCCCATCTGAAACTTACGCCCTAAAACCTGATAATTTTTTCGGAATAGTTCCTAGGCTCATGGCCAAAGAAGGGGAGAAGATTGCGGGAGGAGCACCGGTATTTCATGCCAAGCACAATCCAGAAATCCTTTTTGTTTCTCCTGTTTCAGGAACGATTAAAGAAATTAGAAGAGGTGCCAAACGTAAGATTTTAGAGATCATCGTTGATGCTCAAAATGGCGATACCATCACACATGAAATTAAGCAGATTGACACACTCAAGCCAGAAGAGGTTTTAGAAATACTTTTAAAAAGTGGTGCATGGGCTTTTTTCAAACAAAGACCCTATGGCGTCGTTGCTGATCCAAAAGCTGATTTTAAGTCGATTTACATATCTGCCTATTCCACTGGTCCATTGGATGTTGATTTTGATTTCTTATTAAAAAATAACAAACAAGACTTTCAAAAAGGAATATCTATTTTAAACCAGTTGCTTCCTGGGAAAGTCAATTTGGGGGTAGATGCAAATTTCAAAGGTTTTTTCGAAAACGTTGAAGGCGTCAACTTACTAAGCATATCAGGGGCTCATCCTGCTGGTAATGTGAGTTTTCAAATTCAAAAAAACGATCCCATAAATGTGGGTGAAAAGGTTTTGGAAATACGCCCTGAAGATGTTCTTAACATAGGCCTTTTGTTTTCTACGGGTCAATACCATGCACACAGAACAATCGCTGTTGCTGGTGGTTCAGTTGGGAACCCTCGCTATATAACCGCTAAAATTGGTGCTGAAATCAATTCCTTAACCAAGGATTTTGATATTGATGATTCTATCCAAAACAGATTCATCAATGGAAATGTGCTTTCAGGTGCTACCGTTGCTTCTAATGGATACTTAAACTTTTACAACAATCTTTTAACTGTAATTCCAGAAGGGAATGACTATCGTTTATTTGGTTGGTTGCCTTTTGTTGATAATAAAATACCGAGTCTCTCGAAAACTTCTTTTTCATGGTTGTTTAAAAACAAAGGGTACGAAGTAAATACCAACTTGAATGGCGAAGAACGGGCACTTGTTGTTACTGGTGAAATGGAGAAAGTTTTTCCGATGGATATTTATCCAATGCAATTGTTAAAAGCATGTATGGCAGGAGATATTGAAAAGATGGAAGCCCTTGGAATTTATGAAGTAGTTCCAGAAGATTTTGGATTGATAGATTATGCGAGTACTTCCAAAATCGAAGCCCAAGAGATCATCAGAGAAGGAATTGAATTAATGATTAAAGAAGTAGGATAAAACACAACAGTATGAATTTTTTGAGAAAAAAATTAGACGAAATTAAACGACCTTTTCAAAAAGGTGAAAAATTCGAAAAATTTGCACCAGCAGTAAATGCTTTTGATACCTTTTTGTTTGTACCGAATCATACAACAAAAACAGGTTCACATATTCGAGATGCAGTAGATTTGAAACGCACCATGGTTACCGTAATCATTGCATTACTTCCAGCGCTTGTCTATGGTATTTACAACACTGGTTACCAGCATTTCAGTCAATTAGGGGGAGATTTTTCTTTTCTAGATGCCTTTATTCATGGCGCATGGAAAATTATTCCAATGATTGTTGTTTCTTATGTTGTCGGGCTGAGTATTGAATTTGCATTTGCCGTATACAGAGGACATGAAGTAAATGAAGGGTATTTGGTAACGGGATTATTAATCCCGATGATTATGCCCGTTGATATTCCGCTATGGATGGTTGCTGTTTCAGTAGCTTTTGCCGTTTTGATTGCTAAAGAAGCATTTGGAGGAACTGGAATGAATATTTTAAACCCTGCACTAACTGCAAGAGCTTTTGCATTCTTTGCTTACCCAACCTATATGTCTGGAAATAAAGTATGGGTTTCAGAAGCTTCAAGTATGGATGGCGTTTCAGGAGAAACTATTTTGGGAACTTTAGCTGCTGACGGAAAAGTAAACTACAGTATTTTTGAAATGTTTCAAGGGTCAATTCCTGGGTCTATTGCAGAAACTTCCACCTTGTGGATCATTGTAGGAGCAACTATTTTAATTGCTACAGGGATAGGAAGCTGGAGAATTATGCTAGGAAGTGTCCTTGGGGCAGCCTTTATGGGATTCTTATTCAACCTTTGGGGAGCGAACTCATTGATGAGTTTTTCATGGATGAACCATTTGGTCGTAGGAGGTTTTGCTTTTGGAGTTGTATTCATGGCTACCGATCCAGTATCTGCTGCGCAAACAGCGAAAGGAAAATGGATCTACGGTATTTTAGTCGGAATCTTCTGTATTATGATTAGAGTATTCAATCCTGCTTATCCAGAAGGAGTAATGCTTGCCATCTTATTGATGAACGTATTTGCACCCACTATTGACCACTATGTAATCCAGGGAAACATAAACAAACGTAAAAAAAGATGGGCTTCAGCCCTTAAAACCGCTTAATGATGAATAGAGACAGCAACGCATATACTTTTCTCTTTGCTACCATTATGGTACTCGTGGTAGCGTCAACACTCGCCTTTACTGCAAGTTCGTTAAAAGATCTTCAAGCAGACAATGTCCGAAAAGAGAAAATGCAAAACATACTTTCAACCATTGGAATTAAAACCGATCGGGAGCAAGCCGAAGTTTTGTATAATAAATACATTAAAAGTACCCTAGCATTAAATCACTTGGGAGGCGTAGATGATTCTGTAGATGCTTTTACTTTAAAGCTCAATTATGAATTAAAAAAACCAGCAATTGAACAACGTTTTCCGATGTACAAAGCCGAAGTAGACAACACCAAGTTCTATATAATTCCGCTTAGAGGTTCAGGGTTATGGGATGCCATCTGGGGATATGTTGCTTTAAAAGCTGACATCAATACGATTCAAGGAGCAGTTTTTGACCACAAGGGAGAAACAGCTGGATTGGGAGCTGAAATAACTCAGCAATGGTTTCAAGATAGATTTACTGATGAAAAAGTATTTGATACTTCAGGTAAATTGGTAGGGATTTATGTTTCTAAAACTAACAATGACCCTAAAGACACTGATAAAGATGACCATGAAGTCGATGCTATTTCTGGCGCTACAATAACAGGAGATGGAGTGACTGATATGATTATAGAAAGGCTTAATCATTACATTCCATACTTCGAAAAAGAAAAAAACGCAACCGCCCTTTTAAATTAAATCCTAATGGCAGAAAAAAAAGGTTCTACTCCTGAAAAAATTACTTTATTATTTATTAATAAAGACTCAGAGCCATTGTTCTCAAAAAAGAACCGTGCGCTTCTGACAGATCCAATGGATGACAACAACCCGATTACCGTTCAGGTACTTGGAATTTGTTCCGCCCTAGCGATCACTGTTCAACTGAAGCCCGCAATCGTAATGAGCCTTTCCGTAATGGCAGTTATGGGAGCGAGTAATGTGATCATCTCCATGTTGAGAAATTTAATTCCTAACCGAATTCGAATTATTGTTCAATTGGTTGTGGTTGCCGCTATGGTAATCCTTGTAGATCAAATTTTAAGAGCTTATGCCTATGATGTGAGTAAAGAACTTTCGATTTTTATCGGATTGATAATTACTAATTGTATCGTAATGGGTCGTCTCGAAGCATTTGCTTTAGGTAACGGTGTTTGGAAATCTTTCCTTGATGGCATTGGGAATGCCGCTGGTTATGGATTTATTTTAATAGTAGTTGCATTCTTTAGAGAGCTTTTAGGATCTGGAAAATTATTTGGCTTTCAAGTAATTCCAGATTTTATTTATGATATGGGTTATGTAAACAACGGTTTAATGTTACTGTCTCCGATGGCGCTGATCACTGTAGGAATCTTTATTTGGATTCAACGTTCAAGAAATCGTAAACTAATCGAAAAGAATTAATCATGGAAGGATATTTAAATTTATTTATAAAAAGCATCTTTATTGAAAACATGATTTTTGCCTATTTCTTAGGAATGTGTTCCTATTTGGCGGTATCAAAAACAGTAAAAACTGCCGTTGGATTAGGTTTTGCGGTTATTTTTGTACTCTCTATAACAGTGCCAATTAACTTCTTGCTGGACACCTATTTACTTCGTCCAGGAGCACTTCAGTGGTTAGACGCCAGCTATGCCGAAATAGATTTGAGCTTTTTAAGCTTCATTATGTTTATTGCGGTTATTGCTTCTATGGTTCAATTGGTTGAAATGATTGTAGAAAAATTTGCTCCTGCACTTTATGGAGCTTTGGGTATATTCCTTCCACTTATTGCTGTAAACTGTGCCATTCTTGGAGGATCATTATTTATGCAACAGAAAGACTTTTCGGGAGTAACAGAATCAGCAGTATATGGATTTGGATCAGGGATTGGTTGGCTTTTGGCTATTTTGGCCATTGCTGCGATAAGAGAGAAAATTATTTATTCTAATGTACCTGCACCTCTTAGAGGTTTGGGAATTACTTTTATCATCACAGGTTTGATGGCATTAGGATTTATGAGTTTTATGGGAATTAAATTATAATAACTTAAAAAATGGATTTAACGGTTATCGGTGCTAGTGTTATTGTTTTTTTATTAATCACCTTGTTATTGGTGAGTATGCTTTTGGGAGCTAAGGCAAAACTTTTGCCTTCTGGACCAGTTTCATTGTTGATCAATGGAGAGAATAACGTAGAAGTTTCTTCGGGAAGTACTTTGCTTTCTACCCTTGGAAATAATAAAATATTTCTTCCTTCTGCTTGCGGAGGTGGAGGTACTTGTATTCAGTGTAAATGCCAAGTAATTGAGGGTGGAGGAGAAATCCTTCCAACGGAAGCTCCTCATTTCTCACGTACAGAAATTGCCGAAGGATGGCGTTTGGGATGTCAGGTTAAAGTAAAACAAAACATGGTTATCAAAGTACCAGAAGAAGTTTTTGGAATTAAAAAATGGGAAGCTACTGTTGTTCGAAATTGGAATGTTGCTTCATTTATAAAAGAATTTGTAGTTCAAATTCCTGAAGCAATGAATTACGAAGCAGGGGGTTACATACAGATTGAAATTCCTGACTGTGAGGTAAATTTCAGTGATATGGACATTGCTGCACATCCAGAAGAACATCCAGGAGAACCAGATAAATTTAAATTAGAGTGGGACAAATTTAACCTCTGGCCTCTAAAGATGAAGAATCCTGAAACGGTTGAAAGAGCTTACTCAATGGCTTCCTTTCCTGCTGAAGGAAAAGAGATTATGTTGAATGTAAGGATTGCCACACCGCCATGGGATAGAAACAAAAATCGTTGGATGGATGTTAATCCTGGGATTGCTTCTTCTTATATTTTTTCTAAAAAAGCGGGAGATAAGGTAATCATATCAGGCCCCTATGGTGAATTTTTTATCAATCACTCAGAATCAGAGATGTTATATGTTGGTGGAGGGGCAGGAATGGCACCAATGCGTTCTCACTTATATGAATTGTTCCGTACACTCAAAACAGGGCGAACGGTTACTTTCTGGTATGGTGGTCGTTCTAAAAGAGAGCTGTTCTATGTAGAGCACTTTAAAGCTTTAGAGAGAGATTTTCCTAATTTTAAATTTTATATCGCTTTGTCCGAACCTATGGAGGAAGACAAATGGGATGTTAAAGAAGGTTTGGATGGAGAAGGTGATGGTTTTAAAGGTTTTGTCCACCAGGTTGTGATCGACAATTATCTTTCTAAACATGAAACTCCAGAGGACATTGAAGTATATTTTTGTGGACCTCCATTAATGAATCAGGCCATTGAGAAAATGTCAGATGATTTTGGAATTCCACTAGAAAATGTCCGTTTTGATGATTTTGGAGGATAAATTTTTTAACTCCTTTTTTTCGTAACACCTTTTATATATTCTATGGAAGCACTGAGTGAACAAGAAATACATCAACTCGCTATGGATGTTGTAGGTGAAGATTTAAAAGAGAAAAGTTTCGAGTTTTTAACGGTCAATTCTAAGCTAAAAAAAGACCCTCAATTTGTTTGTCTTAAAGATAAAAGTCTACACTTTATTGTAGTCAAGGCTTGCTTGTATCCAAAAAATCCTATAGTTTTTGATACGACCTTGATGAATCAAGTTAAAGAGCACGGGGTTAAGTTCAAAGCAAGGACTTACTATGCAGGTGTAGGTTTTGCTCATGCGGAGGATTATCAAAAACCACTTTCTAAAAATGCACCTTACGTAGTCAACTATGATGGACTTCAAGAAATTTTATAGTTTATTATTCCTTTGTTTATGGATTGGATGTTCAGAAACGTTTGAACTTCAACAGCATGAGGGTTTTGCCTTGGGGACTTCTTATCATTTTAAATATGCAGGAGGCCCAGAAGAATTTGAATCAATTCAAAAAGGGATTGACTCCCTTTTTTTTGAAATCAATCGTTCCCTCTCTACCTATCTTAAAACTTCTGATATTTCCAAAATTAATGAAGGAGATACTACCATTGTTGTGGACCATCATTTTAAAAAAGTGTTTGCCAAATCAGAAGCCGTTTGGCGTTCCACTGACGGTTACTTCGACCCGACTTTAGGCCAGTTGGTAAATGCATATGGTTTTGGCCCAGAGAAGCCTTTAAACGCAATAGATTCATTGAGCCTTCAGAAAATTCTTACAAGTGTCGGCTGGGAAAAGATAAAATTGACAGCTAGCGGTAAAATAGTAAAGCACCCCTCAACCTACCTAGATTTTAATGCCATTGCCAAAGGTTATGCGGTAGACTGTATTGCCAATTATTTATTGTTAAAGAAAAAGCAATCGATTTTAGTAGAAATTGGCGGTGAACTTATGGCAATTGGTCGAAACCCTAAGTCTGGCACTTCCTGGAAAGTAGCCATTTATGACCCGCTACAACTCAATCAACGTCGATGGATTACAACCGTTGAGTTAAGCGACCAAGGCTTAGCAACCTCAGGAAACTACCGCAAACACAGAACAGATAGTCTTACAGGTGAGAAATATGTTCACTCGATCAACCCGCTCACTGGAAGAACGGTTAAGACAAATGTATTGAGTACTTCTGTTTTAGCTCCTGACTGTATGACCGCTGATGCTTGGGCAACGGCGTTGATGGTTTTACCTCTCGAAAAAGGTCAAGAGCTTATTGAAAATCATCCCAAGCTAGAGGCTTTATGGATTGTCGCCAAAAATGATAGTTTGACTCAGGTTCCTTCTTCTCATTGGAATTGATTTTTTTAAATAAAAATCATTAAATTTAATTTTCCGCACTTAATTTAATTTTTCTTAACCCAAAATATTTTTGTTTAGGTGGACTTATGTTGTTTAATTATTTTGAGAATGCCACCAGTAAAATGATTCTAAATTATTAAGCCTCAATAATAATGAATTCAACATTATTTAAAGCATTACTATTAGCACTTTTTAAATTAGTTTTCCTTGCTTCAGGATTAGGCTTCTAGCCAGTTAATACTGCTAGCCTCCTACCAACTCATCATTTCAAAATGTACAGTTAGCTAGAGATTAAGCTATTATCCTGGTATACATATAACAAAAGCCCTTAGAGTGTTTATCGTCAGTTTGAATAATCTTGTGAAGAGGCGTTTTAATTACATTTAATTGAGGTTCTTTTTTCTCTCTTAAGGCTTGTAAGGTATAGAAATGGCAATTTGCAGAGCAAAATCTAAACTGTCTTTATCAATATAATTTAACAGCATCTTTTCTGAACTGTGAGCAGATATGTTCATTATTAAGGGCATTGGAAGTGTTCCA
>Ga0114998_10004406_pt1 | contig 10269 bp, 12 predicted proteins | sample ArcticOcean_MG_C_5_FD_87044 | JGI IMG/M metagenome (GOLD analysis project Ga0114998, IMG submission 87044) | Marine microbial communities from western Arctic Ocean - ArcticOcean_MG_CB4_138 | ecosystem: Environmental > Aquatic > Marine > Oceanic | place: Arctic Ocean: Canada Basin | collected...
TGCTCCAACAGCACACGGGCGGCTTTATGAGGTGGATATGCGCTTGCGGCCTTCTGGACGCTCTGGACCTGTAGCCACTTCTCTGGTTGGGTTTGAGGCATATCAACGTCATGAGGCTTGGATGTGGGAGCATTTGGCGTTGACCCGGGGTCGCCCTATCACTGGGTGTCCAGAGTTCTGTCAGCAGGTGGAGGATCTTCGTCATACCATTCTTGACAAAAAAGCGGATTTATCTGCTGTGATGAAAGGCGTGCGCGACATGCGGATGCGTTTGGCCGACGGCAAGCCGCAAGATGGTCCATGGGACATTAAGCGTGGCCCTGGTGGCTTGCAAGACATTGAACTTCTGGCGCAGGGCGTTGCATTGGCAGGGAAGTGTCACGATGCGGGAACTCGTAACCAACTGCTTAGTGGCGTGTCAGTGAAGCACCTTTTGGCATCAGATCTTGAGTTTTTAGCAGTGTCCCATGAATTTCTTTCAGACATGCGCCTACTACACACGCTGATGTGTGGAACTGATACAAACGCAGCCGCTTTTGGTGGGAGTTGTGGCGCACGGGTGCGAAGAATAAAAGCGCTTGATCCTGATACAGATTTACAGCACATAGTTTTCACTACACGCGCTAAGTGCGCAACGATCATTGACCAAATAGTTGGTCAAATTGTAGGGCAGGCCCATGCAAATTGAAGTCGTTGATCCAAAAGGCTTAATCCGTGAAGGCTATCAGATTGATGGTATTGCTCTATCTGAATGCAAAACTATCTTTTTTGATTGGGCCATCCAAATCCCAGTGGGTGCCGACCCTGCTGTTTATATCAAATTTTGCATCTCTTATTATGGAGATGTTCTACCCAAGCACCCGATGACATCTGTTTTAACAGCGGCCCTTGCCCCGGCGCCACAGAATATACGGCGTGGCGGCAGAGCTGGACGGGTTACCGAACAAGGTCAGCGACGCGACGGGCGATCTGAGTAATTTCATCCCATGCCCCAGCAGCTACCAGGGCCTTGGGTGCTATCCAGCTGCCGCCCACGCAAAGTGTATTGGGCAGTGCCAAATAGGTTTTTGCATTTTGGGGGGTAATGCCGCCCGTTGGGCAGAAGGTGATCATTGGCAGAGGACCTGCCAATGATCCCAGTGCGGACGTACCGCCTGCTGCTTCAGCAGGAAAAAATTTCTGGAAGATGAAGCCTTGTTCTAATAAACTCATTGCCTCGGTTGCGGTAGCCGCTCCGGGCAATAGAGGCAGATCAAACTCTTGAGTAGCACTGATTAATGCGGGAGTAGACCCTGGCGATACTCCAAAAGTGGCACCTGCAGCCTTTGCGTTTTTAACCTGTAAGGCCGTGAGTAGTGTTCCTACACCGGGCATTGCCCCCTCTACCTCAGCAATAGCAGCTATAGCCTCAAGAGCCGCATCTGTGCGAAGAGTAATTTCTAACGCTGGCAGGCCACCAGCCACCAAAGCCCGCGCCAGGGGTTGAGCATCTTCGACGCGGTCTATGGTTAACACTGGGATAACTGGTGCCGCAGCGCAAATTCTTGCAATTATGTCTGAATGTGTCATTTTTTTCCTAAATCACCACGCCGGCGCCTTGAGAAGCGGGGCCAGCAGTGCGCCTAAAAACTGAAAAAAGCTCCCGCCCCATACCTTGCTCATTGTCTGAAATATCTGGATGCACGATTGTGCGGTCCTGCCAATTGACTGCCAAAGTATCTATGGTTCCACTTAATGCATCAAGACGCAGGATGTCACCATCTTTAATCTGAGCGATAGGTCCGCCATCGGCCGCCTCTGGTGATAGGTGAATCGCTGCAGGCACTTTACCCGAGGCGCCCGACATGCGTCCATCTGTGACTAAGGCCACTTTGAATCCACGGTCCTGTAATATAGCAAGAAATGGTGTCAGATTGTGTAGCTCTGGCATGCCATTTGCTGAAGGTCCTTGGTAACGTACCACCACAATAACATCTCGGTTGAGGACCCCAGATTGAAAGGCATTTTTTACCGCTACTTGGCTTTCGTATACGGCCGCGGGGGCCTCAATTAGACGCCGAGCAGCTGCAACAGCTGATATTTTGACGACGGCGGTGCCAAGGTTACCTTTTAGGTTTTGCAAGCCACCACTCATTTGAAATGGCTCGTGTATAGGACGTAAAATCTTTTGATTAAGGCTATGTTTTGGGGCCTTTGTATATCCAATTATTCCATCTTTTAAAACTGCTTGTTTACTAAAATGGTGTAGACCTTCTCCCATGATGGTTTGGACATCTTCATGTAAGAGCCCTGTATTCAATAGCTGGGATATGAGATAAGGTAGTCCACCCGCGGCGTGAAAATGGTTCACGTCAGCCAAGCCATTTGGATAAACTTTGGCTAATAGAGGGACAATTTCAGAAATATCTGCAAAATCTTGTGGGAGAATAATTACCCCAGCGGCCCGGGCCATGGCGGGGATGTGCAATACAAGGTTGGTAGATCCCCCGGTGGCCATTAGGCCTACAATACCGTTAACCCAGGCTTTTTCGTCTAAAATTTTTGCTGTAGGTGTATAACAATCTCCCAGTTTCGTATTGGCTAGAACCTGTGCAGTGCCCTGAACGTTGAGTGCACCGCGTAAATCACTATTAGGTGGCACAAAACTTGCTCCGGGTAGGTGCAACCCCATAAACTCCATGAGCATTTGATTAGAGTTGGCCGTTCCATAGAATGTACAGGTGCCGGGACCGTGATAGCTAGCCATCTCTGCTGCCATTAGCTCCTCACGGTCACACATCCCATCGGCAAAGCGTTTACGGACTTCTGTTTTTTCATCATTAGAGATGCCTGATGGCATGGGCCCAGCAGGTAGAAATATAGCTGGCAAATGACCAAATGTGGCTGCAGCGATTACCAAGCCGGGCACAATCTTATCGCATACGCCAAGAAATACTGCGGCATCAAAAGTGTTGTGAGACAAGCCAATGGCAGCGGCCATTGCTATCGTGTCGCGTGAAAAAAGGCTCAGCTCCATTCCTGGCTGGCCTTGTGTTACTCCATCACACATGGCGGGTACACCAGCGGCAACCTGGGCTGTTGCGCCCAAGGCTCGGGCTGCTGCTTTTATTTTAGTGGGATAGGTTTCAAACGGTTGATGTGCTGAGAGCATATCATTGTAGGCTGTGATTATTCCGATATTGGGTGCGCGCGCGTCGAGCAATGTAGATTTGTCGGCGCCCATTGCAGCGTAGGCATGAGCCTGGTTGCCACAACTCAGATGCGCTCTGCGCGGCCCGCTCTGGGCTGCTTGTGTAACTTTATCCAGATAATTGCGACGGCTATCTTTTGAACGATCCACGATCCGCTGTGTAACGTCTACTAATTTTTGATGTAGGGTCATCAGGTTCTCCAACTATCATGTTAGCGCTATCACCATACTTTTACATCAAAATCAATGCGTATATAGCCTTGCCGCCGCACTTTGCCTGAATTAGGCCAGTAGTGTCTACAAAGGGGGCAGAAATGCAACGAGACCATCCAGTAATTCGGCTGAAACCCAAAACAAACGCACAGCGCGTTCGGCATGGTTTTCCCTGGGTATATGACAACGAATTAGTTACCGACCGTCGAACCAAGGTATTGCCGCCTGGCAGCCTAGCTGTTTTACAAGACCATGCTCAAAATGTTCTTGGCCTGTTTGCCGTTAATCCAAATTCAAAAATTTTTGCGCGCAAACTTTCCGACAATGTAGATTCTTTAATTGGCCCTGATTGGTTTGTACAGAAAGTCACCAAGGCTTTGGTGCTGCGCGAGCAGCTTTATAGTCAGCCTTATTACCGTTTGATACATGCTGAGGCAGATTACCTACCAGGCCTAATTATTGATAGGTTTGAAGACTTGCTGGTCATTCAACCGAATGCGGCTTGGGTGGACCAATTAATGGATGAACTAGTTGAGGCATTGAAAAATGTTCTGGCACCAACTTCTATTGTTATAAATGGGGCCGGGCGAGCTCGTGTACTTGAGGGATTAGATGAGTCTCGTTGCATGGCTTTCGGAGATATGCCAACTGCGGCAATTGAAGTTCCAATGAATGGTGCAATCTATTTTGCCGATGTGGCTGAAGGGCAGAAAACTGGAATCTTTTATGACCAGCGTCCTAACCATCATTTTGTCCAAAAGCTATCGGCTGGAAAAAAGGTTTTGGATGTGTTTTCGCATGTTGGTGGATTTGGTCTTGCAGCGATGGCTAATGGAGCTACCGAGGTGACCTGTGTTGATAGCTCGCAACCGGCTTTGGATTTGGCGGTTCGTGGAGCCTCTGCAACCCAAGCAGATGTGCCTTTTGAAATCATAAAGGGCGACGCCTTTGATGTTATGATTAACATGGCTTCACAGGGCAAGATCTTTGATATTGTAGTCTGTGACCCCCCAGCATTTGCGCCACAAAAAGCGTCCCGAGAGGTTGGTTTACGCGCTTATGAGCGTGTTGCCCGTTTGGCCAGTGCTTTGGTCGCGGATGGTGGGTATTTGGCCCTTTGTTCGTGTTCACATGCAGCTGATTTGGAACGGTTCCGTGCTTCTTGTATACGTGGAATTGGCCGAGCAGGGCGCCATGCTCAGCTGATCCATACCGGTGGTGCGGGGCCTGATCATCCGCATCATATGGCTCTGGCTGAATCGAGCTACCTCAAAACACTTGTATTCCGCATGCAGTAATGAGAGTTGTTTTTGATACATGCGTTTTGGTACCAAGCTTTTTGCGTGCTGTGCTGCTTGCCTGTGTTGAAGCGGCTAATGTTGAGTTTATAGTATCCCCGCGCATTCTTGAAGAATGGGCGCGGGCAGCAAAAACACCCCTTCAGCGATTGGAGGCTGAAAAGGCACTGGCCCATTTCCGGCTAAAATTTGCGATTAAAATCCGACCTGATCCCATATCATTGTTGCAGTTTTGGTTACCTGATCCCGATGATATTCATATTTTAGCCCTTGCTGTGAAACAGCATGCTGATGTGATCTTGACTCATAATAAAAAGGATTTTCCGCAGGATGAATTAAGCTGCTATGGGATAGACCGTATGGACCCTGATGCCTTCTTACGTCTATTGTTGAAACGATACGGTGCTGAAATAGCATCTGCGGTGCAGCCTATTATGACTGAAGTTTGTGCTGCGCATGTTGATCTTAGTGCATCTGATATCTGGCGCAAAGCCTGGTTGCCACAGTTTGGGCGGTTGATCGAAAAGTTATGAAACGGTTCCGGTCCAGCGTTTTTCGTTGGTTTCAATTGCTTTTATTCGATCTGTGGTTTTAGGGTGGCTGAGAAACCATGCTGGAGCCGCGCCGGCGCTTCCGGTCAGCTTATTTAGTTTGACGAAAAGACTTTTTTGAGGGGCTGCGCCTAGGCCCGCTTTGATCATCAAAGCGGTGGCATATGCATCAGCTTCAAACTCATCCTTACGTGACATGCGTGCGGCTACCATGTTAATTACCATGTTGGCAATCCATGGGCCTATTAGGGGAATAAAACGATTTAATGTTACAGACAAAGCGGTGCGTATCGCGTTTTGCCCAGAGAAATCTATCATGCGGCGTTTTGTGTGGCCGAGGGCAACATGGCCTAATTCGTGTGCAATAACTGAACTCATTTCTGCAGCGGTCACTTCACCAGAACTAAATTTTTCCAAGAACCCCCGAGTGATATAAATCTGACCATCTGGTGCGGCCAATCCGTTAACAGGGTCGATGTCGTAGACATTAACTTCCAAACGTTTTAGATCAAGTGCATTGGCCAGCATCATAAAGCGCGTCTCCAATGCAGGGTTTGCCAAGGGTTTGGACTGCTTGGCCAGGGTACGTTTGGTTTGATTAGCGGACATTAGGTAGCTTACGAGCCCCAAAATCACCGCAAAAGCTATTGGTAAAAGGAATTGCATAGGTTTTATATGGCGTAGGTGGGGCGGGCTTTCAATCCGGCAATGGATTTAAACTTGAAGTATTGTTGTACTATAAAGATATTTTCTTATGAAATATTAGTAACAGATATTTACGTCAATAAATTCATTCCTTGTGAAATTCCATTTAGTGTCATAGGCACCATGCGATTTTTGAATATTTTTTGTACCATGCCAATTGACTGGGTGTATGGCCAGTACTCTTCAGGCACTGGATTCAGCCAAACTGAATGTTTCCACTGCTCCTGGGCGCGCAGCAACCACTGTTGACCAGAAACTGGGTTCCAATGTTCATTTGCACCGCCTGCATACGCTATTTCATACGGCGACATCGACGCATCGCCTACAAATATACATTTATAATCCGCGCCATAAGTCCGCAACACGTCTTCAGTTGATATCTGTTCGGTCCAGCGGCGATTGTTGTCGCGCCATAGTCCTTCATAAAGACAATTATGAAAATAATAGCTTTCAAGGTTCTTGAATTCTGAGCGCGCGGCGGAAAATAGCTCTTCAACCAATTTGATATGTGGATCCATGGAGCCACCAACATCTAAAAATAAGATTACTTTTATTGCATTTTTTCGCTTGGGGCGTGTTTGGACGTCAAGATATCCGTTTTCAGCGGTCTTACGGATTGTTGTATCGAGGTCTAGTTCATCTTCAGCACCTTCGCGGGCCCATTTGCGAAGTCGTTTTAGAGCAACTTTAATATTTCGGGTGCCCAATTCGACATCACCATCTAAGTTTTTAAAGCTACGTTTGTCCCAAACCTTTACTGCGCGTTGATGACGGCTCTCTTTTTGGCCTATGCGCACACCCTCAGGATTGTACCCATAGGCACCAAAGGGGGAAGTACCAGCTGTGCCAACCCACTTGCTGCCGCCTTGATGCCTACCTTTTTGCTCTTCAAGGCGTTTACGCAACGTTTCCATGAGCTTATCAAAGCCACCCATGGCCTCAGTAGTGGCCTTATCCTCTGCTGATAAAGTTTTCTCCACTAGTTTGCGTAGCCATTCTTCCGGTAAATCAACCTGCTGCAACATATCTTGAGGGCTGATGCCCTCAAGTCCCTCAAAGGTTGCTGAGAATACCTTGTCAAATTTATCTAAATTGCGTTCATCTTTGACAAGAATTGTACGGCCAAGTAGATAAAACTGCTCCATATCATAGGTAGCTAAGCCCGCTTTTATGGCCTCTAAAAAAGTTAAGAATTCCCGTAAGGATACTGGAATTTTATGAGCTTTTAGATTTTCAAAGAACGGCAAAAACATAAAATTTAACCCATACGAAGTATAATAACATTTCCGATCAATGCCAAAAGGCCGCCGATGATGGCGCAAGCAGCTCCGTATTGCAGTATATCTAATATTTTACCTTGTCGGCGCATTGCCAGAAAAATTCCAAAACTAGCACCAATTGCGAAACCTATATATGTCATGTGTTATTCCATTTTTTAAAGCGGCCATAGCCGGTGACTACATATTGCATTTTACTCGCAATTTTAATTCGGTTCTTGTTATAGAAAATTGACTTGTACATAGCCTGTGTGCTTATCTTTGGCTGCGCGCTAGAAAGGCCAGGCGTTCAAAGAGATGTACGTCTTGCTCGTTCTTCAGCAATGCACCATGTAAGCGGGGCAGGGCATTGACCCCATCGCGGCGCAGGTCCTCAGGTGTAAGATCCTCTGCCAGCAACAGCTTTAGCCAATCTAGCACCTCACTGGTGGAGGGCTTTTTCTTTAGGCCTGGAGTGTCACGAATTTCAAAAAACTGTGTGAGAGCAGTTTCTAGGAGCTGAGATTTTATTCCTGGATGGTGTACTTCGATAATTTTACGTAGCGTCTCAGGCTCTGGGAAACTGATATAGTGGAAGAAGCACCGCCGTAGAAACGCATCGGGCAATTCTTTTTCATTGTTGGAAGTGATAATAACTACTGGCCGGTGCAAAGCCTCGACCGTGGTGCCAGTTTCATAAACGTGAAAGGCCATCCGGTCTAATTCTTGCAACAAATCGTTTGGAAATTCGATGTCGGCTTTATCGATTTCATCAATCAACAACACAACTTTTTTATCGCTAGAAAACGCCTGCCACAGTTTACCTTGTTTTATGTAATGGGCTACGTCATGTACACGAGCATCACCCAACTGGCTATCGCGTAACCTGCTTACAGCATCATATTCATAGAGACCTTGCTGTGCGCGGGTGGTTGATTTTATGTTCCATTCTATCATCTCCATTCCTAGAGATTCTGCCACTTGGCGAGCTAATTCTGTCTTACCAGTTCCCGGCTCACCTTTTACTAAAAGTGGACGTTCAAGGGTGACTGCTGCGTTAACTGCGATCGCAAGATCATCGGCGGCGATGTAAGTTTTGGTAGAAGTAAATTTCACAACATAACTCTCTCATTATTTATCAAGTTGATACCACGTTCATTCGGATGATCCAATTGCAGTTTTATGCGTGACAAATGGAGTAACGTTGGATACATCGCGCTCAAAGGACTGTTGCAAGATGCTGTGGTCCGAATTAATTTTTGGGGTTTGTTTGATGAAAGCTGAGGTCTTTTTGCCTGATGATTATAGTCCTGCTGACGATGAGCCTTTCATGAATTCTACTCATGTGGAATACTTTACCCGTAAGTTGTTGTCGTGGAAAAGTGAATTGATGTCTGATAATAAAGATACAATTGAGACATTACAGGACAATACGCGGGCTATTCCAGATATTTCTGACCGTGCAAGTGAAGAAACTGATCGTGCACTCGAACTACGTACAAGGGATCGTCAACGAAAGTTGGTGGCTAAAATAGATTCAGCGTTGCGCAGAATTGAGGAGGGCGAATATGGTTACTGCGAAGAGACTGGTGAGCCGATTTCGCTGCGTCGTCTCGATGCACGTCCGATTGCTACCATGAGCTTAGAAGCTCAAGAACGCCACGAGCGTCGCGAAAAAGTGCACCGCGACGACTGATTGTTGATTTTATCAATTGAAAAGGTTACCTTTCGGGCAGTTTGATTGTTTATGATTCCAGTTGAACCCAAACAGGTACGTGATCTGAAGGCTTTTCATAGCCCCTTATATTACTGTCGATTTTGCATTCAATCAGTAGATCAGCACAGGACGGTGTGAGCAAAAAATGGTCAATCCTTATCCCGTTGTTACGTTGCCAACTACCGGCTTGATAATCCCAAAAAGTATAGTGGCCTAGTCCTAAATTATGGCTCGTAAACGCTTCTGTAAAACCAAGATTCACCACGTCGCGGTAAGCCGCCCGCGATTGCGGTAAGTGTAAAGCGTCCAGCGCCCAAGCTTCTGGCTTTGCAGCATCTTCGGGTTGCGCAATGATGTTGTAGTCGCCAGCCATTAATGCGGGCTCTTCTGCAATGATTAGCTCTTGTGCTCTTTTTTTGAACCGCAGCATCCAGTCTAGTTTATAATCATATTTAGGGCCAGGAGCTGGATTGCCATTTGGCAAATATAGCCCACAAACTCGAATAGGGGATTTTCCAATAACTGTGGCTTCAATCCAACGTGCCTGCTCATCGCTGTAATCGCCAGGAAGACCGCGTGTTATGTCTTCTAGCGGTAACTTTGATAGAATTGCCACCCCGTTAAAGCTTTTTTGCCCATGTGTTTCAACTTGATAGCCCATATCTTCAAAATGCTCACGGGGAAATCCATCATCAACGGATTTAATCTCTTGCAAGAGTGCCACGTCTGGTTGAGCCTCTTGCAACCAATTGGTTAGTGCGGGCAAACGGGCTTTTATTCCGTTTATATTAAATGTCGCAATTTTCATGAGAAGGTTGTGTAGCAATCTATTGATTTGCACAAGTCTAGTTAAGCCTTTTGGTCACTGTTTCGTTTACATTGAAAAGGAAACTCCACAGCCGCAGCTCGAGGACGCATTAGGGTTGTCAATTACAAAACGTGCTCCTATCAGCTCTTCGCTGTAATCAATCACTGCGGACGCGAGGAATGGTAAGGATACGCTATCTATTACCACAGTTTCTCCATGGCCCGTAAGTACCAAGTCATCTTCTTTGACCGCATCTAGATCAATCTCATATTGAAACCCCGAACAGCCACCACCCTCAACCGCCACACGCAGAGCTTTCCCCTGGGCCTGAGCACCAATTTCTGCAAGCCTGCCAAAGGCGCGGTCAGTAACTTTAGGAGGGAGGTTTATCATCAGGTATTGCTCGCATGACATTATCATAATATTCACATATAAGGAGCTTTTCAGAAGACGACAAGGTATTCAATATGACAGCAAGCTTCGCATCCCGTCCAGACAAAAGCAGAGGGCGGCTTTATCCGGAAGAAAAAA
>Ga0114998_10004408_pt1 | contig 10268 bp, 4 predicted proteins | sample ArcticOcean_MG_C_5_FD_87044 | JGI IMG/M metagenome (GOLD analysis project Ga0114998, IMG submission 87044) | Marine microbial communities from western Arctic Ocean - ArcticOcean_MG_CB4_138 | ecosystem: Environmental > Aquatic > Marine > Oceanic | place: Arctic Ocean: Canada Basin | collected...
TCTTCCCTAATAGGCTCCCCTCTCTCTCTTAATAAATCTGTAGCGGCTCTGTGTAGTTGCACCTGTAGGTTATCTGTTTTGTACTTATCTTCTTCATAAGCCTTCATACCTTCTTCAGTATTAATGCTGCTTAAAGTTTTCTTAACGCTTTCCCTCTGCTCTTTATCATACCTAATCTGGTCAGGATCTGGTATTTCTCCCTTTGCTTTAGCTTTTTCAACCCAATTTACAGTGTCTTTCATTTGTATAAAAGTAGGGGTTTCCTTAGGTTCTCTTATACTGTGATCATCATAAGCCTCTACCCTACTTTCTTCTAATTTCCTACCAGTTATAGTATTTAATGCATCGAAAGCTTCTTGCCCATACTTAAACAAGAACTTATCGGGGTCACGCTTTAGGTACTTTCTTAGTTCACTAAAACCTCGGTGAGTAAACTCATGGCTCCATACAGGTTGGTCTGCCATGTTTCCAGTTAATACTACATTATCCAAATCAAGTCTTTGTACATCCTCGTCTGCCATATTTCTATTAGCATAATGTCCTTGCATGGCATCCACAACTTCTTGTTGGTAGGGAATTTGTCTATCTGTAGGAGGTAAAACATACTGCGACAAACGCCTCACATGCCTACTATCATTGACAACCTTAGACCTCTTAGGATCATAACCTAGTCGTGCTACGGCATTATTACTTAGCCAATCATCCATGTCTGCTCGGAACTCTACATCACCTAGCTGATCAGAAGGATTAGTGGAGTCCCCATATGGGACTGTCCTCTCTGGCATACCGCCCTCTGCAAAGCCCATTGCTTCCATCTCTGTGTCAATCTTAACGGGCTTGTTATCATTGAATACATAAACTGTGTTGTTGGCTATGCCTTTACCACGTTCTACTCTAAATCCTTTAGGTGCTAGGTCAGCCATGTAGTCTTTAAGTTCATCTCCATCAAAGCCCTTTTGATACACATCACCTGAGGACTTCTTTACCCATATTGCTTGGGGTTCATCTGTAGGTTTGAATTTCTTAGTAGCATTAATGTCACCCTTCCATCCTCTTGTACCTATGATAGCTACACCACCATCTGCTACCTTGCTCATTATATCTTTTGCTACAACATCACGTAGCTCAGGCTCTAATACGTTAAGGACATTTAAGTTAACAACAGTGTCATACTTCTTAGGTATAAGTGAACTGTCTGTATAGTCCACAGGAGAATCACCTTTCCATCTTTCAGGGAATGGCTCGTAGCTAGTTACTTCAAGCTTTGAACTACTACGCATTGCATCCGTGCCTAAGCCAAGTCCAGCACCATAGTCTAGTACTGTCTTACCTTTAGGGTTTAACTCTTCCGCTTTCTTTACAGCTTTATTATAAGACCCTACAGTTGTAGCTACCTGTGTAGTAGCACTACCTTTCTGCCCTTCGATGTAAGACATCTCTTGCCTTGCACCCATAGCACTTAGCCTATCTTGTACAGGGTAGTATGCACTTTCATCAGGCACTTCGGATGCAGCATTACTTATTCTACGTGCATCTGTTGCATTGTTTATGCCCTTCTTAGCTAGACTTGCAGCCTTACCCATAGGAAGTACTTCACCTACAGTGGCAATGTTACCCAAGGCAAACCTAGTAGACTCGTCAAGATCATTCCATGTGTCCACTATGGAGCCTACAGTGTCCTTAATAGCGTCAGGTATGTCCTCTTCATTCTCATTGTAGTAATCTACTACAGCCTCAGCACCTTCTCCCATAGTTTTAAGGAAGCCCTCATTAGCAGACTTACCAGCATCAGTACGTGGGGCATAGTTTAAGAAGTCATTGTACTTCTCATTGTTGGCCTTCATTTCCTCAACTGTATTGTCAGTGAAGGTCTGCTCTGCAAGGGATGCTGCAGCAGCACCGATAGGCCCAAAGGTTCCTGAGATTAAGTCTGCTGCTATGTCGGATACATTATTAACTACGCTCATACGTTATAGTCCTGGGAGAGATTTTGCTATTTGTATACCTGCTGCGTATGCGTTATCACCTTCCACAGTAGTTCCATACTTAGCCATGTATCTTTCATTAACTTCCTTACGCTGCCCTCTAGGTATGCGACCCCACTTAGCCCTATCATTGGGGCTGTAACCCTGCTTCTGACGGGCCTTACCAAAGTCTTCTTGCGCTCGTATCTTAGCAAACTTAATAACCTTTTTCTTTGCCTCACTTAGTAGGTTCTTCTGCCCTGTACTAGACATACCTTTATATGATTGTGATTTTATAATAGGAACCATGATAGCATCTATGAATTGTGGCATGTGCTTACGTATCATTGCATCTGCTTGTTTGTCTCCTGTAGGGGACAGCATCAAGTAAGGTTTAAAGCCTTTAGTAAGTAGCTCATTCTGAACTTCAGTACGGGCTGGCGTTATCTTCATACCTGTTATCTGTGTTAGTGCAGGTGCTACGTTGTACTGATCCTCCCCTCGTACTGCATCCTGTTGTGCAGGTAGGGCTGAACCATCTCTACCCTGTGAACTAGAGTAAGCTTCCTGTAACTGGTATGGCAGGTTAGCCGTAGCCTTATTAACAAAAGCATCTAGTGTTCTATCCCACCCTTTAGATACAGTAAGGTTAGCATCACGCTTAAGGTTCTGTTCTTCATCAAATGCAGCTAGTACATCTCGTACTACTTTAGCAGGAGTAAAGTACTGACCAGCTATATCGCCTATGTACTTACCAAAGGCTTCAGAAAACTTATCACTAGATACATTACCATCTACCCCAATGCCATTGTCAGTCATAACAGACATGAAGTTATCTAAGAAGTAGTTAACACCAGAAGAACTAGCTTGATAGCCTGTGGCTGCTTGCATTATATCCGCAGATTTAACATTGCCTAAGGTTCCATCTCTACCCTTAACCATAAGATCACCTATCATGAGATAGAAAGGTAAGGGGAATACTGCTCCAATACCCATAGTAGTTCCATCATCATTTAGTAGTTCATCATATGTGGTGGTATCCTGCTTATCTGATCTGTACCATATAGCAGCAGCTATAGCAGCAGTGCCTACAGTAGCATCATTGAATTGCCTATAAGCATCTTCAGTAAGTCTCTGGTAGCCAGCACCTTCTTTGCCTCCTGTAGCTAAGTACTTACCCTTCATACTCCTAGCAGCAATGCCTGTCTGTATAGCACCTAGAGCATTAATAGGTGAGTACCTAAACTGGAAGCTCATAGCGTTAGCCATGAATCGTGCAAAGGGCAATGCCCCTGTACCTATAACAGGAGCAAAGGGTAACGCTTCTACTACTTCTATAAAGTGTTTAGCTAATCCCTGCTTAGGCTTATTAGCAAAGGTTATGGCAAGAGCTTCTTCTACTGCCTTCTCAGCAATCCTTGTGTCTATACCATTACCCCTAGCTAAATGCTCAGTAAGATCATCTATACCTTGAAGGTCTTTCATCTGACGTTTAACACTATTCATGAACACACCTGTACGCAAGAACTGATCTTGTGCAATGTTCAAAGAGTTAAGCATTAGAACGGACTTAGGTAGGGTATTTATCCCTGCTTCCTGTGTAGTACGGAGTAGTTGGTGGTGTAGTATTGAATGCTCACCTAACACTAGATCAACAAGTTCTCTATTCTGACCATTGTTAAATATGTCACCTATCATAGAGAAGGCATCTTTTACTATATGTACTCCACCCTCGTATGTTCCACGGAAGGAAGGAGAAGCCCCATTAACGCCACCTAAAGCCTTTGCAGTGTCCCCCATAGCAGCGTATGAGTTTCTTAGTAACCGACTAGCAACGTGCATAGACACGGCAGACGTTCCTGATATTACGTTACGTGCCATAGTTGCAGGTTGAGAAGTCATTATGGCTCTGCGTATGCGGTCAGCTTTCTTTAAGTTACCATATCCAGCATTCAATACTCTAGCTGCCCATGAAGAGTTCAATATGTCTTCACGTTTAGCTACGGATGCTGCATCATCTGCAATCTTACCTGCACCACCATCTATCTTATTTTGTATCTTGGCTAACTGGCTCTGCATGTTCATAAGCTTTGCACCAGTGGATACATCTACATTTGCAATAGCACCAAACTGAGCAGGATTAATATCCATATCTTTTAGTTCTTGGTTAAGCCTACCCATAGCTTCATCAAAACCCATGCCTCTTGAACCTTGCTGCAGCTTACCATCAATAAGGGCATCATCTATTTCTTTAAGTAATTTGTCGTCTGCATTGTGTAGTGTATAGAAAACCCTGTGTAGTGCTGTGGTTACCCTTTCTCCTTCTCTAGGTGCTAGACTAGGTAGTATGTCTGCTAGTTCAGATACAATCAGTTTAGAATCTTCAAGCTGCTTTACTGTTATTCGGGTTCTAACATCTGCTGCATTATTTAAGTTAATATCATATGCATCATCAAATATAGTTGCTACATCTTGTAGCTGCTCATTGAGTGGTACATTTTCATCATAGATCCTTTCTTGTCCTGCCTTCTTAGCAGCACTGCCTTTGCTTACATCTCCCCCACTCTTTATAAATGCGTCACGTTTAGCAGCTATCTTTGCAGCAACCTTCTCTTTATACGTATCCTGCTTTAATCCATGTGCAAACATACCCACATTAATAAGACCTGCAGTACCAGCAGATAATGCACCCATACCTAGTATGGTATTCCAATCTTTCTCAGTACGTAAATCTGCTTTCATCTCTAGTGACTGTATATTGCCAGCTTGCATAGCACCTAGTATGCCCTCTACACTTGCAGCACCTGCTATACGAACCTTGTTACTATTGATAGCAGACTTAAGTAATGTCTGAGCAGCAATTCTACCACCTAGTATCTTAAATCCTGTAGCAATACCTAGTGTAGCTACGTTAGTAGGATCTAGTACGACTGATAAAACACTATCTAGTACACCATCAAAAGCATTACCACCACCATCTTCATAGAAGGCTGGCATATCATTGAACTGAGTGTATAGAAGTCCAAAGTTTTGCTTGGTCTTTTCATCTGCTCCATTTAACCATGACAAACCTCTGCCTGTAGATGCAATGTTGTTCTGCATCCAGCGCATCTTAGTAAAGAATCTTTCGGAGTATTCCTCTCTAGTTTCACCATCCTGTTTAATACCAGACTTACCATATCGGCTCTTCATAAACATGCCAATACTTGTCTGAGCATTATCCGACATGAAGAAATCTTTATTAACTTGATCTTCATAAGATACAGGAGTACGTGAAGTTGTAGGTGTAGACAGCATAGAACTTGTTTCAGCTACGTACTCTGGCTCAGGCGTTAAACTTGGGGTAGGCTCGTATCCTTCAGCCACAACAGAAGATAACTCTAACTCTTCAGTATCAGGCATAGAAGTTACACCCATATCTGTTTCAGATACAACGGAGGATAAATCTAAATCAGTCTCTGACTCAACAGAAGATAGGTCTAGGTCTGCACCAAATAGTACTTCGTTCCCACCTTCCATGAAAGTAGCAAATACTTTCTCTTCTTCATCACTTAAACCTAGAGTCTCAGCCATTTAGCTTTCCTCCAACTTTGATAGCTTCGCTAGTTCCTCTGTAGCAAATTTTATGTGCATCCAGTTAGTACCTAGACTCGCTAATATTTCTAACATTTGTTTTCTCTTAGCATCTTCCATATTATTATCAGAAATCAATGTATTTTGAATTGTATTCATTTGTTGTTTTTGAACATCCGTTGCGGTTTCAAAGTTTCCTGCCGCTACATCCCTATAACCTTGCTCAGTTTCAGCAGTTGTTGCAGTTGCTCTATCCGCAATTTTTCTTCTTTGTTGTTGTATGGTAAGAGGTTGTTGGTTTGAAGTAGATGCAAAAGATTCTTGTGAAGCGTTTTCTTTTGCAACTAAAGCTGCTTCATCGGAGTCTAAGGCTTGTTGTGCTGCTGCTGCATTTTGATCTACTACACCCTGTTCAGCTAATGCTTTACCTTCCAGTAGTTTTGCACCCGTAGATATTCCGTATACTCGTACCACAGGAACTTGAATTATTGCAACATCACCTGAGGCAGGTATTTCCCATACCTCGCCTTTTCTAATAGCCCCTGCTACTGGTGGAGGTGCTAATCTCTTAAAGACGTATCGTGCATTTGGATCTGTATTGTCAGCATTATTACTACTAGTAGTAAACATAGGTAGTGTGGCTAATTCCTGAGCAGAACCTCCAAACAATTTCTTGTCTAGCCCCATCCAATTCGTCATTTGCTGAGACACAGCCTGTCCCGTAGCCCTCATATTATCAATCCAATTAACACCAGCCTGTTGTCGTGCATACTTTTCGTATTCTTTGGCATTCATCTTTGAATAATCGAAAGTTCCTACTCCATCAATATAAGTAAAGTACTTATCCTCTCCAACATAGTTCTGTAGAATCCTCTCTGCATTGTTTTCAAACACGGAGTTATATTGAACAAAGCTAACCTCTGCTGAAGAATCTTTTTTCAAGGCAGACTGCTCTGCTATTGTTTGCTCTAAGAAACTACGAGTATCATACAAAGCGTTTAGTTTTTCTTGATTTGGATCATCCTTTAACTTTTCAATCATTATGGCTCTGGATGTTATAAACAATCCATCATAACTATCCGTACCAAATTTATACCCTAGTTGGGCTTTCTTTATTTCAGATAACTTATTATTCATTTCTTGCATAGGCATGTCGTTATCAATTTGAAATTTCAACTGCATAGTATCTATTTCATTTATCAGTTTTTGCACCCCTGCTCTTTCATCCTCTCTTTCTGCACCTATCTCGGCCCGTTCAAATGAAAATAACTGAGCATCAACACCCTTAGTGCCAAGTTTCTCTGCTATCTCTAGGTTTATTTGTTGCATCCTAGCAGAGGCAGACAAAGAAGAATCTACTAAATTAATAGTAGCATCGGATCTTTCTCCATAATTGTAAGCACCCTGAGATGCGGCAATTACATCTTTGTAACCAACACCTGTTATGGAAGACATCTCTTGTTCTGCTTTACCACGTAGACGCTCAAAACCAGCATCCGATCCAGAATCATCTGATCCCATTAGACTAGAGAAAATAGATTTACGAGCTACTGGCTTTGGTGTATTAAGAGATGGAGTGTCTATAGTACCCATCTGTACATCTTGCCAAGGAGTAATAGTTCCCCCTTCTTGCATGTTAATTTGTGAGGCTGGATCAAACTCGGTATTCATCTTCTTTTCTTTTATTGATCCGTCAATGAACTCTTGTATCTGTTTATCACTCTGACCCATAACAGCATTTACTTCATCTGGAGTAAGACCTAAGTTTGCTAGATCATTGGCTTGACCTGTAAGGGATCTTAAACGCTTCTGCCTTTCCCTGACAAAGGGTAAACCTGACTGATAGGCAAACTTCATATTGCTATCAATAGTATCCTTTGTTTCTTTATTCTGCTTTTCCATAAGGTCGCCAGCACCTTTAACGGCACCTGCTGCAAACGCTCCAAAGTTAAATCCCATTACACTTTCCTCCTACTCATTATCCCTTCTGATTCAACTTCGGGTGTCTCTTCTACCATTACTTCTTCTTCAGTGCTTTCATCAAAGTAGGACTCACTAGATTTATCCACAGCTTTACGTACAAGAGATGAATCAGGCTTGTCGGACTTCTCTGTGCCTATCTTGTATTCTATATCTGCAAGTTGTGCTTGGGTGACTAGTAGTTCAACAAGTACAGGTGAGATCATAAGACCCACATCCAATGTATGAAGACCACTCATAACTCCAGAGGACTGAATCATATCCGCTACAGCAACAACAGTAGTACCATCTTCCATTGCATCCACCATAGGTGCCATAAGTTCTGCATCAGATAACCTTGGTATGTAAAAAGATAAAGCTTCTTCTGTAGTTGTATACTTAGGTGGTTGTTCCCACGGCCTACTCTTAGGTTCCGTAGTTAATGATTGTCCTGGTATTGGAGCATCAAGAAACTTTGAAGATGCATCAAGCATATGTTTTCCTCGCTTCTCTTATCTGTTTAACATAAGAGGTGATATTATCTTGGGTGTTCATGTTATTTGTAGCTCGTTCACCTGTACGACTAAGCAACCCACCACTAGGGGTAGTAGGTTTAGCACTTGCAGATTTACTTAAACTCATGTTAGTTTCTACTACAGCTTTAATTATGTGTTGGCTCATTGTATATTCCTTAATTATTAGTCAAATAAATCCATAGAGCCAAGGAAGGTGCCACTCATATCCCCTAAGAATAGTTTAGCTAGTCCTTCTCCTGCTGAGACAGATGTTTTGTAGTCAGCTTCAATCTGAGCAATAGTTATACTGGTATCTGAAGACATACGCTGTATAGCCATTTGTGAGAACCTATCCCTACCACTCTCTGCGCTCGTCCATGCCCACTCAGACTTATCTTTGTAGTCCTGCCATAGGTCATTGTAAGCACTGTTAGATATGTCTAGTAGAGCCTTAGCGTTGACTTCATTGGCTCGGTTAATAGCTGCTGTGTCTGCTGTAGCAATGTTTCTACGCCACTGTGCATTAGACTGATCAATTACTAACCTATTCTGTGCATTGAATTGATCACGTTGATTAGCAATTTCAGTGTTAAACTTGGAGATAGCATTACTCTCCCCTGTATTAAACTGTGATTGTGCATTAGCTTGAGTAGCATTAAACTGAGATACAGTAGTCTTTAAGTTAGAATAGAACTGATCTGTCTGTTGTTCTGATGTAGCATTAAACTGCCTAGAAGCATTCTCTGCTGCAGTGTCTGTTAACATAGATTGTATACGTGACTGTGCATCAAACATTACTGCCTGTTGTGCATTGGTAGTGTTAGCCATATCCATATCAAGGAAAGACTGAGCATTCTGTTGTGCGGAGGCTTGTCGATTATTTAAACTGGCAGTCTCTAACTGTGACATAGTAGATGCTTCAGCCATAATAATAGCTTGCCTATTAGATAGGTTACTTAGTGCCATAGTATTTACAGCTTGAGAGTTCTCAAGTGCAATCTGTTGGTCTGCAGTGAACTGCATATTAGCTACTTCACTAATCTTGTTAGAGTTCAGTACCCGTGATTGGAATGCCTGATCAAACTCCTGACCCATAAAAGTAGCACGTTGTTGTGCAGATAACATAGCACGTTGTTGCTTGTTATTTAGGTTAGTCATTTCAAAAGTAGCAAAGGTCTGTGCATCAGCAGTAGCGATAGGCAAGGAAGACTCTAAGGCTGCTTGTATGAGTGCCTGACCTGCCATACTAGATGAACCAATACCACGGGCAGCTAACTGTGCAGTCACGTTACGCATAGCCCCTGCTGCCCATGCTGGTGTCTTACCTTCATCAAAGGAAGTCATTAATGTAGCAAGCTGACCTTGTACAGTAGCCCGTGAAGACGGATCTGCTTGTGCTGCTGTGATAGTTTCAGTGAAAGCTGCTGCTTTAGATGCATCTGCTACTGGGTCAACTAATTCACCACCTTCAAGAGTACGTGTGGGTGCGCCTCCTACTTGTGTGGCAGTTCCTTGTGCTGACTCTATTTGACCTACATTGGTAGTGCTTTGAGTTTGTGCTTCTACTTGTGCGTCTTTACTCACTGAACCTGTAGCAGCAGTAGTACTTGCAACAGGGGTTGTAGTTGCTGCAGTTACTTGGGGAGCAGTAGTTACTGTAGGAGCAGCAGCTTGTGTTGTAGTTGCCTGTGTTGTTGTAGTATCGGCAACAGGTGCAAGCATAACTGCATTAGGGTCTTGCATTTGTTCAGAAGTAACAGGTGTAGACATTGCCATTGTAGCAGTGCCAGTAGGTAGTCCAGGGTTAGTAGCCCTATTAGCAACAACATCTCCTAAGGATTTACCTTTAGTGGTTGCAGCAGGGGGTACATATCCACCAGCAATAGGTGTGGAGGGAGTTCCAACTTGGGTCGTAGCTACAGCTCTAGGAGTTAACGGATTATTAGGTTGAGCAGTTATGGGAGAACCTGTAGTAGTGCCATAGTTCCCGTCTGTACCATACTTTGTTGCCATGCTATTTAGCCACGATGCATAACTAGATGAACCAGTTTGCTGTTGACCAGTAAAAGGATTAGTGTATGACCGCATATCAGCAGTTTGCATAGCAGGGGGTTTTTCAGTATCGGGGAAATATTTCCTAGCGTTGCTGTCAACTAAAGGCTCCGATTTATTATAAATCTGACCAGTAACATCTCCACCCACTGCATACTTATTTACATAACCACCAGCATACATCTTCTTAATACTATCTTTCAAA
>Ga0114998_10004409_pt1 | contig 10264 bp, 6 predicted proteins | sample ArcticOcean_MG_C_5_FD_87044 | JGI IMG/M metagenome (GOLD analysis project Ga0114998, IMG submission 87044) | Marine microbial communities from western Arctic Ocean - ArcticOcean_MG_CB4_138 | ecosystem: Environmental > Aquatic > Marine > Oceanic | place: Arctic Ocean: Canada Basin | collected...
ATCAATAAGAACTAATAAGGAGCACGTTGGTAATAAATAAAGCTGGCAGAACTAAACAACGCGAATAAAATGACTACGAAGAACAATACGTTCAGAATCTGTACTTGGAACTGCGCCGCGATTAACGATAACCCGTTCGAATACTACGTCACCATCGATGGCGGTGACGCCTTCGATATCAAATCTAACGAAGAAGAAGAAAAAGGAACATCATCACAAGTTTCCAATGATGATAATAATGATAATAAGAAAAGACTGAAAGAGGAACAAAAAAGATACGAACGAACGATGGAGAAGATTGATGAACAGTTACTGGACCGAAGAACAAAAAACGGCCTACGCGCGATGAAGATCTCCGATTTGCTCACGAATGAAATGATCGAGGATTTGAGACGAAGTATCTTCGAAGGGTCGTGCGCGACGAAAGATACTTGGACGCATCGAGAATTCGAGGAGTGTTTGAAATTTTGGGAACACGGTTTTAAGGACAAGTTAGTCATCGAAGAGTTCTTATTGAACGACGAGATCGGGAGTAAGAGGTTATGTTCAATGCCAGATAGGTTAACGACGAAAATCACTTTGAAGAATGATGGCGACGGCGATGAAAGTGTTATAGTGAGACCGTGCGTGACGACGAGTTACGCTGACGTTGCCGTGTTAAGCGACGATAAGAAATGGTGGGAACAATGGTTGAAGTTCGTGCTCATGGAGAAGAATGGAGCTATTAAAAATATTAAGTTTTTAGATAACAAGAAGTATCCAGCGATAACTGATGAGGAGGTTAAGATTTCGAGACCGTTGCAGCTTTTTTGCTTAGCCGCTTTTGATAAGAGTTTGATTAAATTGATTCAAAACGCGGACGAGAATTGGGCGGAAACGAAGAAGATGTTAGTAGACGCGCTCGTGGACAAGAAAATCGATGCGACTGTTCAGATTTTAGAGAATATTTCGAAAGACAAAGATTGTATTTGTTTGCAAGAAGTTTCTGGTCAAATGAGAGAGGCGATGTCGAATAGCGCGATTCTTTCTGAAAAATTCGATTGTCTCTCTTCGCCCGATTTCGATTCTGTGAGGAACCAAAATTCGATGGTTTTAGCGTCCAAAGCTTTTTTCAAAAGCGGGATTTGGGAAGTCGTGAACATTGATTCCTCAAAATTACCCGCAGGAGTTGCCAATGGTGATTTGTGCGTAGTCCGAGAAATCGTCATAGATGACGCTGACGATATTTCAACGACGCAGAAGAGGAGAAAACCTTTCACTATTGCTTCGTTTCACGGAGATACGAATGGATTACAAACTGTAGACGTCGTCAAAGCAGTAAATAAAGAATGCAACGATAGGACGACAGCACCATCGACAACGACGCTCGTATTCGCTTTAGATGCAAACTCTCATTACGACGATAACAAAGGCAAACGTCTCTCGTGCGAACAAATGTTCTCAGCGTTTTCGACAGAAAACCTCGCAAACGCTTGGGGCTCTGATTTCAAACTTTGCCCGACCACGACGTGTAACGCTCGAACGTTCCTTCAACCACAACTGAACAAAGCAGTGTTCTATCGCGACAAGTTAACCTCGAAATTAGTCGATAGGCATCCAAAAGACCACGTCCTTTTTGCAAAAGCGTCGTTCGCTGTTATCGAGAGTAAGACTACGCGCTCGAACGATTGCGTATTGAGCGCTCCTCAAAAAATGCAATGGTTAGACGATTGTCCGTTCCCGACTTTATCGTTCCCGAGCGATCACGCCTTGTGTTCCTTCGAGCTCGAATATTATTAGTTATTCTTAGTTTAGTTCACTTATTTTAATCGCACGTTTTAAGTCGCTTTGTAGCATTTATTTTAATACTAAACACGTTTATCGTCGGTTCTTTCTGAGGCGTGAAACTCCCCTTTCTTGCTGTGTGATGTTTCATAAAATCCCTCTCATTCACCAGCAAAACAATAATAATAAGAAGAATAAGAATATAATAATAATACTAATAATAAATGAGAGAAGACTCGAACGACGGTAGTAATCACTTCACGAACGCAATCATGAAATTCCTGAACGAACGCAACACCAAGAACGATCGAAACAATGATCGAAATAATAAGAGCGCGCGCGTGAGAAAAGCAGCAAAAGAAAACAATCCTCATCATCAAATGTTCAAGAGTATCAAAATCCCTAAATTGAGTTTTGATAAGTATAAGGAGAACTTCATGGCCACGGCGGCTGGGAAGATCATCGCCGGAGCTGCGTCAGGTATTGGGTCGATGTTATTGTTCGCAGCGTTGTTCAAAATTGTATCCGCGAAAACGGCCGCGGATGCGGATGCAATTAAAGAGGCGAACAGATTAGATATTGAAAGAAAGTCTCGACTCGCGGCGGTGAGGAGACAATTAGCTGGACCGTTGAGGGCGAGCGCGATTGAGTTACACGAGAGATTGGAGGATATTTTATGTACGCCGATGAGGAGACAATCGAGATTAGAACGATTGCCGCAGCCTGATAATTTCTTTGCGTTGCATTTTCCGGACGATCCTTCGGATTGCGTGAACTCGACGTTGTTTAGGATGTGCGCGTATTTAGAGAAAGTTCTACAGTTTAATCAAGGCGTACACGTGGAAGGGGTGAGTGAGGAAGATACGTGGCAATATTTATTGGATAAGAAAATAGCTGCGGTGCAACGAGCGTTAGCGTCGTCGGTGCATAGATTTGATTCTATTTTGAGAGGCGAACGATTAATCGAAGTCGTTGCGGTTGCGATTGCGAGGAAGATGAACGAAAACGAGACGAAGAATATTAGGCAAACGTTTCCTGAATTTGAACCGGCGAATTTTAAGCACGAAAGAGATTTTGCTGGAAACGAATTCGAATTTAGGAGAGATTTTAGATGGCCAATGCGGTTCTTTGAAGACCAGCAAGTCGCGATGGGGGAAATTTTTGCGAGTATTCGACCGAAAGAAGATTACCACGAATCTTTAACGAACAACAATAAAAGTAGCGTACCAAGGAACATTGAATATATCGCGTTTGTTGCGAAAATTGAAGAGGCGCTAGTATTAACTGAAAATAAGCAAGGTTCTATGAAATCAAACCCATGGGTTCATTGGATGTTACCTGCGAGAGAGGAAGTTTCACGCTACGCAAGTCTGCAAGCTCAGAATTTCAAGCTTTTGCGTAGGCGCGAAATGAGAGAACTTACAGCCGCGAGAGCGAGATTATATCAACTCAAGCAGGCGTTACAAGATCTCATTGACATGCTTTACATGCGGTTTGACCACCCAGCTTTCAAAGTAAAATCGCAAGACGATAAGTTTAAAAACGTTCGAAAATCGGAGATGAAAAAGAACCAGCAGGAAAAGTTCAAAAAGCAAGCATCTGTTCGTGCGCAAAAGTATTGGAAAATTATAGAAGAGTACATTCCAGTAATTGCGAGAAATAGAACTTTAAAAGGTATCGACCGTAAAGGTGAGCGACAGCCATGGAAGCTCAAAATTCCGTTCCGCGTGAACAAAATTGAAATTCCAACGCGTACGGGCTGGGAAATCTGCATCGCAACTCTCGGTGTTGGAATGGCGATTTTGGTACCGCCACTATTCTTACAATTTGTAACGAACGGTTTAACACGTAGTGGAAGAATTCCAATCTCAGCATGGTCCGAAAAAACGAAAAGAGAACTAGGAACGTTCGTTACTAAGGTTGAGAAAACGTTGCAAAAGACGCCAAACGAGTTGTTTAAGGATGAAATTAAAAGAGTTAAAAGAGATCACGCTGCCGCCGTTAACGATAGTAGTAGTATATCTACCGCCACCACCGCTACTCCTTCAGCACCAGCGTTTACGCCTCCAAGCGAAGTAAGTAGTGCTGGATAGTGAAAAATAGCCTTTAGCGTTTTCTTAGTTCATTTCACTACTTTAGCCTTTTCTACCGCGGTGATAATGGCATCGCTAACAGTGAACCATTCTCCCCATTGTATCACACCATTTTCATCTTCGTCGGCAGCAATAGCCAACGCTCTCATCTTTTCGCGGATTTGTAGCGATACGCTTCGAAAGCCTGACATTTTTATGACTTCCGTCGCAGCGACTTCGAATTGCTCTTTCGTTAAATAAGGGAAAGGAAAATTTTCATCCGGTGGCGAACAATATTTTTTGAACACGCTAAACGCGACTGCGTCGTGAGAAATAACATCTAAATCTCGCGAGACGTTCCTAATAAATCCAAACGAAGCGATTTGTTTCTGTAAATCTCTTTGCAAATCTGCAAAGATAGAATCTAATGAAAAATCACTACCGCCGCTTTTCTGTTTGCCTTCTTTACTTGAATTAATTGCAGATGAAGCTTCGATTGCGAGCTCGGACGCTAGAGCATTTAATGCAGCCATGGCAGAAAAGTATACTCTATCACCACCGCGTATCTTCGGTTTCAGGCTTGCCGAGCTAGCAAAAGACATACCGTCGCTACTTTTTGTGATAGAACCATTAGTATCGGAGGCATCATCGAAATCGTAGGACTTCCTTAAAACAGTCGGAGTAGTGAGTGCGAGCTTTAACTCGTGTCCGCAAATCACAGCCGAAGCGTCATCGAGAATCTGTGAGATAAAAGCCAAAGCAAACGCGTGGACGTTACTCGTAATTTTCTTCAACGCTTCCGGTTCGATTTTAGTCTCTTCAATAATCGTATCAAGAGCTTGCCAATCTGGGCGAAATCGACGAATTTTTGCGTAGTCTCGTGGGGCATCAGAAGCAACGCGCGTTTTAATTTTCACGGTTCTGCCCAATATACTAAACTCAACTTTTTGTGTCGTTTCTACAAACGTCTCGAGGAAAAGCTCGAAGCAGTTTGCATAGAGCGCTCTCTCGACATCGTCTGGAATTGCTTGGACGTTATAAGCACTGTCTGCTAAAAGCCAATCAATAAAAGCTTCGATGCTTTCTCTGCTGATGGCATTACTCGTCTGTTGTTTTTGTTGTCGTTGTTCGATCATCGTTGTTGTTTGTTTTTGCTTTTTCGTTGTCATCGAAAGAGGAACGATGTTAAATCGTTCGCGAAGAAACATCGGTATGGCAAACGTAGTCGATGTATCGTCATTGTTTTCTCCTTCATTATCGTCTTTCTTAATTTCTTTTCTTTCTCTTTTATCAGCGTTTTTCTTTCGAATAACTTGTACCGTGACGTCCATGGCTAAAAATTCTGCTATTATCGTCGGCGCGTTCAAACCAATTCCTCCTAAAATGCCTTTAATGATATCGCGATATGTTTTCCTTTCGAGCTCTGGAGTAACAAACATTGGCGCGATTGCTTTTCTTCGCGTCATGAAATCATCTGCTATAGCATTCGCGAGTTCCTCTGCGTCGTCCATTCGCAAACTGTTCTCTGAAAATGATTGCTTCTTCACGTCTTCTTCGTATTCTTTTTGATCCTTCACGCGAAGATTAAATTTTACTGCATAATCTACGTTAGGAAGTGATACTTCTGAATCGATTGTGTTACATGCCATCGCAATAATCAACCTCGCGACATCTTTCTCGAGTTCTGGAAAAATCAGACCAATCGGTGGTAACTCGAGTTCTTCGATGACTTTGCTTAAACGCTCGTCCGATGCCGATTTTGCGATTTGTATAGCTCGACTTCTTTGCAAAGCTTCGCGTCTTTTGCGCATTATCGATATATCATCGATTTCTTCTTTATTCTCACCACCACTAATTCCATTTTGGTCGTTTTCACGAACATCAAAAAAGAATTCTGCATCAAATATTCGCGCCGAAAAGCTTTGAACGCCAGACTCCAAGAAAAGCGTCCCCGTTCTCGCGGCTATTGAAAGTATTTTCTTTGACATTTTCTTCTCCATCTTTTGCAACGACAAAAGTGAAGTCGTCGTTTTATTTTTCTGTGATGTCGATGTCGATGTCGAATTATCTATAGCTACTACATCGGCGACGAACTTCTCCAACTCGCCTTCTCTGCTCTCCTCTAAAGCGCCATATTTCTTCAATCTCTCCGAATCTTCGCCAACGAATTTTCTTTGCACGACTATTGGATGTCCTAATACTCTAGCGTCGCCGCTCAATACTATATCATCTAAAGTCTCAAACGCGCCTTCTAATCCTTGCTGCAAAGCCTCTGCATACACTCTCGTCTCTATGAACTCTGGCACGATTGGGACGTCGTACAAATCGTGTATAAGTTTCGCGTAATCTTTCAATAGTTGTTGAAACTTCGGGTCCCTCGAGCTCGTTCTCGTGATTTTTGGTTTCATCTTCATAGTCTCTTTAGCGTATCGATAAAATTCTTTCAATCTGTTCAGTTGCTTTTTGATATCTCTCACGAATTCGCTTTTCCTTGTTTTCTTATAAATCTTCATCATTGCGATAAAGAAGCAGCAGCAGCTCGTTGCGGCGATACCTATCAGTACCGTCGAATAGTTCAAAACTACCCGTGGAGTCTTTGAAAGAGCGGCAGGTAGTTGCAAAACGCTCTCATCATAATAACTAGTACGCATCATCGTCTTCTTCTTCTGCTGAGTAAATTTAAAAGGTTTCATTCGATCCAAAAACTTATCACTATCGCTCCTATTCGTCTCGTTTCCATCTTCCTTAGCCCTGCTCAGTTCGTTCTCGTCGCTACTATTCCTGTTCCCGTTCCTGTTAAATATCGTCGCGTTCCTCGTCCGTCTTCTTCCGTTCCTACGATGAAGAATTCTTCGCGCTCGCGCGTACTCGCACCGTTGTCCCATAGCCCCGGTTACTACTATTTGTTTTTTCATCATCGTCATCGTCATCGTCGTCATCATCTTCTTCTTCTTCTGATCATCGTCATCGATGACAATAACAACGTGGATGTCGGTTACGTTTTATGCGCAAATGGAAAAAAAAGGGGACATTTTAGACTGCATTTCTGAAACCCTAAATAACCTGTGAAACCCTAAACCACTTCTGAAACCCTCTTTGCACTTTTCTTTCCCTTTCTTCATTAATCACTTTATACCACATAGTACCGTACATACATACGCATACGCATACATATGCATACATCTTTTGCGCGCTCGTGTTCTCGTGCTCGATCGTTTCGTTTCGTTTCTTTTTTTCGTTGCCTGTTTCTTCTCTGTTTTCCTTGCGCGTGGAAAGATGTATGCGCACGTATGCGATATAGATTTAGATACGATTTCAAAAGAGCATCGGCGTATCTTCATCTCGTGATCACGGAACGACAAAAACAGGGTTTCACTGAAGAAACGTGATACACACGAACACGGTACGAGAGTGTATCGAGTGGATTTAAAAGAAGGTGAGACGCGCTTGAAGGATTAACTTCGGTGGATAAGCGAACAGTACTTTGATTCATATCGCACGTCTATGTACGTACAAACGTACGTACGTATTCTTTGATCACTGGGGAAAATCCCCGCGCGTTTTAGCAGAGAGTGCTTGGGCCGCAAGGCAACTATCCATCCTATATTTCGCGTTCTCGGTCTGTGTATGTAGACCTCGATGGACGACGATGGACACTCGCGAAGAAACAGTCATTTAATCAGGGCAGATACAATGCCTGAACAGAACGGGGTTTACTCTCGAGCTGACGTCTCTCCCTCTCTTCTTTTAGATCTGCGCATAGGTACGTACGTCGTTGTTTTAAGAGTACAAAACGAAAACAGGAATGATGAAAATGTAATTCGTCGCGCGTGTGAAAACGCGTCATCGCGGTTGAGAAATTTAAGATCACGCGGCCAATCAATCCGCAAAGAATCAAAGTGTTGGATCAAAAAAATAGACCGCACTTGGAAAAACAAATACATGAAATATGGGCAATACAACTGAGAAAAACTCAACACATCAAAACAAAAGAAAATCCTTTGGATTAACGCTCTCTGTTATGATTGTAGCGTTCGTCTTTAGGTCGCGCTGGAAACCCGGCGTAGGATCATTCGTGAGAGCTATTAGCGACAGAACTCGCGGCCGCGTTTGATCAATCGAACACTCAACACATCAATTCAAAAAAAATCCTTTGGATTAACGCTCTCTGTTATGATTGTAGCGTTCGTCTTTAGGTCGCGCTGAAAACCCGGCGTAGGATCATTCGTGAGAGCTATTAGCGACAGAGCTCGCGGCCGCGTTTGATCAATCGAACACCCGTGTGAGATAAAAAAAACACAAATCATAAACCCATATGACATATATATGGTAAATCATCGATCAAACGGATCAAACGCTCTGTCACAAAAAATTTGTAAAGGAACAGATGACATCGCCCAAGAGCAACGCCGACTATAAAAAAAGTCAAAAAAAATTCGCGCGATCGCCCGCAAAAAACGCAGCAATCGACGCACGCCGTACATCATAAGTACAATACGATACAGCGCAAATGCTGGGGCGTTTTTAAACGCTTTTACAAACATGCACTTAAGATAGTATATCACAATTTTGTTTCTCTCTCTCTCTCTTTCATATTTATTTAATAACTAAACCTATACTCGTATTACTGCGAGCTGTGCGATCTTTTCTTATGCGCTGTTTCTTATGCGCTCGTTTCGGAACTCATCGACTGCTTCTAAGAACATTTCTTTTCGATTTTTGGAAGGGCAACGATCGAATCTCGCGTCTTCTTTCATCACGTCTCTTGCGACTTCAAACGCAAACACTTCGTCCTCTTCATCCGCGACGCCGCCGACAGAAAGACTTAAAGCAGAGACAGTTTCTTTGCATAAAGCTTCGTATCTTTCAATTGCTATCGTTTTGAAGTTCAATAAGTATTTATCAAACGCGTTCTGCATATCTGATTCAGAAATTGAATTCAAATCCGCTCTTCCTAGAGGGTCTTGCATCAACATATCGCGAACGTCATCGAAGCACTGCACTGCGTCAATATTCTTTATCGATTCCGACAAAAGTGTTTCAAAAGCAGATAAAGCTTCGCCTTTATCTTGAAACCTCCTTAATTTTTTCATTCTAAACTCGTCGTCGCGTTTTTTATCCAATATTTCGCGTTCGCGCTTCTCCCTCGCTATTTTCTCGCGTTCGGCTTTCCTATTACTCTTACTCTCGTCGCCGCCGCCATTATTATTATTATTGTTATTTTGCGCAGCAGCAGCAAGATCTTTACCGCTAGATGCTAATTTTAATTTATATTTGTTAAACGCGTTCCTTCGTTCAGGCATTGTCTCAAACGAGCTCTCGAAAACCCTTTTATCGAGTCTTCTTAGCTTTGGCATTTCCTTCTCCCACCTTGAGCTCTCGTTGACGTTTCCGCTTTCGCAGAGCTTGAAAAATTCCTCCAAAGCTTTCGTTTTCGCACCTAATCGTTCGTACATTATCGCCGTATCGTTATTATTATTATTATTATTGTTATCATCATCTTCTTTTTCTACGACCGTTCCTTTCGTTCGTTGTTCATTATTATCAATAGTATTTACTTCTCTCTTAGGTTGCTTTCGTTCTTCTTCTTCTTCTTCTTCTTCTTCTTCGGTCATCATCGTAGGACGCTTTCGTTCTTCTTCTTCTTCTTCTTCGTACATGTCTGGATCGAATTCAATATCCTCCTCTTCAACATCCTCGTCGACATCGTTCACATTTTTTTTTCCTACATCATCATCATCATCATCATCATCATCGTCGTCGTCATCTTTCTTCGTCCTCGTAACAGGTTTCACCCAAGCGCTTTCTTTCGTTACGCAGTCGAACCAATACGGCCTCAATAACATCGGATCTTCCACTCTAAACCAACTTCCTCCTAAAAGCAAGTCTTCTTCTTCCTTGAACACGCAGTCCTTCAGCGCTCGCGCTCGCGCAGGTTTATGCCACGTACTCACCTTATTCACCGCGTCGAAGAAGAACCATCGTCGACTGCGTTTATGATCATTACCCTCATCATCTGCATCCGCGTCTTCATTTTTATTCGTTCCATCCTGCTTTACCACGATTTCGTATTTTCTATATCGCGCATATTTCGATCGCTCTATTAATTCTCTCCTCGTTTTTTTCATTTTATTAGATATACATAGATATATGTATTACGGCACCTCGCACGTGGGGATATGTATGTATATATATATATCTTCCAAATTGTCTGAAAGTTGTCTGGAAGTTGTCTGTGCCGGAATATATTTTGACCTACAAAACAAAGGGTACTGCCTTAGTACTGCCTTAGTACGAAAGGGGTGCTCTCATACCTTAAACCACGTGAATACCCTAAATAATTTTGTTGAAACATTTTTCTCGCCAGATAGTTTTGGTTTGGCCTCCTCCTTCTTTTTGTCGTTTGTCTTTTGGATACGAATCTTTTA
>Ga0114998_10004410_pt1 | contig 10261 bp, 9 predicted proteins | sample ArcticOcean_MG_C_5_FD_87044 | JGI IMG/M metagenome (GOLD analysis project Ga0114998, IMG submission 87044) | Marine microbial communities from western Arctic Ocean - ArcticOcean_MG_CB4_138 | ecosystem: Environmental > Aquatic > Marine > Oceanic | place: Arctic Ocean: Canada Basin | collected...
AATTATGCCATGCGCCTGGCAATCGCTACCATCATTACTTGGCGCTTCTGGCATAAAGCACCTTAAGCAAGGAGAGTTTTGTTTCTTGTCTTTAAAGTTAAAAACAAATAATTGACCAATGAATTTACTAATGGCACCAAGAATTAAAATTTTATTATTTTTTTTGCAGTAATCATTGATTTCTAGCTTGCTTTTGAAACTGTCAGTTCCATCTAAAATTATCTCATAATTTTTTGCAATAGAGCCTATATTTTTTTTAGTAATTTTTTTTTTAAAGGTTTTTATTTTTATTTTTGAGTTTAGGGAAAGAATTTTTTTCTTGGCTATATCTACTTTGTATTTTCCTAAGTTATTTTTTTCATAAAGAATTTGCCTATGCAAATTAGAAAGAGATATTATGTCTGAATCCGCAATACCTATAGTTCCTACACCAGATCTGGCTAGATAAGTTAAAGCTGGAGTGCCAAGACCACCCAGTCCAATTATTAAAATTTTGCTATTAATAATCTTGGCTTGTCCATTGATATTAATTTTTTTTAAATTAATTTGACCCGAATATCTTTTTATTTGCTCGTTGGTAATTTTCATTTTTTATTGACCAGTAGATCCAAAACCACCTTCTCCTCTAATAGTTTCGGGAAGATCTTCAGTTTCCGTCAATTTTGCTTTTACAATTGGACAAACTACCATTTGAGCTATTCTTTGAAATTTTTTAATAATGAAATTATCTTGCCCTAAATTAATAAGTAAAACTTTAATTTCTCCTCTGTAGTCGGAATCTATAGTGCCAGGTGTATTAACTACAGAAATTCCATTTTTGAAGGCAAGTCCCGAGCGAGGGCGAATCTGTATTTCCATATTGGTGGGCATTGCTACACTAATACCTGTTGGGATTAATTTTCTTTCCCCTGGCATTAAAATGATATCATCATTTATATAAGCTTCAAGATCAAGCCCTGAGGAACCATCAGTTTCATACCTAGGCAACTTAACATCTTTAAATATTTTTTTAATTAATATTTCTGACATTTGATTCTTCTAATGAGTTTATAATTCTATTAACAATTTCTACAGCAATCTCTGACTTTGCAATCTTAGAAATTTTTTCTACTTTTTGGTCTTTGTAAATAATAGTAATTTCATTGTCGTCCGAATTAAACCCTATTGATTTATCAGATACATCATTCGCAACAATCCAATCGCATCTTTTATTGTTAAGTTTTTTTAAAGAATTTTCTAATAAATTTTCTGTTTCTGCGGCAAATCCAATCACTAATTTTGGTCGATGCTCATTGTGATTTGAAAGATATTCTAGTATGTCAATATTTTTTGTTAATTTTAAATTATATTCGGACATCTGGTCTTTTTTTAACTTTTCATTTTTATACTCAGTATTAAAATCGACAACAGCGGCAGCACACACGGCTATGTCTGCTGGTAATAAATTTTGACAAGCATTTAACATTTCTTGAGCGCTAGTTATCCTGATTACTTTAAGATCTTTAGGGTAGTCTAAATTAGTCGGGCCTGTAACTAAAGTTGTATCAAAACCTGCTTCAAAAAGTTTTTTTGCAATTTCATACCCTTGTTTTCCAGAAGACTCGTTAGACATATATCTGACAGGATCTATGTATTCTCTAGTTGGTCCTGCAGTCACAAAAGCTTTTTTGTTTCTATAGTGATTATTTTTTTTAATAAAATAATACTCTAAAGATTTTTCAATTTCGTTAATTGAAGACATTTTTCCTTCCCCAGTTTCTCCACAGGCAAGCTCTCCTGTGGCAGGACCTATAAATTTATAATTATAATTTATCAATTTTTGAACATTTTCCTGAGTTGCTGGATTATTCCACATTTCTACATTCATCGCTGGTACTAAAAAAATATCTTTATTTGATGCTGATACTACGGTTGAAATAAAATCATCAGCAGACCCGTTTGTTAATCTCGATAATAAATTGCTAGTTGTGGGTGCAATTAAAATAACATCACACCATCTAGATAACGCAATATGATCCATCTCTACTTCATTGTTCACATCAAAATGATTATCGTAAACTTTATTTTGGGATAAAGATGCAATTGATAAACTAGTTACAAATTGTTTTGCAGTTTCTGTTAAAATTGTTTTAATTTCACAATTTTTTTTCCTAAAATTTCTAATTAAATCTAATATTTTGTATGCAGAAATTCCGCCTGAGATAATGAGTAGTATTTTTTTATTATCTAAACTTTTCATAAAGTTTATTTGAATAGCAATAAAGCAATAACAGCAACAATTAATAGTTTAATAATAAATGAGTTTTTTTCATTTTTTAATTTATTTTTTTGTATTTCTAAATTTTTAGCAATATCTGGATCTGAATTTATAGAAGATGATTTTGCAACAAAAAATTCCAAGGCTTTAGTAGCCTGATCCATTAGCTTAGGAATCTCGGGTAGCCTGCTCATTACTTCATTTGTGGTATTAACTACTTGATCTAACTTATTTTTTGGCCCCATTTCTCTTGTTAGCCATCCCTCAAGGATTGGTTTGGAAATATCCCATATATTAGCTTCTTCATCCAATGACCTTGCGACACCCTCCACAACTACCATATTTTTTTGTAATAGCAGCAATTGAGGTTGCGTTGTCATATTAAATTTTTCTGTAATTTCAAATAATTGCGATAACAATCTTCCTGCAGATATGTTCTTAATTGATTGGCCAAAAATTGGCTCTCCAATAGAACGTAATGCTTGAGAAAAAGATTCCTTGGATTCGTTGGAAGGAACGAGACCTGCTTTAAAATGAACCTCTGCTACTTTTTCATAATCTCTTTGAATAAAGCCATAAAGAATATCAGCTAAATACTTTCTATTGTTTTTGTCTAACCTTCCCATAATACCAAAATCAACTGGAATAATATTTCCCTTCAAATCAACAAAGAGATTTCCTTGATGCATATCACCATGAAAAAAACCATCTCCAACTGCCTGTCTTAAAAAATTTTGGATAACTGCTCGTGCTAATTCTTTTTTATTGATGTTGGACGAATTAATTTTTTCAATATCCCTCATGGGTATTCCTTCTACTTTTTCTAAAGTAAGCACTCTTTTGCTAGTAAAATCCCAGTAAATTGAAGGTACTTTAAAAAAAGGATCATTATTAGTGTTATTTTTAAGCTCATTGGCCGCCGCCGCTTCAAATCTTAAATCCATTTCGATACTCGTAATTTCCTTAAGAAGATGAATTACTTCTACAAATTTAAGTCTTCTGGTTTTTGGAACAAAGCTTTCGACTAAATACGCCAACAGCATTAATGCATCTAACTCCTTGTTAAAAATTTTTTCGATATTTGGTCGTAGAATTTTAATAGCCACTTGCTTCTTACTATTGCTGATTGATGCAAAGTGGACTTGAGCTATTGAGGCAGCTGCAATGGGTTCAGAAATATTTGTAATTTTATTGAAAGTATCATCTCCTAGCTCTTTCCTTAAACTTTCCTTAGCTTCCGCAAGACTAAATGCAGGCATCCTATCCTGTAATTTTTGCAAATCTTTAGCTAAAGTTTCTCCGACAATGTCAGGACGTGTACCTAAAAATTGCCCAAGTTTTACAAATGTTGGCCCAAGCTGTTTTAATGCGTTTGCAAATTTTTCATTAGAGGGAACGTTAAGATCTTTTTTCGAAGCATTTAATTGAAATCCAATTATTTTGAAAAATATCTTTATTAATAGTGGTGGATTGTAAACTTCTTCAAAATAACAAAGAGCATCTGCCTTAGCTAAAGATCTTCCAATTTTAAATAAGCTATATAACTTTTGAAGCATTAAATTTTCCAAGCAGTATGAATAGAAACAATCCCACCCATTAAATTAATATAATTTACGTTCTTAAATTTAGACTGTTCTAGCATTACTTTAAACTGATCTTGAGTATAAAAATTTTGTATACTGCTAGTAAGATATTCATATGGAGCTTTATCTCCGACAATTAGCTCTCCAATAGTAGGAATTGCCTTAGAATAAAGTCCATATAGCTCTTTTAGAATTGGTTTTTCAACTTTAAAGAATTCTAAACACATAAACTTCCCCCCCTTTTTTAATAATCGATAAGCTTCATCAATGGCTTTTTTTGTATCAAAGGTATTTCTTATGCCAAAGCTTATAGCGTAGGTATCTAAGGTTTTATTTTGTAGAGGAGTACTTTCAGCTGGTGAGCATATTTCGTTTATTTTTTTATTGTCTTCAAAATACTTAGACCCTTTTTTTAACATTAAATAATTTGGATCCATTCGTATTATTTTTTTATAACTATAATTTTGGCAAATTATTTTTGCTATATCTCCAGTGCCAGAAGCCATATCTAAAATGGATTCATTCTTCTTAACATTCATTAATTTGACAAATTCTTTTTTCCACAACCTGTGAGATCCAAGAGACATAACATCGTTCATCACATCATATTCGTCATGAACTTTGTCAAAAACGTTTTTAACGACCTGTTTTTTTGATTTTGAAATTTTCATTGTGATATATACAAATATAAAACATTAATAATTTTATAATAGCTTATTTTTTATGCCCGAACTTCCAGAAGTCGAAATTACCAAAAAAACACTAGAGAAGTATGTGCGGGACCAATATATCGCAGATATAAAAATAAAAAATTACAATTTGAGATATAAAATTGACAAAAAATTTAAGAAAAAAATTATAGGTGCAAAAATAAACAAAATTACTCGACGATCTAAATATTTAATATTTCATCTTTCTGATAAAAATTTTTTTATTATACACCTTGGAATGACAGGAAGAATATTAATAGGCATAAATAAAAAAAATAATGCCCTTCTAGATACAAGTTTTTATTCTTCAAAATCTCCTATCAACAAGCATAACCATCTATACTTTTTGTTTAAAAAACATGTCATGATTTATAATGACACAAGAAGGTTTGGTTTTATCAAGCATTATAATAAAGAGCAGTTTCTTAAATGCTCACACCTTACGTCTCTAGGAGTGGAGCCATTATCTAAAAATTTAAATTTTAATTATTTTAAATTAAAAATTCAAGACATTTACAAATCAATTAAGAATACTTTAATGGACCAAACTTTTATATGTGGGCTTGGAAATATTTATGTAAATGAGGCTCTTTTTTTATCTAAAATTAATCCAAATAAAGGATCTCAAAAACTAACAGATAGGGAAATAATTTTGTTAATTAAGTTTATAAAACAAATCTTAACCAAATCTATTATTTTTGGGGGGTCAACAATACGTGATTTTCACAACTCGGAAGGGAAATCGGGAGAGTTTCAAAATTTTTTTAATGTTTATGGAAAAGAAGATGAAAAATGTCAAAGAGTTAAGTGTAAAGGAACAATTAAAAGAATTGTTCTGGGGGGTAGAGCAACTTTTTTTTGCCCAACTTGCCAAAAAGAATAATAGTTGACCGCTTTTAAAGCAATCTATATACATTGCGGCGTTTATGGCTAATACAAAATCTGCAAAGAAAAAAACTAAAGTAATTAAGAAAAAAACAGCAATTAATAGAGTGCGTATTGGAAAATACAAAAGCGCTATTACTCAAATGGAAGAATTAATCAAAAGTGGTGACAAAGCCAAGGTTGATAAATTTTTTTCTACTTTCCAATCTCAGTTGATGAAAGTTTCTAAAAAAGGTTCTATAAAAAAAACAACTGCTGCAAGAAAAATTTCAAGAATATCAAAAAAAATTTCTAAGATTAAAAAGTAGTAGTATCAAAATCTTTACCTTATCTATTACTAGTGTTGTCCCAAAAAAAAAATCTATGTTTTTTTTGCATAGTAATTAATTGATTACATAACAATCAAAAGTTGTTTTAACTTTTTTCCCCAAAGCAATCTTAGGTTGATAAAAAAATATTTTTTTTATTTCACTTTTTAAGTGATAATTTTTTTTTTTATTTTATAAAAACAATCTTGCACTATATTGATCAGCATATATAACTGCGCTCTTTAAAAATTATGAAAATTACCTCAGCACTAGAAAACAATGATGACCTAAAAAAAAATTGGTCCGAAGTTCAAAATAAATTAAAAGAAATTTATGGTTTGGATGTGTTTAAAAGCTGGATACAGAATGTAGAAGCAAAAGAAATTCAGCAAAATTCTCTTACATTAATAGTGAAAACAAGATTTGTTAGAGATTGGATTGTTTCCCATTACGCAGATAAAATTTTAGATTTTTTTCAAAAACTAGATAGCTCAGTAACTAGAATTCAATTTGAAATTCATGAAAGTTTTTATGCAGACAAAAAAATACAAACTAATGTTGTGGATTTTACAACGGGATCTCAGGTATTAGATTCCAAAGATGCTGGATACGCAACAAATAGATTAGATCATAGATTAACTTTTTCTAATTTTGTTGTTGGTGAAAGTAACCAGCTAGCCTTTTCAGCAGCAAAAAGAGTTTCAGAAACTCTCGGTCATTATAATCCTCTATTTATTTATGGATCTGTTGGTTTGGGAAAAACTCATATTCTTAATGCAATCGGAAATGAACTTAAAAAAACTGATAAAAAAATTATTTATTTATCAGCTGAAAGATTTATGTATCAATTTGTAAAATCTATTAAAAATAAAGATACTCAAAAATTCAAAGATGTATTTAGAAATGCAGACGTGCTTATAGTTGATGACATTCAGTTTATTAGCGGTAAAGAAGTCACCCAAGAAGAATTCTTCTATACCTTCAACAGTTTGGTTGAAAACCAGTCCCAGGTCATTATCTCTTGTGACAGGGCTCCAAACGATCTTGATAGAATACAGGATAGAATTAAATCTAGACTATCTGGTGGATTAGTTATTGATATTCAGAACCCCGATATTGCTTTAAGACTGCAAATTTTAAAAAATAGATGTAAAACCGAAGAGACTTACTTTGGCAAGGAAGTTTTGGTAAATGATGATATTTTAAGTTTTATAGCTAATGAATTTAAGTCTAGTATTAGAGATATGCTGGGAGTGTTAAATAGAGTTATTGCTTCTTCGAGAATTCAAAACAAAGTACCAACCCTTCAGGATGCCAAGGTTATATTGAAGGATTTGCTTAATAATATGCAATCTGTTGTAACAGTTGAGGATATTCAAAAAATAGTAGTAAACTACTACAATCTACCAATGTCAGATTTTTTATCTTCTCGAAGGTCTAGACACATCGCAAGACCAAGACAAGTTGCAATGTATTTGGCAAAAAAACTTACAACAAAATCATTACCAGATATTGGAAGAAAATTTACAGGCAGAGACCACACAACAGTTATTCATGCTATTAAAAAAATTGAAGAAATGATGGCAGCTGACAAAAAATTTGAATATGAGGTTCAGGATATTAGTAACAAAATCTTAAAAAGCAATTAAATGGAAATAAAAATAGATAGAAACGTCATTTTAAAGTGCCTAACCCACATTCAGGGAGTAGTTGAAAAAAAAAATACTCTACCTATTTTAGCCAATGTATTAATTGAAGCTTTTGATAATAAAATACAAATTTCTGCTACTGATTTAGACATTATCATTACAGAAAAAATTGATGCTGAAGTTATTAAAGAAGGTTCAACAACTACCACAGCCCAAGTTTTGTATGACTTGGTAAGAAAACTTCCAGCCGGATCCAATATTCATTTAAATTTACAAAACGATAAAAGATTAAAATTAATCTCTGGAAAATCCGATTTTAACTTAACTTGTTTACCTGCCAGCGAATTCCCAATTTTAGAAGATTCTATTGAAAGTGATTATTTGGAAATTAAGTCAAAGCATTTATCAAAATTATTAAACAAAACAAAATTTTCAATTTCAAATGATGAAACAAGACATTATTTAAATGGTATTTATCTTCATACTACAGAAGATGACAATCCTAAATTAATAGCAGTTGCTACAGACGGGCATCGTTTAAGCAAGACCCAAATTGACTTAGAAGGAACTAAAAAATTTCACCCAGTAATTCTTCCAAAAAAAACTATATTTGAAATTATTAATATAATTAGTGAGGAGCCAGAAACTTTAATAAAGATTTTATCTGTAAGATCTAAAATAAAATTTATTATTAATAATATTATTCTTATTTCAAAAGTTATTGATGGAAAATTTCCAGATTATGAAAGAGTTATACCTAGTGATACTAGAAAAGAAGTCCGCGCTAAAGTTGCTGACTTTATAAGCGCAGTAGATAGAATAAAATCATTGTCATTGGACAGAAAAGGTGTGATCAAAATTAATATAGAAAACGATAAAATTCGTTTTTTTATCAATGACTCATCTTCAGGTGAGGGAATAGAAGAGATCAATGCTGATTATCAGGGAGAAAACATAGAAATAGGATTTAATTCTGGATATTTGATGGATATTGCAAACTGTATTCAGGATGAGAATATTATCTTAAAGCCAAAAGATGCAACTTCACCAATCATTATTAAAGATCAAAAAGATTTAGATAGTACGTATGTTGTTATGCCAATGAGAGTTGCCTAATGTCCAATGGCTTTTATTGAAAAAATTAAATTACAAAATTTTAAGTCTCATACTCTTTTTCAATCTATTATACCGAAAAAAAATGTGGTTATTTCTGGAAATAACGGAATTGGAAAAACCAACCTACTAGAGTCTTTGTCTTTTTTTTCTAATTCAAAAGGAATGAGAGCAAACAAATTAGATCATTTTTTACAAAAAAAAAATAATATTCAAAGTAGATTCTCGCAAGTAGACTGCTCTCTTAAACAAACTAACTACTCAACAAACATCACATATAAAATTTTTAAAGATAGCAATCAAATTCAGAAAGATTTTTTTATAGACGGCAAAAAAACTTCTAGTAATCAGATTAGTAGCTTAATTAATTTTATTTGGCTTTCTCCTCACATGGATAAAATTATGTACGAAGAAGGAAGTATTAAAAAAAACTTTATAGATAAAATTATTTCAAATTTAAATATAAATTTTAAAAAAAATTTATCTGATTTTAAAAAATTATCAGAAGAAAGAATTGCGCTTTTAGTAAACAATTCAGATGAGAAATGGATTTCGATTATAGAAAACAAAATGGCAAAATTTTTTTATTTAATTTTAATTGAAAGAAGAAGCAAAATTTTTTTATTAAATGAAATTTCTAGTAATCAGTTAAAGTTATTTAGCGAATTTAAAATAAATATAATGAATGATTTGAAGTGCCCACTTAATAAAGAAGATGTATGTATTGAAGAAATACAAAAAATTTTATTTAACAATAGAAACCTAGATGCATCCATTAAACGAAATACCTTTAGTCCCAGCATAGATCGCATTACTTTTTTTGACTGTAAAAAGAATTTAAATTCCGAGCTTTGCTCAACTGGAGAACAAAAGTCAATTTTATTGAGCATCGTTTTAGCTTTTGCCTGGATATACAAACAAGAAGGTATTCAGTTTATTTTGCTATTTGATGAAATTTCTTCACACATTGACGAACAAAACATGGAAAATTTTTTTAGCGAAGTTGCAAAATTTGACACTCAAGCCTGGTATACAGGAACCAATAAAAAAATCTTTCAAGTCATTGAAAAAAAAGCTTTTTTTATAGATTTGGCTTAATTGCGGGCTCTATTTTTGGCAATAAAAATGCTATAACAACTCTTCTTTTATAATCAAAAAAATGAGCAAAAACTTAGAAAAAATTGAAAAGCCTGATTCTTATGGAGCAGATTCCATAAGAGTTTTAAAGGGTCTAGATGCGGTCAGAAAAAGACCTGGAATGTATATTGGAGACACGGATGATGGAACTGGACTTCATCACATGGTGTTCGAAGTAGTAGATAATTCTATCGATGAGGCATTAGCAGGTCATTGTTCAAAGATTGATGTATTTCTTAATGCGGATAAAACTGTGACTGTTTCTGACAATGGAAGAGGTATCCCTGTAGATATTCATAAATCAGAAGGAATTTCTGCAGCTGAAGTTATTATGACTCAACTTCATGCAGGAGGTAAATTTGATCATAACACCTACAAAGTTTCCGGAGGTTTGCATGGTGTCGGTGTATCAGTAGTCAATGCCCTTTCTGAAAATTTAAAATTAACGATTTCAAGAGAGAAGAAAAAATATTTTGTAGTATTTAAAAATGGTGCAGTAGTTAAACCTTTGGTTGAGGTGGGAAATTCCGAGGAAACGGGAACTACTTTGACTTTTTGTCCTTCTACAGAAATTTTTACTTCTACAAATTTTCAAATAAGTATTTTAGAAAAAAGATTA
>Ga0114998_10004411_pt1 | contig 10261 bp, 7 predicted proteins | sample ArcticOcean_MG_C_5_FD_87044 | JGI IMG/M metagenome (GOLD analysis project Ga0114998, IMG submission 87044) | Marine microbial communities from western Arctic Ocean - ArcticOcean_MG_CB4_138 | ecosystem: Environmental > Aquatic > Marine > Oceanic | place: Arctic Ocean: Canada Basin | collected...
AATAATAATAATAATAATAATAATAACAATAGTAACGATAGTAGTAGGCATTTCAATGATAACGACGACGAAGAGTATGAGAGAACGCGTCGAGAAAACGAAGAAGAACGAAGAAGAGAAGAAGATGATTTAGAATACGAAAGAAAACGAATAGAACGCGAAAAACGCGAAGAGGATGAGATTAAAGATGGAATAAGGAGAGAGAACGAAAGAAGACTCGTGAAAGATATCGCTCTCGAAACCGAAGAAGCGAGACGAAAGGCTCAGGAAGAAAAAATGGAAAGTCTCGAGGCGAGAGAGGCGTTGAAGAAAAAGTTCATCGAAGAGAAGATTGCAAAACTGCGAGCGGAAAAAAAAATGCAACAAAAGAAGTCGAAGACAAAAGAACAACAGTATGAATAGAAATTAATGATAATATTTGTGAGAGGCGTTGAGAGTTATGCATGTAGACGTAGTATAATAGCACAAGTAAATTACTACTCGTCGTCGTCGTCGTCACCATCAACAGTTAGCCACTGGTCAGGCATTTCACAACGGAACTACTATACGTTCTATTTACTCGTCGTCATCACTGGAACTATCGGCACTGAACGGTTTAATACTCGCGGTCGCCGCAGCTTGAGGTTTCTTCTTCGTTAAGACTTTCTTCTGTTTCTTTTTCGGCTTTTCTTCTTCCGAATCGCTATTGTTATCATCGTCGTCGTCGTCATCGTCATCATCTTCGTCATCATCACTCGCATCTAATCCCTTATATGACACATTATTCCTCGCATTTCTGCTTCGTCTCCCTCCTTCAATAATCGCGCTCGGGTCGATTCCTTCCAAATCTTTCTCCATCGCGATTTTGTTCTTCACTTTCGTAATTTCTTTTGCCGAGCTCCCTACGTCTAACTCGTATTCATCAAGCAAATCCGATAACGCCGCCTCGCGCTCTTTATTTGTCTTATACTTCATGAAAACATGCGTCGCCTTTGAAATCCCGGCGTCTTTACATATTTGCCGTAACTTCTTCACCGCGTTCGAAGGTTCTTCGATATCTTTCTTCGCAGTAGTAACTGTCGTCTTCTTAGTCGCAACTACTTTAGATGATTTCTTCTTCTTTGGCTTCTCGTCTGAATCATCTGAATCAAAATCCGACTCTTCTGCTTCATCTTCATCGTCGTCGTCGTCGTCTTCATCTTCATCATCATCATCATCATCATCATCATCATCATCATCATCATCATCTATGACAATAACTGTCTTCTTCTTCTTCTTCTTCTTCTCAGGAACTACTACTTTCGTCGCTTTCTTCTTCTTCTTTGGCTCCTCATCAGAATCACCATCGGAATCGCCATCATCATCATCATCGCTAGACTCTTCTTCTACCGCCTCATCATCATCATCATCATTATCCTCGTCGTTAATAATTTTCAAAAGTTTCTCTCCAATGAATGTTTTAAACTCCAAAACATCTAAAGCTCTCTTCTCTAACTTTAAGTCTTCCTCGATCACTCGCCTAAAACCTTTCTCGCCTAAGGTGGTTTGGTTCTCGAGTATGTACTTCTTCCTGTGCTTAATCGCGTTCAAGATTTGTGCCTGCGTGACCATTTTTATTGTTTATTGTTTGTATTGATATTGACGCGCACGAATGGCCAATTTTGAATTTTTTGCAAAATGAATCACGAGACGTAACATTTGATCACAAAACGCGTACGATCCATAACATTTGACTGCGTGTATCTTAGTCAATACGTAATCTCAAAACACACAAAACCACGCGTTTCAAAGCGAGCGCGATGATTCGTACGTTTATTTTGTTAGTTCGTGTATTTCGTAATCAAAGGAGTTCTTATCAGTTCTTTAGTGAACATACGCACAGAGTCGTTGTTTTAAGCTTTGGGTAGTTAAAAAATTGGGGACATTTCATCATTTTACACATAATTCACTTTCCGTTGAATTCTATTATATATTTAAACAGCGGAGAAGAAGAAGAAGAAGAAGAATGAAAAAGACCTCCATCGTTGAATTAATGTCCTACACTGAATTCGTAAGCAAGTGCGAGATCGTTCGCATGAAAGAACGAACGAACGATAGAGAGCGAAACGATGATTTTGTTGAAGATGGAAAAGAGCCGCCAGAAAAAAAAAAGTTGCGCGCGATGATGATTGAAACGATCGATTTTAGGAACGCGTGTGCGACTGCGAGTGATGCGTATGGGGCGTATTGTGGGATGATGCGGTCTGGGTTGTGGGATGATTGTAAGCCAATATTAGAAGTCGTCGTTATTGGCAACGATGACGATGATGATGATGAGAAAGAGATTGAGGTGTTTTTTGCGCTGGAGTGCGAACCGAACAGAGCGCCGGAACCGAAAAGGAACGGGCAAGTTCGAATGAAGAGGAAGAAGACGAGAGCGTACGTCTTTGCGTTATCGAGAGGGTTGATCGATGAACGGTTTTTGAGACGCGTGGCGAATAAGGACGGTAACGAGCGCTTAGTCGTCCCCGGGAACGCGAAGCAAATAGCAACGACTGATGATAATGATGAGGTAAAGGAGTATGAGGAGAACAGAAAATTGAAACATAACAATAATAATAATAATAATGAAGACGAACAAAAAGTAGAAGAGTTTTCGAAAATTGTGGTCACGATCGATTCCGATGGAACTACAACAGCCATGCGCGTTTCCGAAAACTTCCTCGAACCGGAAGAGTTACAAAGGAAAGAGGATGATTACGAAGATAACGACTTGGATGCGAAAGAAGCGAAATTGTTCGGCGAAGACGACGATGAAAATAATGGGAATTCTCGGAAATGTTTCGCAGTCCCGGCTGGTGCGCTCGCGTTCAGTGACGACGAAGAGAGCGGATCGGACTGAAAAATAGAAACGAGTTAGTTTAGCGCAAGCACTCGCGCATAGCACGCGCATAGCATCATAGAAAGCAGTAGCCGATTATAATAATCGAAACAAGAACAAGAACAATTAAATCACGTTCCTATCACTTTTCTTGTTTATTTGATTCGTACATGCATCGGACGAACGAAGATATGACGCTTCTGCGCGAGAGAAGACGTTCTCTTTATGTTTCATGATATCAGAAATCTTGCTTTACCATTTTCGAGCTAAAGTGGAATAAGCGGCACAAATTCAACTCTCTCAAAAGAAGAAAATGGGCGCAGACGAGGTCGTTACTAGAGAATACACAATCAACTTGGGCAAAGCGGTCCATGGAATCACGTTTAAGAAACGCGCTCCGAGAGCTGTCAAAGCGGTACGTCTATAGGAAATTCGCGATCGATCGTACGGCGAGAAATACGAAATTCATGCGCGCGCGCGTAAAATCGAAAAAAAAAAGGGTTCAACCGATTTCACGCGCTGAGAATATATAAACGCGAACAATTAAATGATACAAATACGTACAATTCGTATACATTCGATGTTCGTGTTAGTGAATTCGCGTGTTTTTTATGTTTGTTTGGTGTGCATGTGCGATATATATGTACTACGTTGCAGATGATGCGAAAAGCCCTCTGCCTCTCACTTTACGACGAGGGGCATTTCAAAGTCGGTTTTACACTTCTCTCATATATATTTTATACAAAAAAGCAAACACTAACATCGAACATTTTCTCTCTCTCTCTCTCTCAATATCACATATCGTGCACACATAAACAGATCAAAACGTTTGCTCAAAAGATGATGAAAACATCCGACAACCGCGTCGACGTGAAATTAAACAAAGCCGTCTGGTCAAAAGGCATCAGAAACGTCCCGAAGCGAATTAGAGTACAAATAAGCAGAAGACGTAACGATAACGAGGACGCCGAGGAGGAAATGTATTCGTACATCACCGTCGTCGATGATGTGAATAAAGGGGATTTTAAAGGGCTTGGGACAAAAGTAATCACGGAATAATTGATTATTTCTAGAGATTAACAGAGTATATAGTAGCTTAGCTTTTATAAATATCAATTCTTTGATACGTTCGTAGCCAATCATAAAAGAAGATCAAAATATGCCAACTTTCCTTTACTGTATACATATGAGGGTAATCAAAAAATCTTTCCTTCGTGTGGATTCAATGACTCTGATCATGCAAGGTGTACCAGGTCTCAAATCGAGCGCCGTCGTCGTCGCGTCGTATGCCTCACAATAAAAGAGAACAGGGGGCAAAGAAAGAGAGATTGAGGAGCGACTAGAGAGAGTTCAAACGCTCAATGGCAGTCACGCCAAAAGCGAACGATCGCGCGAACATCTTCTCAGCACGACCGAATTCGCATAAATATCGTTCATTATCCATCAAGCGTTTCGCAGCACTCATCTTCTTCGTGTTCATAGCGCTCTCATCTTTTGGATTTCGATTGAAACGACAGAGGTTGAGAATACGCGTGAGAGTACCATTTTTGAGGACATTTAATTCGGATGAGGAGAATGAAATGGATGCGAGTAAGCGCGGTGATAATTTTTTGAAAGAAGATTTCGAGAGAATTAAGAGATGGAGTAAGAAGGAACTCGAGCACGTGTTTCATACGACGTTTGAGTCCGATGATGATGTTGACGAGGATGAGGATGAGGATTTCGCGACGAGGAGGAGGAAAAAAAATAATGAAACCGATGGAGTAGAAATCGTCCAGCATGAGTTACCGGAGTCGATAGTTGAAGCGCATGAGATGACGAACGAGGAACGGAAGCGAGAGGAGGAGGAAAAGGAGGAGAAATTGTCGTCGTTGGATGCGGTCGAGAAGACGACCGTAGTAGTGGCGAATAAGCCGCATCTCGCGAGAGGGTGGATAGTATCGAAACTACCGTTTGATGTGGATCAGCCGGGGAGCGAGAGGACTGCTTTAGAAGCGTATTTTAATGGCACCGTGCCGTTGTTGACGCATAGAGGGTTGTTTAAGTATGATCCGACGCCGAGAGTGGATGGGATGAATTATTATAGAAGAGTATACGCAGTGACGCAGGTTGGGATGGCGCAGGATTTACCGAACTGGAAGAGCGTTGGGGAGGCAGATATGGAAGCGACAAATACGAGGAGAAGAATGCTGCTGCTGAAACAAGAACAACAACAACGACAGCGAACTCTTTTGCGGTTTAGGAGAAATAGTGGGAGTAGTAGTAGAGAAGGCGCTGCAGACGCAGACGGGGAAGCTTTAGCCGCTGAAGCTGAAACGGTTATCGATGAAAACGATGATGTCGGTTTAGCAAACGATTCAGATTCAGGTAATAGTGATAGTAGTAGCAGTAGTAGTAGTAGTAGTAGTAGTAGTAGTTCAGAAAGGGACAAAAAATTTGGTGCAGAGATTGAAAATGCCAGCGCTGGTATCGAAGAAGCGTTGCGCTCGAAACCGCCCGGAACTCGCGGTTTAACGTTTCGAATCACGAAACACCTTTACGATGCGTTGCCTCCGCGAGATCCTTCGTGGAGGTATAAAACGTGTGCAATTGTCGGTAACGGTGGTTCTTTACTGACCACGAGACACGGGAAAGATATTGATGCGCACGACGCTGTGTTGCGCATGAACAACGCCCCGGTGGGCAATAAATATTTAGATTACGTCGGTTCAAAGACAACGTTCAATATGATTAACTTTCATTGGGCGCGAGAAATCACGCAAAGAACACCAGTTGTCGAAACAGACGCGTTTTTAGTCATGTACGAGTCAGTGCTCCATACTTTGCGAAACCAGCTTTATCCCAAACTGCTCAGAATGCAAGCACAAGGACAGCTCCCGGTTGTGCCAGTTTTGACCTCGCCAGATTTCACCGTGAAAGGATATGGGATTTGGCTACAGTTGAAAGACGTGCTCGAACAAAGACGAGCTGCTGAACGACGCACAAAGAATGACAAACTAATCGCAGAAGGTAAAGCCGCGGAACAACTAAAACATCCGGGAGCTTATAAGCGCAAACCAATGTCCGGTTTCTTCGCCATGTTATTCATGCTTAACTTGTGTGACTCCGTGAACATGTATGGTTTCTCGAACTGGCGCCCGAGTCGAAGTAAGATTCCGTATCATTACTTTGATAAAGTCAAAGGGACGACGGCGGTGCACTCGTTTGATTTGTCCATGGAAGTTTTCATCGAAATCGCGAAGGCGCATAACGTTTATTTAATAGACACCGAGGGAGAGCGCTCGAAGCTTTGAATCCGCGTAGATTGTTATAGATATTATTTGTGTGGTTGTATTATAACTATATTAATAAATGAATAAATAAACTACTACGTGTACTATAATCTATTCGCGGGCGCGCGTTCTGAAAATTACTACTAACTATATACGTCTAATTGTATACTCACAAATCTTAACAACCATCTCGCCTTCATCTGCTTGAAATGGATTTCGACACGCGAGCAAGGTATCTTTCCTTAGAACTGTATTATCAGATCCACTCTTCTCTTGCATGATTTTCAGAAACTTTGCGTGATTTTGCGGAAATCTCGAAGGTGGATCCGCGAGAAGAAACGTGAATGGAGTTTTACCGTCGCCGTTCCGCCTCGAAAACGCTTCGAAAACAATTGATGCAACGGCATCGACAGCTTCTTCGCAATATAAACAATCACACGCAATGACGACATCGTATGCGAATACATCATCAGTACCGTCTTCTTCTTCGTTGACGTTCTCTTTTAAGTATTCGTCCAATTTGAACCAATCCAAAATCTTCGCCTCTACGCGTTCGCATTCGTGCGCCGTTTCCGGCACCGATACACTACTAATAGTTCTTTTTTGCATATTTTGATCATTATCGCCATCATCATTTTCTGTATTATTCATTGCGAACATTTTAGCTCTATCTATCTCTAGTTGCTCCAATCCATCCACGAATCGTACGTTATAATCTAACCTCTTCGCCGTACTATTAAAATCGAACCCGTTCGCAACGGCGCTCGCTACGGAGCAATAACACGCAAACGGTTCCCTATCCGTCATAGTCACCACTTTCGCACCGAGCATTGCACAATACACACCAGTTATCCCAACCCCACTGCCGAGCTCTAAAACCCTCTTCCCGCGCACTTTGTCCTCGTTCGCCCTAACGAACTCGCATAACGCTACGCCGCCGTGCCAAACATCAGACCAATGCGGATCCTCGTTAGGTTTCCCGAGCACGCTCATGACGTTCACGACTACTTCTTCGCTCTCTGGAAGAATTACAATCATTTTGTTTATTTTCTTTTCATCGTCCGTCTTCGATTCTCTTCGACTACTCAACGAAGAAGACGCGCTTTGTCTCACATCATCATCATCTTCATCACATTCAAAGTTTTCAAAACCATCGTTACTGAAAACCTCTCTCGCTAATCCGAACTCGACTACCGATGAAAATAACTTCATCGGTACATGATTACTCTGTTCGTGTAATATCTCGAGCGTTGTCTCTTGGTAAGACCCAGGTTTCGATCGTTTTTGATTTGTTCGTTTTTGGAAAGTTCGTTGAGGAGGAAATTCAGTCGTCGTCGTCGTCGAAGAAGAAGATGAAGAAGAAGTTATGGTCGTCGAAAGATTTTTATGACAGCGTGGAACTAAACGCGAGCGATGAAGAGTAGTGGACGCAACGAACATTTTAATCGTTGTTGCTGTTTGAGGATATTTTGTGTCGTTTTTAATTAAAGTTGAGCTTTTTGAGTCTCTCTCGTTGAACTCTTAAAGTACCAATACCTGATGCGTTTGAAATCTTCTTCGCCCGTTGTACTTGACATTCGATGATCCGCGACTAAAATCAATGTACTCGAGTGATAAAGGAGAGTACGTTGGTTTCAGACGCGATCTTCGAAGGTTAAACACGCCAGGAGAAGAAGATATAAACTACAATGTTAAAGATATGCCATTAACAACCGACGGCACAACGCTTTATAAAAAGCGTTGTGCCATCGGAGCTCTTTCGGGAGAGTTTTCTGTTTTAATTGAATTTATATATAAGTTTGTCTTTTTTTCTCTCCGTTACACGCGACAGAGAAAAAGAAGAAGAAGAAGAGGACGATTTCTTACTTTCTTTTAAAGAACTTCTTCTTCTTCTTCGCTTCCTTCGGAATCTTCCATTAAATCTAGATCTAACATGTGACCCAATGCGGCGAAATGATGCGGATGATGCGGAGGATGCGGAGGATGGTGATGATGATGATGCCCGTGATGCACATGATGATGAAGAGGATGGTGATGCGCTTCGTTTTGAAGCATTTGCATTTGCATTAACATTTCGTTTTGATGATGATGCGGTACGTTAAGATGAGGATGAGGCCCATGGTTATGCGCACCTAACATAGGCATGATGTTCGCGTTGTTGTTGTTGTTGTTGTTGTTGTTGTTTGGCATGTTTACCATTCCAGCGGCAACGACGGCGTTCAAATTGATCGGATTTTGTTGGTTTTGTTGTTGTTCCTGTTGCTCAGGGCATCCGTTTGCTTTCGCGTATTCCAATAATTCCAAATGGCCGTGCGCCAACGCTTCTTTGCAGACGCGGTAGTCCCACGGAATGTGCATTGAACGCAAGTACATTAAGCATTCTAAACGACCATGTTCCGCGCAAACCGCCATAGTTAACTCGTTCGCTGGACAAGAGTTTTGCACGCAAAATTTCAGCATTTCGAGATTCCCCTTTTGCGCCGCCGCGCAAGTCGAGACGACGCTCCATGGACAACCATTGCTACGCGCGTACTTCAACATCTCCATATTCCCAGTTTTCGCGGCAGCAGAACAGACGTTCATATCCCACGGCACGTTCTTCTTGCGTAAAAACTTGAGACACTCAAGATGCCCGTATCTCGCCGCAGTCGCGCAAGTCTGTTCGTCCATCGGACACTCGTTCTTAACCAAATACTTAATAGCCTCCATGTTCCCAAACTTCGCCGTACGCCAACTCGTCGAACAGTCCCACTTACACTTCTTCTCCTCGTGCACCCATTTCAACAACTCCAGGTTGTTAATCGCCGCGACGTCTCTACAAAACGTCTCCTCCTCCTTCTGCCATTGCCGCCAAGCCCATTCCAAAGTCGTCTTCGACGAAAAATCCGAAATCGAAAACCTCTTCGGTACGGCGCGCACCCTCTTCGCTCGCTCGACCGACGCCCTGGCGCCGACGTTCGCCTGATGTAAGAACTTCAGATCTGACGCGTTCAAGTTCGGTACGACGTGCGTTTGGAACACGTCCTCGTACTCGCGCGATACCACGAGCTTCCATAACACGCTTTCCTCGTTTAAACATACGTAGCAGAACCCGAGATTCTCGAGTTCGGCCGGCGTCAGTCTGTGCAAGATCCCTTTCGTATCCATGTACACCTCTTTTTCGAGCTTTTGAAGAGATAGGGATATAATATAATATACAAGCAAGTATATAAAATGAATTTCTTAATCAGTAAACATCGCTCAAAACGAACGAAAACAAGAACGAATCAAAAGATCATTCGCAAGAACGCTTATTACACGTTTATCGCGTCGAATTTCTTATTCAGTAAACATTGCTCAAAACGAACGAAAATTAGAAGAAATTAGAAGATTCCGAAAAACGAAATTCGAAGGAAAATTCTGTATCGCGGCTTGGCCAAGAACGAATACTTAGCCGCGACTAAGTAAATGAGAGATCTGCGTTACCTGTTCGCGACCGCATAAAGAACACGTGTTCTCCGTGAACTCGCTCTGCGATTGTTCGTAATCGTGATCGTACTCGTGATCCATTCGTGAGAGAGCTTGAGTTTTGAAGCGCGAGAAGAACAGCGCGGATTTTATGAAGTGCGAAAAGGAAAGAATTCGCCAGCAAACATGTTTGATGAGATGAACAGAAGATCTTTGAAACGCTTTAAATACGACCAGCGCGGCTTGAATAATGCATACATACCTACTCGATCAAAGCATAGAAAACGAGCGAAACGATGAGAGGTTCTAAATCCGACCGCGTCCGATAGATTCTGTTGAAACCTGAAATCTATGCACGGAAGTAGATCCGGTCAACGGATGACTCTCGCTGATCAGTACGCAGAAGGACGCCAGGAAGAAGAACGAAGAGAACGATCTGTATGGCAGTATGCAGGGCGTGTCACAAAACGTTCAATCGACAAAGCGGTTTGATGCTGTTCACTTGAACACTCACGCGCTGGTCACGCCGCTCGCGTGACGTGGAACGTGCAACAGAGTGTGTTTAAGTGCGCAAGATTTGACCGCGCGTCTTCAAGCGCATACTTGCGAGAGGCTGTTCAAATGCAAACTTTGAGCTCGCGAGCGTTCACGCAACAAGGCGCTTTGATGACATACCCGTGAGCATCCGCACTGTCGAAAAACC
>Ga0114998_10004417_pt1 | contig 10255 bp, 8 predicted proteins | sample ArcticOcean_MG_C_5_FD_87044 | JGI IMG/M metagenome (GOLD analysis project Ga0114998, IMG submission 87044) | Marine microbial communities from western Arctic Ocean - ArcticOcean_MG_CB4_138 | ecosystem: Environmental > Aquatic > Marine > Oceanic | place: Arctic Ocean: Canada Basin | collected...
AAGAGCTTTATATAAAAATAGTGATCTAATAATTTTAGATGAATTTACCAGTTCATTAGATGTTGATAATGAAAAAAAAATTATGAATATCATTAATTCATTTACTGATAAAACTATAATTTTAATTTCTCATAAAAATAATTTATTTAAGGATTTCGATAAAATATATGAACTAAAAAATAACAAGCTCACACCTGTTAATAAAAATAAATTATTTGAATAATGATCAAGAATATATTTTCTAGTAAATTTAAAAAAAAAATTGCAATTATTGATGATAAAAATAACAAGTATTCCTACTGGCAAATTAATGAAGATTTAAATAATTATAATTTTATTTTAAAAGATAAGGGTATCTGTTTTTTAGAGGGTGCAAATCAATATGAATCAATAGTTTTTTACTTATTTTGTCTCAAGTTTAAAATACCAATCTTTTTGGTAGAAAAACTGAATGAAATTCATCAATCAAAATTAATTAATGAATATAAACCAAAATATATTGTTTCAAAAAATCTTATTAAAAATAAAAATTATATTTTAGAATTTTGCTTAGATAATTTGAACGTTTATAAATACATTTATATTATTAATTTTAAAATTAATAACAAAATTGCAATTTTATTAACTACCTCTGGAACAATGGGTAATAAAAAATTTGTAAAAATTTCATTAAAAAACATTACTAAAAATGCTAAACAAATCCAAGAATATTTAAAAATTAACTCAAAAAGTATTACGATAACAACACTTCCATTTAACTATTCCTATGGTTTGTCTATTATTAATTCTCATCTCATTTCTGGTGCTAAAATTATACTTAATAATTCAAGTGTAATTTCAAGAGATTTTAAAAATAAACTTAATAATTACAAAGTTACTAATTTTGGTGGTGTTCCGTACACTTATTCATTATTGAATAAAATAAATTTTTTTAAGGATAAATTTAAACATCTAGAATATGTAACTCAAGCTGGAGGAAAGTTAAAAACTCAAGATTGTGAATTGTTATTAGATTATGCAAAATTAAATAAATTTCAATTTATTATAATGTATGGTCAAACAGAAGCCTCTCCAAGAATATCATATCTCCCTTTTAAAAATCTTTCCGATAAGATTGGTAGTATCGGTATACCCATTCCAGGTGGAAAAATAGACATTTTAGATAAAAAAAGAAAAAAAGTTATTAATCCATTTCAGGAAGGTGAAATTGTTTATAGAGGAAGCAATGTCTCTCTAGGTTTAGTGACCAAGAAGATTGATTTATTAATAGGTGATGAGTTTAATGGAATTTTAAGAACAGGCGATATTGGTTATTTTGATAATGAAAATTTTTTTTACATTACGGGTAGAGTAAATAGATTTGCAAAAATATTTGGGAAAAGAATTAATTTAGACCATATTCAAAGTATTATTAATAAAAAGTTTATATCAATATGTTTAAGTGACGATGAGCATTTAATTATTTATTATGATTTAAATTACTCAAAATCTGATATTGTCAATGAATTGGTTGAATATACAGGGCTAAATAAAAACTTTATTTTAGTTTATAAAGTAAAAAAATTAGAAAGAAACACTTCTGGTAAAATTATTATTAAGAATTATAAAAATGTTTAATAGCCCATATTCATATAATCACAACAAAAAAAGTAAATTATTTAAAAAAAATATTCTAAAATCTATATTATTTCATAAATCTAAATGTGAAATATTTTCTTCCTACCTAAATAATTATTCTTTTAGTAATAAAATTAGGACATTGGGTGATATTCCATTTATCCCTGTAAGTGCATTTAAAGATTTTGATTTACTATCTATTAAAAAAGAAAAAATTTTCAAAACCATTTATTCTAGTGGAACAACTTCAAATAGTCCTTCTAAGATATATTTAGATAAAAAAAATTCATTAGACCAAATAAAGACATTATATTCTATCGGCTCATATGATTTAGGTAATAAAAGAATACCGATGCTTATAATTGATAATGAAAATACTATTAAAAATCAAAATTTTTATTCAGCACGAACTGCTGGCATTTTAGGATTTTCAATATTTTCATCAAGTAGGACATATGTTTTAGACAATAAGATGAATATAAATAAAAAAGTATTGTTGCAATTTCTAAATAAATATAAAAATAAAAAATTTATAGTATTTGGATTTACTTATCTATTATGGAAATTTTTTAATAGTATTAAAGACAAACATATTGTTAATAAATTTCAAAATGCATTTATTATTCATGGAGGTGGCTGGAAAAAACTAGAACACTTAAATATTTCAAATACAGATTTTAAAAAATATCTAATTGATAAGTATAAGATAAAAAAAATATCAAATTATTACGGAATGGTTGAGAAAACTGGTTAAATATTTATAGAATGTAAAAATGGGTTTTTTCATACATCTAATTACAATGATTTAATAATTAGGGATGAAAACTTAAAAATTTGTAAAGATGGGAATAAAGGAATTGTTCAATTATTATCAACAGTACCATCCAGTTACCCGGGAAACTCCTTATTAACTGAAGATATTGGTATTATTTATGGTGTTGACCAATGTAAATGTGGTAAAAATGGTAAATTTTTCAAAATTGAAGGTAGAATTGAAAAGTCTATTATAAGGGGATGCAGTGATGTCGTTTAAAATACCAGAGGAGGTAAAAATTCTTTTTGGTACTAAACAATTAAATATAATTGTTAATAAACCGCTAGATCCAAAAATTATTGATTTTTTTAATGAATTATCAAAAAATTTATTAAAAGACAAAACTGCGAAAATATTTGATGACTTAATGCTTTATGCATTTTTTATTAGAGCATCCAATGTTAATAAAATAATTAATGATAAAAATTTAATTGGTAGGGGTCTTGCGTTTCATATAAATACTTCAAATGTTCCTTTAAATTTTGCATACTCTCTATTTTTTGGTTTGTTATTTGGTAATACAAATATTCTTAAAATATCGAAAAATACTTTTCCTCAGACTATTTTTTTTATAGATAAATTAAAATATTTAGTAAAAAAAAAGAAATTTAATTTTTTAAAAAAATTAATTTTTATTATTCAATACGATAATCAAGAACAAATAAGTAATTTAATTTCAATTAATTCTGATATAAGAATTATTTGGGGAAGTGATCAAACTATTCATAAATTTAAACATTTTGAAACTAAGCCTAGAGTAGTTGATTTATATTTTCCCGATAGAATGTCATTGTCTGTCATTAATTCTGAAAAATATTTATTATTAAATAAAAAAAATTCACTTTATGATAAATTTTATAACGATTCACTCTATTTTGATCAGTTAGGATGTTCCTCACCAAATGCTATTATATGGATAGGTAGTGAATCAAAAGATGCCGCAGATCATTTTTGGAAAAATTTTGCTAAAAAATTTAAGTCAAAATACCCTTTTGATTTAAGGAAGAGTTACGATAAGCACAATCATATATTTAAATTAACTAGCTCTATGAGTAATAAATTAAAATTTCATAATTATGAAAATAGGTTCTTAGTCTTTAATGTTAATAATGACTCAGATATCATAAAATATCAAAAAGGATTAAATGGTATTTTTTTTCAAACTCAAGTCAAAGATATTGGACAGATAAGTAGTTTTGTTTCAAAAAAAACTCAAACACTTACTTATTTTGGCTATAATAAAAATGATTTAATTAATATGATTTATAAAAAATCTATAATCGGTATTGATAGAGTAGTAAAAATTGGCTCAGCTTTAAATATGAATTTATTTTGGGATGGTTACGATTTAAAAAGTTTTCTTACAAGAAATATTGAGAATAATTGAAATGACTTTATCTTTAAATAAATCAGAAATATTAAAAATACAGCAAAATAAACCACCTTACTTAATGATGGATCATGCTTCTGAAATTATTCCTGGAAAGTCTTCTAAGGGCTATAAGTACCTAAGAGATGATGAGTGGTTTTTTAGAGTTCACTGGGAGGGCGATCCAAATATGCCCGGAATGTTACAAATAGAATCGTTAGTTCAAATCTGTTCTTTGGCAATATTTGTCATTCCTAAATATTCAGGTAAAATTGTTTATTTATCTAGAGTTAACAATGTTAGATTTCATAAAAAAATTATTCCTAATGATAAACTTGAAATTGAAACAGAAATCATATCTTTTTCAAAAGGCATAGCAAAATGTAAAGGTAATGGTTATGTGAAAGAAAAAATTGCTTGCTCTGCTGATTTTATTTTAATTCAACCTGATGAACTTAATAGATTTATGCCAAAGAAATGATAGTTGTATTTTTATTATCTAGATGACAAAAATTATTGTTGAGTCTTTTAACCAAAAACATAGGGGTATTTTCAATAACGAGTTGAACTACGGATTAAAGCTTAATTTAAATGATCAGATATTAAACTCTGAATTCAGTTCTAAGATATCCAAACAGTTACTTCCTATTATAACAAGAAAAATTAAAAATAAAGATTTTGATAATTCTATATTTATAAAAGAAGTAACAAGAAGATCTCTTACTCCAATCCTTTTTTTCTTTTTTGATAGATATTTTAGACTAAATAAAATTACTCAAAATAATAAAAACAATTATTGTTTTGAAATAAAAAAAAAATATTCATTTGAATATATTGAACAACTAGAAGATAAATTTAAAGATTATAATTTTAATAATCATTTTATTTTCTGCCAAAAAAATATATTTGATTTAAAAATAATCACCGACAAATACCCAATTAAAAATACAGTCAAGCAATCTTCAAATCCTAAATTTCAAAATAATATAGGTAGAATTTCAAATATTAGATTTTTTCTTAAATTGTTAAAAGCTATAGAACTATTAATTGATTTAATATTCAAAAAAAAGATTCTCACAGGAAATGTGGCTCATTTTGAAGATTCATTTAGAAAGAGATTTTTCTTTTTTAAATATATAAGAAAAGTAGTATTTAAAGCACCCTTTAATAAATTTAAAAAAGTAAAAAAAATAAGAGAGAAAACATTTTCTTTTAATACTAATCAAAAGTTAATTGATACCTTAATTAAAAACAAATTCTATGACTTAAGCTTTGGTGAAGCTGGAATTCTCTTAAAAAATCTTGAGATTTTTTTAATTGAAAATTACCCTATTCAATCTCTAGAAGGCTTAGAATATTATTATAATTATGTAAGAAAAAATATTAATCTTAAAAATGTTAAATTATTTCTAGTAGATGGTGATCATGATCATAGTTCGACAGTTTTATATTCATATATAGCTAGTTTAAATCATATTAAGACAATAAGATTTAATCATGGTGGATGTGCTGCTTATATAGCAGATAGTCGATATTCAATTGAAATGATATATCCAAGATGTGACTATTTTATTTCATGGGGAATAACAAAATTTCCTAACTCTAGAAATATTAAAAAATATTTTTTTTTACCTAACCCTTGGTTATCTGAAAAATCTAAATATTGGAAAAAAAATTTTCTTTTAAAAAAGAAAAAGTTTGATGTGTTATATATGCCTCAACTATTTAAAGGTTATACTGGTACCTTAGAAGGTGGATCCGCATACTCTAGAGATACCCTAGATATATACATTAATCAATTTAGGTCTTTAATTATTGAGTCCTTAAAAAAAAATATTTCAATTGTTATCAAACCATATTCTATTAATTGCTTTAATATTATTAATATAATATTAAATAATATGAGATTAAATGAGAATAAATTATTGATTTTATTTCCATCTGAGAAATCTTTAAGTAAAAAATTATTATGTCTATCTAACATGGTAATTCATGATTATCCCGGTACAGGTTTTATGGAAACCACATCTTCAAATATACCTTCCTTAATTCTTTGGAATAAATATATTTGTAGAGATAATAATTTTTTTAAAAATTTCTTTATTGATTTAAAAAAAGATAAAATAATCCATCACTCAATAACTTCATTATTAAAAGAGGTATTGATTTTTAAAAAAGATCCCAAAAACTGGTCTTTGAAAAATATTAATAAAAAATCTTATAAAAATTTTGTAAATTATTTTTGCAATATTAATTATAATTGGCATAAATCTTGGATTAAATTCTTTTCTAAGAATAATTTTTAGAATTTATTAAAAGCTAACCGAAGTTTAAAAAAAAATATAAGAAAAAAAATACACTTTTTAAACTTAGTGCCATGAACAACATAGTATTTTTTTGTTTATCTAAAAATTATATTCTTATAAAGAAAATTATAATTGATCTTTAATGTCTTTTAAATATTTCATAGCTAATTGGATACTATTTTTTTTATAGTAGGGATTCAAATTACTTTTATTTATCTTATTGAGAAATTTTCTAGATAAAGCAATTTTAATTGATTTGATAATTTCATTTTTATTAAAATCAGAAGATATAACAGAATTAGAATTCAACCTACCTTTCTGTCTTTGGCCTAAATTTATTGATGGTGTCCCAATAGAAGGAACCTCAATTATACCAGATGAAGAATTACCAATTACCACATTAGCATTATTTACTAATGAATAATAAGTCAAACTATCTAAAGATTTTAATAAAACAGTATTTTTATTGTTTTTAATAAATTTAGAATAATTCTCTCTAATTATCTCTGAACCTTGGTCTGCATTAGGTGATATAAAAATAATACTAGCATCAGTAAAGTTAGTTAAAACATTTAAAAGTTTTTTAATTTCCGATGCTGTATCAAAAGTAAAAGTATTGGGATGAATAATAATTAAAAAACATATTTTTCTAAAATTAAAATTAATTTTTTCTGAAAGTTTCTTTTTTGATAAAAATTTTGTTTTACAAATACTATTGATTCCCATTGAACCTATATTAAAAACATTATTAATATAATGAATTCTCTTCAATAATTTATATGATTCACTATTAGAAACATAGTGATAATCAGACAAAGCAGAAATAGCATTTCTAAATTTATTATCCATTGAGCCATCAGTAATTTCGCCACCATGAATATGAAGAATTTTTATATTATGAATTACGGATAAATGAGCATAAGGGAGTAATTCAAATCTATCACCTAATAAAATTATTAGATTAGGTTTATATTTATTATAATATTTTGTAAAATCTTTATATATAGATGCTATTGATTGAGAGAGACTACTTATATTATTATCACTAAAATTAGTTTTTAAATTTATAATATTAGAATATTTATCTTTTTTAATTTCATTGAAGGTATTACCATATTTACTATTATGATGACTTCCAGTAACTAAAATAGATAAATTATATTTATTAGACTTATCAATCTTTTCATAAAATGGTTTTAGTATTCCATAATCAGCTCTACTAGTTGTAACTCCAAATATATTCATTTAATAATAATTAAATCATCAGGATTAAATGTCTTGATAGCTTTTTTACCTATTACTTCAAACCATTTAGACGATATGATACCATTAAGTGGTCTTTTTGTAGTAATATTATGTTTAGTAAAATATTGACCTTTTAAAATTTTAGATTTAGCTACTATTGATTTTTGAACAAAGAAAATATTTTTTTTTTCTAGAGAGGATATTTTTTTGGAATATTGGCCTAACATTATATGATTGAGGTCAATTTCATGAACAAGGTTTTTAAATTCCTTAGGCGTTAAGCTGCTTTTATGATCTGGACCAGAAAGATTTACATTATTAGTAAAATGTTTTTCTATAATTGAAATACCTATAATTGATGCTGCAACAGAAGCTTTTATACCCATACTGTGATCAGATAGGCCAATTGAACAATCAAAAACGTTTTTTAAATACTTAATACTATTTAAGTTCATATCATGAATTTTTACCGGATAGTCACTTATGCAATGTAATATTTTTATTTTTTTTTTATTAATTTTTTTTTTATTTACTAAAAATAAATATGATTTTTTTATATCACTATAAGCAGCCATGCCAGTAGATAATATTATCTTTGAAAATGAATTATTAATTTCATCAAGCAATTCGAAATTCTTTAGTTCTCCTGAAGGAATTTTAAGATATTTAAAATTATTTTTTTTTAAAAATTTTAAACTCTGAACATCAAAAACTGAAGACATAAATTTGATATTATTTTCTTTAGAAAATTTAATTAATTCTAAATAAGAATTTTTACCTAGTTGTAATTTTTTTAATAAATCATATTGGTTAGATAAATTAAAATCATTTTTTTTTTGATAATTTGCTAGACCAGTTTTTTTTAAAATTAATTTATCCACGTCATAAAGTTGAAATTTTACATAATCAGCACCACTTTTTTTTGCCATTAATATTAATTTTTTTGCTTGAACGAGACTTCCATTGTGATTAACGCCTATTTCCGCAACTATTTCTGGCTTATTATAATTTTCTAATTTATTCATAACTTTTATCATATCGAAAAAATAACTAATAAAAATCATTTGATTTTATTATGATTATATTTTTTTTATACACTTAATAGTATTGAAATTACTTTTAAGTTTTTTATAGTTTATAATATTCCTGGTACCATTTTATAAATTTTTTAACGCCTTTATCAATAGAAGTTTTGGGATAATATCCTAATTTCTGCAATTTATTAATATCAGAGTGAGTTTTATAAATATCTCCCTTTTGCATTTCTAAATAGGTTTTTTTAGATTCTTTATTTAGATATTTTTCAATAATTTTAATAAATTTCATTAGCTTTATAGGCTTATCACTACCTATGTTAAAAATTCTAAATGGTATTTCTTTTTTATTAAAATTTTTAACATTCGATGCTATTTGTATTCCATTCACTAGATCGTCGATATAAGTAAAGTCTCTCACATGCATGCCTTTATTATAGATTTCAATAGGTTTATTTTTTAGGATACATCTTACAAATTTGAATAAAGACATATCTGGTCTACCCCAAGGTCCATAAACAGTGAAAAATCTAAGAGCGGTAATTTTAATCCTAAATAAATTACTATATGAGTGAGCAAATAGTTCATTAGATCTCTTAGTTGCGGCATATAATTGAAGAGGAGTACCAGCAAAATCACTTTCTTTAAGTGGAAATTTTTTACTATCCCCATATACACTGCTAGAACTAGCAAATACCAAATGACCAACTTTATATAATTTACATAGTTCTAAAATGTTATAGAAACCATTAATATTTGAATTTACATAAGCTTTTGGATTAATTAACGAATATCTTACTCCGGCTTGTGCTGCTAAATTAATGACTAAATCAAATTTATTATTCTTAAAAATATTAGATATAGATTTAAAAGTACAAATATTTAATTTATGGAATGTAAATTTTAAAGGATATTTTTCTTTTATAATTGACAATCTATCTATTTTAAGTTGTTTTGAATAGTATGAGTTTAATGAATCCACACCTATTACTAAATTATTTTTATCTTTTAAATAATGCATACTGGTATGATAACCAATGAATCCTGCACAACCTGTAATTAAAATACGCATTTTTAGTTTATATTAAGGTTTATAATAGAAATAAACATGAAAAAAATTAATGATAATAAAATATTTTCTAAGACAGACATATGCATAATTGGCTTAGGATACGTCGGACTTCCTCTTTTATTGGCTTTTCAGAAAATAAGTAAGTTAAAAGTTGTAGGTATTGACAATGAACATAAAAAAATTAATTACTTAAAATCTGGTAGATCTTACATAAGCGATGTTAAAATCAATAAAAATCAATTAAAAAATCTTTTATTTTCTGTTGATATAAATCTCATTAAAAATACGAAATATATTATTATTTGCCTTCCAACTCCTCTTAATAAAAAAAAACAGCCCGATTTATCAATTGTTAAAAATTCTTTGATAGCTATGGTTCCTTTTTTCAAAAAAGGACAAACCGTTATACTTGAGTCAACAACTTATCCAGGCACTACAAAAGAACTAATTTTACCTTTAATTGAAAGATCTGGATTATTGGTAGGCAAAGATATATTTCTTGCATTTTCACCTGAAAGAATTGATCCAGGTTCAAAATTTAAAATGAGTAAAATACCTAAAATAATTGGTGCAGATGATAAAAAAAGTCTATTAAATTCAAAAAAAATATATGAGTTAATATTTGATAAAGTTCACACAATAAATAGTAGTGCTGTAGCTGAAGCTACTAAGTTAACTGAAAATATATTCAGATCTGTTAATATAGCACTAGTAAACGAACTAAAAATTATATTTGATAAAATGAACATCAATATATGGGATGTGATAAGCTTGGCTAATACAAAACCATTTGGTTAT
>Ga0114998_10004418_pt1 | contig 10255 bp, 8 predicted proteins | sample ArcticOcean_MG_C_5_FD_87044 | JGI IMG/M metagenome (GOLD analysis project Ga0114998, IMG submission 87044) | Marine microbial communities from western Arctic Ocean - ArcticOcean_MG_CB4_138 | ecosystem: Environmental > Aquatic > Marine > Oceanic | place: Arctic Ocean: Canada Basin | collected...
CCCTGGTGGGAAGGCTCGGCCAGGTTGAGTGCGATGGCATTCGACAGGGTCTGATAACCGCTGGTCCCACCGCCGATGATCACGACGACCACCACGCCTATCCAAAAATCGGGAGCGATGGCAAGAGCAACCACGCCGGTCCCAAAGATGGTGCCAGTGATCACCATGACACGCCAGCGACCTGGCTGATCGGCCCGACTAGCAAGCCAGAATCCGACGGCAACCGCGCCGATCGACGATGCTGAACTGATCAAGCCAACCCAGCTGTCGTTGTCAAGATTGAACGTGTCTTTGACCAGCGCCGGGATGAACACCACATAGTTGAAGCCGAACATGATGACGAGAAATGAGCTGATCAGCAGCCGTCGGAGGTGTTTACGTTCGGCGACGTAGCAGACGCCATCCCAAATCTCGACAAACGGATTCGTCGAGCCGCGGCGGTTTGCCGGAGGTACCTTCGGCAGACGCAGCACAGCGAGAAACGAGAGCACCGAGAGCCCACCGGCCACCACGTAGGCGCCGCCGATCCCGAAGATCGCAACGCCTGCAAGCGCTCCAGCGAACGACGGAGCAATCACTCGGGTGCCATTCATGCTCAAGAGCGACAAAGTGATCGCATTACCCAGCTGCTCGCGTCCGACGAGTTCGGTGGTAAACGCGACTCGAGCCGGCCCGTAGAAACCAAATGCCGAGCCTTGCAAGAACCCGGCAACGGCGAGCATCCAGAACTGTTCGACGCCGGCGACGACCGCTGCGCCCACGCCGACAGCGGCGAGACTCAGGACAAGTTGGCTCCAGAGCATGACTGTTCGCTTCGACAGCCGGTCGGCGGCGACGCCACCAAGCGGCGTGGCAATCAACATCGTGAAACCGAATACGAGGTAAATGAGGCCGATCGCTCCATCGCGTCCAGTGAGGTCCCAGGCAAGGATGCCACGGAGCAGGAACTGCATCTGGACAGCCATGAACGAAAACGTTCCAGCCCACCAGAGACGCCGATAGTCAGGAATTTTGAGAGACGAAAACGCCGTGCTCGTCTTGCTCATATTCCTTGCCACCTCAATCACTTTGCCCCATTGGAGGCAATACCCAGCACACGCAGTGGTGTGTCATGTGTCGGCGAATCGCTCCCTTGAGCGCAGCGAGTCAGCCCTGTGAACGACGCTGCGGCTTGACTCGAACAGGAATCGGTATCCGCCGTTCGTCGTCGCGACGTTCACCAGCAATCACGGCACCCGCACCAGCAACAACTGCTGCGACGGTGACAACAATAGTGATGAGCACCCCATCACCGTACCCCATTGGCTGCGTATTGTGATTCACTAGCCATATGACGGATCTGGAAACCATGCCGGGAAGCGACACTGATCTACTGACCGACGAGCAGACCGAAACCGCCGAGCCGACCGCTGCACACATCGTCAAAGTCAAGCGAGGTGAAAACGCTGCGGCTGTCGTATTGGAGGCCCGAGTCATGGGTACCCCTGTCGAGGCGCTCTGCGGTTTCACCTGGGTGCCGTCGCGCGACCCGAAGCAGTTGCCTGTATGCGAGGAGTGCAAAGCGATGTACGGGCTCTACAAAGAGTTCAACGACGGTCTCAGCGATTCCCCGAAAGACTGACGGTGTCCGACGCCGCCGACAAACCAGCGCAGCGCATCCGCCAGGCCGTTCGCGCCGTCATTCTCACGCCAGCGAACGACCTGTTGATGGTCCGGTTTGAGTTTCCAACTCGTCACGTCTGGGCACTGCCAGGTGGCGGCCTCGACCCAGGCGAAGACCATGTCACCGCGCTGCGCCGAGAACTCGTCGAAGAGACCGGGCTGCACGATCCCGAGATCGGTCCACATATTTGGACCCGTGAGCACATCATCCCGTTCGCCGACGGCACCTACGACGGCCAGCGCGGCGAGATCTACCTCATCCGCACCGAGCATTTCGAGGCAAATCCCGGAATTGGCTGGGAGCAGATGCGTGCCGAACGAGTCCACGAGATGAAGTGGTGGAGCTACGACGAAATTATGGCCGGCTCCGACGTCGGGTTCGCTCCGGCCGCCCTCCCCGAGCTGCTCCGCTCGCTCGTGAACGACGGCATCCCCGCTTCGCCCATCGACACTGAATCCTGAATACAAGACCAGCAGACACGATCAATCGGGCGCCTCACGAACATCGCCCTCAGCACTACATGGGTGATGGCATGGGTGATGGCATGGGTGATGGCATGGGTGATGGCATGTGTGATGTGCGGATAATGCAGGTCTGCTGCGCAACAGCCAGGAGTTCGCCTGATTCGGCCCACACCCGCACGGTTCCGTGGCCGATCGAACGTTGGAACGAGTCCGACACGATCTCGAGCAGCACCCACTCGGTTGCCACGTCGGTCCGGACCATCCGCAACGTGTTGTCAATGCTGGTGCCTCCGAGGGGTCGGCCGAGCGCGACGCACACACCCAGCGGAACGACGTCGGCAACATAGGCCAACGTTGCAGCCGATCCGATCGACTCATGACGGAGACGACACCACATGGCAATGAGGCCACGTTGCGGCGTGCGTGTGTCGTCGAAAACGATCTCGCCGGCAGCGACTCGACGCTCCATCGCGTCATAGAACGCTGCGGGCCGGTCGCCACCGGGTTCAAACGGCTCGACCATCTCGCTGCACTCGTCAGGTGATGGCACGGACGGCATCGTGTGAAACTGCTCGACATCGCCATTGGGTCGGCTCGTTAGCGCGCAAGTCGATGACAGCATCAGCGCACCTCCGACTCGCGCAGTGACCTGGACCTGCGATGTGGCCCGGCCTGCGACCGGGACGTCGACCTGGATATCGACAGTCTGCGATGTGGCGGCATTGGCCAGGAACTGCGTGGTGATCCACATCAGCGGGCGACCGGTCACCCGCTCGGCCGCTTCGACCGATGCTGCGATGCCGGAGCCGCCGTAGAGAAAGTCGAAAGGCGTGGTCAGCGACGCCGCCGCCAAGAGACGAAAGCTCGTTGGGTTGTCGCCCTGCTCTAATGCCAGCAATTCAAACGGTTTACTCACGGCGGAGACCGTGGCAGAAATCGTTGTGCCGTGCCAACTCCGAGGGATGTCACGTCATGAAGGCCTGGCATCGCTCGAAATCTCTGGCATGGTGGCGGGGTGAAGATCACTGACTGCACCACGTTCGTCATCGGAAATAAGCCCCCGCACTTCGGTGGCAAGTACTTCATCGTCGTCAAGCTCACGACTGACACGGGCGTGGTCGGCTATGGCGAGATCTATGTCGCCAGTGTCGGTCCGAACACCGTGGCGACCATGGTCAACGACATCGCCGAGCGGTGGGTCCTTGATGCAGACCCGAATCGAATCGAACTGCTCTGGCGGCAGATGTATTCAAGTGGATACTCCCTGCGCCCTGACCCGACGCTCGTCGGCATCATGAGCGGCATCGAGATGGCCTGCTGGGACATCGTTGGCAAGGACGCTGGCAAGCCGATCAGTGACCTGCTCGGCGGACGGGTCCACGACACGCTGCGGACGTACACGTATCTCTACCCCAATGCCCAACGGCCGGACGTTTACAGCAACCCGTCCCAAGCCGCTGAGCAGGCCGCCTTCGAGGTGAGTCGCGGGTTCGATGCCGTGAAGTTTGACCCAGCTGGGCCGTACACCGCGTTCGACGGCCACATGCCCAGCCTCGATGACATCAGCCGTTCGGTGGCGATCACCGGAGCGATTCGTGAGGCCGTCGGCGATCGAGCCGACCTGTTGTTTGGTACCCACGGCCAGTTCACCGCTGCCGGAGCGATCCGGCTGGCGCGTCAACTCGAGCAATTCGATCCGCTCTGGTTCGAAGAGCCGACCGTTGCCGATGCCCCCGAAGAGATGGCTCGCGTTGCCCGTCAGACAACTATCCCGGTGGCAACGGGCGAGCGGCTCACCACGATCACCGAGTTCGCTGCGCTCGCTCGGCATCAGGCCGCATCCATCTGGCAGCCCAACCTCGGGCGGTGCGGTGGCATCCTCGCGGCGAAGAAGATCGCGGCGATCGCCGAGGCGTCCGGCTGCCAGATCGCACCGCATCTTTACTCCGGTCCAATCCTCGGGGCAGCCAACATCCAGCTCGCGGCAACCCTCCCGAACCTCTTAATGATCGAAGGCATCCAAGATTGGACCGGCTTCCACGCTGAGCTACTGACGAACCCAATCCAGTGGGAAGACGGCCGCGTGGTCCCGTCACACGAGCCCGGTCTCGGCACCGCGTTGGACGAAGCTGTTGCCCTGGCAAACCCGTACGTGCCAGACCCAGACGACGCCACCGACCTACACCTCGGCATGCACCCCACTCCGATCCGGTAGTGCCTTCCGCGCCGAACTCAGCTACTCAGCTACTCAGCTACTCAGCTACTCAGCTAACAAACTGTGACAAAGGTCGATCCGAGTGTGTGCGTGGCTCTGAGCGTGACCGACTCCGGTCATCGCACTCAGCGGAAGTCGCGGCTTTGTGTTTTGCCAGCCATCGGCAACGGATCGAGCCGTTCGGCCACGATATTGATCACACCTTCGGCCCGCTCAAGCCGGCCGCGGACCACCATTGCGGGGGCCTCGCGAGCCACCTTGCGGAACCGATGCCAGCAGCCCTTCGACACCACCACGTTGATCAATCCAGTCTCGTCTTCGAGGTTGAGGAAGGTCACCCCCTGCGCTGTTTGAGGTCGCTGGCGATGCGTCACCACTCCGGCAACATGGACCACTGTGTCGGGTTCTGCATTCCACAGCTGCACCGACGTCAGCACTCCAATCGCATCCAGTTCCTTTCGCACGAACTGTGTGGGGTGCCCCTCAGGCGATACGCCGGTGGCCCACAGGTCGGCAACAGCTTCTTCCATCGGAGTCATCCCTGGCAACCGAGGCGCTGCTTCACCGGTGATGATGCCTTCCAGTCGACCAGGCCGCGACTGGACGGTGGCGCCGACCGTCCATATCGCTTCGCGGCGGTTGAGTGCAAAGCACTCGCTAAACACCCCGGCGGTGGCCAGCGCTTCGAGCTGTGGAAGCTGCAAATCAGGAACCCGGCGCACGAGGTCTTCGGTGTCGGTGAACAAGCCGCCCTCTTTGCGCACCGTTTCAATCTGTTTGGCTAACTCGCTGCCGATCCCTCGCACCGAACCGAGGCCGAGCCTGACTGCCAAACTGCTCTGCGACACTCCCCCCTGCGACACTCCCCCCTGCAACGCTCCCCCCTGCAACGCTCCTGCTGGCTCGCCGTCGACATTCGGCGGGCAGAGCTCCAAGGTGGCGCCGGCCAGCGATGCATTGAGGTCGGGAGTGTGGACGACTACACCGTGTCGACGGGCATCGCGGACCAATGTGTGTGGCGACCAGAACCCCATTGGCTGTGCGTTGAGGAGTGCCGCACAGAACGCTGCTGGCTCGTGATACTTGATCCACGACGAGGCGTAAACGAGGTAGGCAAAGCTGACCGAGTGCGACTCGGGGAACCCGTAGTTCGCGAATGCCTTCATCTTCAGGTACAGCTCGTCGGCGACGTCGCCAACGATGCCGTTGGTTGCCATCCCGGCGTAAAGCCGCTGCTTGAGCTGCTCCATCCGCCGAGCCGACCGTTTCGATCCCATGGCCTGGCGCAGCTCATCGGACTCGGCCGGAGTGAAACCGGCAACGTCGATTGCCATCTGCATCAGCTGTTCTTGGAAGAGCGGAATTCCGAGAGTCTTGCCGAGCGAGTTTTCGAGCAGCGGATGGAGATACGTCACCTGCTCCTGGCCGTTGCGACGCCGGATGTACGGGTGCACCGAACCGCCTTGGATTGGGCCTGGCCGGATGAGCGCTACCTCAACCACAAGGTCGTAGAACCGGCGCGGTTTGAGACGCGGCAAGGTTGCCATCTGGGCACGCGACTCGATCTGGAATACCCCGACCGTGTCGGCGCGGCACAACATTGCGTACACGTCGTCGTCTTGCGGGATGGTCGCGATGTCGATCTCGTAGCCCCGGTATTCACGGACCAGGTCAACGGCGTAGTGCAGCGCTGAGAGCATGCCGAGGCCGAGCAGATCGAACTTCACGAGGCCCGTAGCTGCACAGTCGTCTTTGTCCCACTGCAGCACCGACCGCTTGTCCATCCGGCCCCACTCGACCGGGCATACCTCGATGACCGGCCGGTCGGCAATCACCATGCCGCCCGAGTGGATACCGAGGTGGCGCGGCGCGTCTTCGACTTCGAGCGCCAATTCAAGCACCGTCTTCGGAATGATCGCGCGCTGCTCTTGTTCCTGCTGCTCCATCGTCACCGCTACTCCTCCCCAGCCGTCGACCTGTTTCGACCAGGCGTCTTGCTGGCCGGGTTCGTAGCCGAGCGCTTTGGCCATGTCGCGCACCGCCGAACGCGCCCGGTAGGTGATCACGTTGGCAACCTGTGCGGTGTGATGTCGTCCGTAGCGTTCATACACATACTGGATGACTTCCGCGCGGCGGTCGGACTCGATGTCGATGTCAATGTCGGGTGGACCATCCCGCTCGGGCGACAGGAAACGTTCGAACAGCAGGCCGAGCGACACGGCATCGGCGGCCGTGACTCCGATGGCATAGCAGACCGCCGAGTTCGCTGCGCTCCCGCGCCCCTGGCAGTAGATGTCGGAACGACGGCAGAATTCCACGAGATCCCACACAACAAGGAAGTAGCCGGCGAAGTCGAGCTGTTCAATCAGCGCCAGCTCGCGGTCGATGGTCTGCCAGGCCCTGGATCGCAACGACAGATCTTCAGATTGGGTCGGCCGAGCCCCGTAGCGCTTCGTGCCACCTGCTTCGGTGACCTGGCGGAGGTATTGCATCTCGGTGAGCGGCTGATCACTTGCACCAGCGGGGCATGGGAACGGTGGGAGTTGCGGCGCCACGAGTGCGAGGTCGAATGCCGCTGCCCGGCCCACAGCGGCTGCCCGCTCAACCGCGCCCGGATATCGAGCGAAACGAGCCTGCTGCTCGGTACCGGATCGCAAATGTGCTCCCGCTGAGCCCGGCAGCCACGCGTCGACATCGGCCAGGCTGCGCCGTGACCTGACCGCGGCAAGTGCAGTGGCCAGCTTGCGTTGCGCGGGTGTCGCATAGTGAACGTTGTTGGTCGCCACGCAACCGACCCCCGTCTGCTGGGCCAGTTCGTACAGCGCATCGTTGCGTGCCGAGTCGAGTGGATCGCCGTGATCCCACAGTTCGACCAGCACACGGTCCTGTCCGAATCCTTCGATCAACTGATCGAGTTCGCGTCGCGCCGCCTCGGGCTGACCGCTGGCTAGGGCTGCGGGCACTCCACCCTTACGGCAGCCGGTGAGGACCCAGACGTGGCCGCCCAACATCTCGGCCAGATCGGCAAAAGCGAACTGCGGTGCACCTTTCTCGCCGGCCAGGTGACCAAGGCTTAACGCCCGCGAGAGCTTGCCGTATCCCTCGACCCCATCGGCCAGCACCAAAAGATGCGTTCCTGGCGGGTCCGGCGCATGCGCATCAGGAACACGACCTGTGGCTACCTGGCGGTCGGTGTCCGGTTCGCTGCGCGCCACTCCTAAGCCGGCAAGCAAGCCGTCGGTCAGGGTGATCTCGGCGCCGAACACCGTAGGTAGACCGACTGCCTTGGCTGCCTCGGCGAACCGCACCACACCGTAGAACCCGTTGTGGTCGGTGATTGCCAGCGCTGTGAGTCCGAGCCGAGCTGCCTCGATGGCGAGTTCTTCTGGATGAGAAGCGCCGTCGAGAAACGAGAAGTTCGAATGACAGTGCAGCTCTGCGTACGGGACGACATCAGCATCTGATGCAGGTCTCTGCAACCCATCAGGTGTTTTGAATGGCTGCCGTTTGCGGCTCCATGCCGGGCTGTCGCCACCGGCATTCCACGATGGACTTCCCGGCGCGCGACCATCTCGGTTGATCGGCTCCGTACTGTGTTGCTGCTGCCCTGATGATGGCGGCTGACCCGACAGGGTTGCTTCGAGTTCGCTCCATGGCCAGGACGGGTTGTTGAACTCCATCCCCCCTATTATCGAACACCTGTTCTATTCTTGCAAGTCGAATCTGGATGCAAATCTGGCTTGGAGGTACCGCAAGATCCCTTCAAGACCCGGATCAGCGCGTTCAACTGCTGCATCCCACTCGAACCAGTCGATCTCTTGGCTCTCATCCGCTGGCGGTGCGGGGTCCGCAGCGCCACCATCAATCAAGTAACGCACGTCGAGATGAGTATGCCCTCGACCACCGGCGTGCACATCGACATGCACGAGAGGCGGCACACCCTCAGCGTCGAGCGAGTCAAGGAAGGCAACATCGAGCCCAGTTTCTTCACGAGCCTCACGCAGCGCAGCGGCCCATGGCGTCTCCCCCGGGTCGATGTGTCCCCCTGGCTGCAGCCAGAAGCCGAGCCGCTTGTGCTTCAGCAAGATCACGCCGCGCGGACCGACCACCAACGCTGAACCGGTGACGTGAATCGGATCGGATTTCTGCGACAGTGGGTCCCTGAGCTGGTCGAATGCCTCGACGAACCGTTCAATCGACACCTGTTCGCGTTCATTGACTGCGACACGCTCAACCACATCGGACCGCAATCGAGCAAGCACATCGAGCGACATACACCTCATTGTTGGCCGTCTGGCGGACCGTTCCAAGTCACATTGATGCAATTTTGTCAAAAAATTCTTGAGTTCCAGACAATTCGAGCCGATACCTCAATGAAAGCCGGAACGAACGAATCAACCGCTCCGTGGCTCGAACAGAACACCGCATCCCAACCCGGTCGGCGGACCACTCCTGGCGGAAGAAATAATTATGGACCAAGAAATCAATCCCGCACCTCGCATCCTGATTGCGGTGTCCGATTCCAACCTGCGTCGGTTCGCCGTTGCTGGTCTGCGCTCCTCGGGCTTCTGCGTCAGCGCCCCGACCGATGCCGAAGCAGCCATGCTGCTTGCTCAGTCGTTCTCCCCCGATGTGCTGATCGTCGACTCGCGCCTCGTCACCCCCGAGGGCCGACCGCTGTTCGAACAGCTCCGCAACTCAACCGAGCAATACCTGGTGTGCATCGCAGGCGAAGGTGAGCATCGCGTGCGCTCCGTCATGCTGCAGGCCGGTGCAGACGACGCCATTTCCACCCCTCTGCATGTCGATGAACTCGCTGCCCGCTGCAACGCGATGCTCCGCCGCCCGCGTCAACTGCAGCAGCGTGTCGAGAGTGTCAGCGCCGCATCGCTTGTCATCGGCCAGCTCACCATTGACCTTGGGCGCCGCGAAGTCCGTGTTGATGACAAAGAAGCACAGACCACTCGCATCGAGTTCTCGCTGCTCGAGCAGCTCTGCCGTCGCCCCACTGAAGTGTGCACACGTGAGGAACTGCTTGATGCTGTCTGGGGACCGCGTTGGGTCGGTGACAGCCACGTCGTGGATGTGCACCTGTCCAACCTGCGCCGCAAGCTCGACCAGGCAGCACCCAACACCAAGGTGATCCACACCGTCCGCGGTGTCGGCTTCCGCCTTGCCAACGACATCACCGACGCCATCGGGATCCCCCTCGCCGTCGGCGTCGGCGTCGGCGTCGGCTGATCTTAATCTCGATCTCAATCTCGATCTCAACATCTGCCTGGTCACTCAGTCGTAGAGAGCACTGATCCACCAGCGTCGGTGTTCGGCAATCACCAGGTAGCTGCGCTGATCGTCGGTGACCATCTGGAAGCGGGCCAATCGACGATGCCGTTCGGGCTCCCACCAGCGCTCATCAATCGGCCACGGACCCGCCCAGGCAGCAACCTGACGCAACCGACCGCGCCGCCATCCTGACGCCTCGTCGCCGGTCAGCAACCTGAACTGAGCAGGCCCAGCTGACACCACTCCGCGCCCACTGACCTTGACCGGCTGCCCTGCTTTGTCGAAGACTTCAACCGGGTGTGGCTCGGCAAACACCGTGGCCGGCGACGGTGACGGAAGCGAACCCGGCCAGGGACCTACTGGCCCACTTCCCGTCCCGGCAGCTGACGTCGCCCGCTGCCGCTGGTCAAAATCAACCATCGACGCCGGCACCCAGCGATAGCGATCAGCCGGTAGTCGACCGCCGTTCCACACCGGCACCGTGACTGCTTCGTCAGAGGTGAGCATGGCCAGTCGGGCAACACTCCGCGCTGCCTGCCGGTCAGCTTCGGACTGGCCACCCCACAACCCGAGCTGGCTCCCGACGTCAGCGCGCACCTCATCAGGTGTCAGCCTGATGAGGGCAATGCC
>Ga0114998_10004419_pt1 | contig 10252 bp, 5 predicted proteins | sample ArcticOcean_MG_C_5_FD_87044 | JGI IMG/M metagenome (GOLD analysis project Ga0114998, IMG submission 87044) | Marine microbial communities from western Arctic Ocean - ArcticOcean_MG_CB4_138 | ecosystem: Environmental > Aquatic > Marine > Oceanic | place: Arctic Ocean: Canada Basin | collected...
GACCGTTTTTTTGCCGAGTGTTACTTCCTGGGTCTTGCTCCAAGTATCGTGAAAGAGAATATTTCCGTTCTTTAAAAGATGGATATCATGATGGCCGGCGTGCCCCCGCTGTGGACCCGCTGTTTTTTGCTTCCGTAAACCCCACATGGATGGAGCCAGTGACTCTCACTGATCCATCCAATTATTTTTTCTATCTCTAAATTCCAAGTAACCATCGTAATATCTCACAGCGATCATGAAATTCCTAGCCTTCCTCCTCCTCTCCTTGTGTGCCCATGCCACAAAACCGCAGAGACTTTTCGACGGTAAAACTCTCGATCAATGGCAAGGCACGCCGGGATTCTGGAGTGTCGAGGATGGTGCCATCACCGCCTCGATCGAAGACGGTAACACCCTTTCCAAAAACGAATTCCTCTATTGGAAAGGTGAAGTCGCTGACTTCGATCTTAACCTCCACTATCGAATCACGGGCGGTCCCACCGCCAACTCAGGCATTCAAATCCGCTCTCAGAAAGACGCCTCGGGACACGCTGCCGGGTATCAATGCGATCTCGACGACGGCAAGCTCTGGCTCGGCCGAATCTACGACGAACATGGCCGCGGTCTCATCGCCGAGCGCGGTACTCTCACCAAGATTTCCGGAGCTGGGCAGAATCACTCCATCCCCTTCTCCGAATCTCCCTCACTCACGCGCTTTGCCAAGACTGAGGACTGGAATCATTACCTCATTCGCTGCCGCGGTAATCGTATCGAGATCCACATCAATGGCACCCACTTCACGACCCTCGAGGACTACCAGAAAAACCAAGCTGATCTCAGCGGACTCCTCGCAGTCCAAATTCACAGCGGAGCCGGCCCCGCCAAAATTCAATTCCGCGATATCATCCTGACATCATTCCCGCAAAGTATTCCAAAACCTCAGTCTTCCTCCGAGAAACCCACCGAAGGAATCGTCCCTCCCGACGCCCCCAACATTGGATTCGAAAAGGGCAACTATGAGGGCTGGGAAGAAACCGGAACCGTTTGGAACAAAGGCCCAATCAAAGGCGACAGCATCGCCGTCCGGGGTCGCGGAAATTCCTCTCACAACGGCAACTTCTGGGTCGGTGGCTACGAACTCTGGAACACCGATCAAGCTCAGGGAACACTCACTTCCAAGCCCTTCAAAGTCACCCACCCATGGTCAACCTATCGCATCGGAGCCGGTTCCCTTTCCGAAACCTACGTTGAAATCATCGACGCCAAGACCAGCAAGATCATCCACAAAGCAAGCGGTCGGGGCGAAGTCGAGGACATGGCCCAGAACACCGTCGATCTTAGCGCCCACCTCGGGAAAATGATCCGCCTCCGCCTCGTCGATGAACATTCCGGCCCTTGGGGCCACCTCAACTACGACGATTTCCGCTTTCACGAAAAGAAGCCCACCGCTTCCTCGGATCCAAACACGTCCCGCCTCTCCTCCAGCCCTCTCCTTTGGAACCTCAAACCTAATCCGGCAGGAAAGCCAGACGACATCACCAGTCGCATCTTCGTCCCGGAAGGTTTCCAGATCGAAACCATCGCCCGCGAACCGCAGCTCCGCCAACCCATCGCTTTTACCTTCGACAGCCGGGGCCGCATCTGGATCGCCGAAGCCTTCTCCTATCCTCGGCGACGCTCCAACGAAGAAGCTAGCGATCGCATCATCATTCTCGAAGACCAGGACGGCGATGGCTCGTTCGAAACCCACAAAGTCTTCGCCGACAATCTCAACCTCATCAGCGGCTTCGAAGTCGGCTACGGAGGCGTCTTCGCGGCCTGCGCTCCCGAATTCCTCTTCATCCCAGATGCCAATGGCGATGACAAACCCGACGGCCCACCCGAGGTCCTTCTCGACGGCTTCGCGCTCCGGGACACGCACGAAACGCCAAACTCTTTTCTTTGGGGCCACGACGGCTGGCTTTACGGCTGTCACGGCGTTTTTAACAATTCCCTCGTCGGCAAGCCCGGCACTCCCAGGGAAGAACGCGTCGATCTCCAAGCCGGCATCTGGCGATTCCACCCCGTCACCCACGACTTCGAAATCTACGCCCACGGCGGATCCAATCAATGGGGTCTCGACTACAGTGCCGACGGCTCCCTCTTCATGACCCACTGCCGTAGTTCCTGGGGACTCGGCCCTGTCAGCCAGGTCTTCCGTGATGGACATTACTGGACGCAAAACAACGGCAACCACCGCGACTTCATCGCCACCGATCGCGAAGGTTGGAGCCGCACCGATCTCCCCCTCTTTAACCTCTGCGAATCCATCGCGGCCTATGGCCATGGCGAAGGCGGCGCGGGAAAACAAGGTTCCCGCTCTATCTTCGGCGGACACTCCCACGTCGGATCCATGATCTACCTTGGTGACAACTGGCCCGAGGAATATCGTGGAGATCTCTTCACCCATAATCTTCACGGACACCAACTGAACCGCGAACTCCTCTCACGCCGCGACTCCGCCTACCTCAGCAGCAGCCACGGCCAAGACACCCTCTACGCCGACGACAAACAATACCTCGCCGTCGATCTCAAATACGGCCCCGACGGCTCCGTCTACTCCATCGACTGGCAAGACACGCAACAATGCCACGTCGACGACACCGCCCGATGGGATCGCACCAACGGACGACTCTATCGCATGAGTTGGAAGGAAACCTTTGAACCGGTTCGCGTCAAAGACCTCGCCTCCGCCTCGGAAAAACAGCTCCTTTTAGCACTGCACCACAAGAACGAATGGTTCTCCCGCATGGCGCAACATCAGATCCGTCAGCGAGCTGCTGACAAGCACATTTCTCCCGAGCTCGCAACCTCGCTAAGAAGCACCGTTTTTGATCAAACCCAGCTTCATCGCTTCCGCCATCTCGTCGCCCTCGATGGAACCGGACAGCTCAATCAGAACGACTTCACAAAGCTTCTCAAGGATACTGACGAAACGATCCGTACTCATGCTCTCCACCTCCTCACCAATCAGGTCGGCGAACAAACCCGCCCCCACTCTGACGCCCTCCTCAATCTCGCCAAAAGCGACCCATCTTCCCGAGTTCGACTCGCCCTCGCCGGGGCCGCCCAACACCGCCTCCCGGAAGACATGCGCCTCCCCATTCTTCTCGCGCTGGCCGACCGCTCAGAAGATACCCACGACCGTTTCATCCCCAAGCTGATCTGGTATGCCCTCAGCCCCTTCGCAAAGGAGCAGCCCAATCTCATCGCAAATCTCGCCTTAACAACACCCCTCCCCCTGCTGCGCGATTCCATTCTCTGGGATCTCACGCGTCAAAACCTCAAGGAAGCCATTGCTCTCGCGAACCAACTCACCAAGCCCGCCGACATCTCCCGGGCCGCTGCCGTCATCCACCAGGCCCTCGCAGGAGAAAAACAACCCGCACCCATTGGCTGGGCTGAGTTCACGACCAAGGCCGGTGCCACCGGCGACGATCGCACCATCACCCACATCGCCCAACTTAATACGATCTTCGGACAAGGAGAAATGGAAGTCGACTCCGTCGCCGAACGCGCCAAGCAAGCCGCCACGGCCTTCGCAATTTGCGCCGCCTGTCACCAATCCGGCCTCAATCAACCCGGCCCCTCCCTCGAAGAGATCGCACAAATCCACGACAACAAAGCAGACATCATCGCGTGGACAAAAAACCCCCTCAAAAAGCGAGAGGCTTACCCACAAATGCCTGCCTTCGACAAGCTCGATTCACGCACCCTCGAACTTGCCGCCGAACACCTTCTCCGGATCCGCAATGGAGCAAAAGCCAATACCACCGGAAAGAAAATCCTCTTCCTCGCCGGAAGCGACAGCCACGGTTGGGGAGCGCATCAACACTTCGGGGGCACCACGATTCTTTCCAAAGGCATGCGCGAATCCACCCTGCCCGTTGAAGTCAAGGTCATCCGCGAATGGCCCGACGAGGAAACACTTCTTCAACAAGACGCCCTCGTCATCTACGCCGACGGATGGGGCTCCCACCCCGCCAATGGTCATCTCGATAGTCTCCAGAAATTCATGAACCAAGGCGGAGGCCTCACCGTCATCCACTGGGCCACCGGACTCGGATCCCCCGATGCTGGAAACAAGACCAAGGATCATTCCGCCGACCCCATCCGACGCCAATGGCGTAACCTCGTCGGAGCCGACTTCGAGCCATGGCACTCCGTCAGCCGCTTCTGGGATGCCAGCTTCGAAAAACTCCCCAACCATCCTGTGACTCGCGGCGTGCCACCCTTCGTCATTCACGACGAATGCTACTTCCACCTCCGCTGCACCGACCCGGAACACAAGCATCTCACCCCCCTTCACGGTGCCCTTCCTCCGGTCGGCATCATCCACCCCGGTCGCGCCATGGACAGTGGAAGCGATTCAGCTGTCGAAGGGGTGAAGAATGGTCAGGATCAATACTGTGCCTGGGGCTTCGACCGTCCAAGCGGTGGCCGCACCTTCGGTTTCACCGGCGGCCACACCCACTGGAACTGGGGGCGCGACGAACTCCGCAAACTCATCCTCAACGGCATCTACTGGACCACTGGTGCCGGCGTTCCTCAAAAAGGAATTTCTTCCACCCGCCCCACCCCCGCCGAAATGCTCATGCACCTCAAAGGCAACCCCGGTTGGACCGAAGAAGCTCTCCAAGTCGGTCTTGACCGCGCAGGCAAAGGCGAGCTCATCAAGTGGGGACAGCACTCCGGCGGACCTTTGCCCTTTGGTCCCCAGCCACCTAAAAAAGATCTCGGTTCCGGGATCATTTTTGAAGGAGAAAATCTCCACGTAATCAAAGCCGATGGTCCTGCCATTCCCCAATCCATGGCATCATTCGGCGCAGGAATTTGGAGCGGAAATTCTCAACTCTGGTGGGTCGCCGAGAAAAAAAACTCTCAACTCACCGTCGAGTTCTCCGTCCCCACCACCGGGGAATTTGAGATTTATTTTGCCGGAACCAAAGCCGTCGACTACGGCATTCACTCATTCACCATCAATGGCAGTGCCCTCGGAGAAGCCCAGGACTTCTTTCAACCCAGCAGCGTGAGCCACACCGGACAAGTCAAGCTTGGAAAAGCAACGCTCAGCGCCGGAAAAAACACACTCACCATCATCTCCAGTGGAACCAATCCCAAGGCCGTGAAAAAACACATGTTCGGTCTCGATTACCTCCGATTGGCACCAGAAGAATAGACCACTTCAGTAGATCCGTAAACATGCTCCTGAGTCTTCGTGCGAACCATCTGGACTGGACCGAAATGATCCCCTCCCTCCGCTCCAATTACGGCCTCAAAGCCCTCCCGCCGAAAGGAAATTCCTAGTGGTAATATGGTGAGATAAAGGGAGCGTTCCTTTTTCGATGTTTTATAAATAAGTGCGGATTTATCCTCTCAACCTTCAGCTATTTTCCTAACCTATCCTAATGGGATTCGGGCCCATGCTCTTTCGTGAGCGAAATAGAGTAGGTATTTAATGACAAATTCAATCGCGCCAATTTCTAGTGCGGATTGTATTTCTCCGGTCTTCAAGTAAACGATTACGATGATCGTCCCCGTTGCTATAATTCTCCAAGAAAAACCTTTCAAGGCGCTTCTGACCCGAGATTCTTTGATGTGTTCTTCACTTTTCATTGGCGAAAGGAGATTCAATTTGAAGGGGTAAGACCGCTCGTCACTTTGGTAGCTCGCTACCCCAGATTGTCAGGATCCAGAGCTCGCCAAAAGAAAATTGACTCTCCGTTAGCTGCGCATGACGGATCCGTGTCGTAATTTGAGTTCAAGGTAGCCTAGATCCTTTATTCCACAGGCTCTGTGGATGATTCGGGACAGTAGTTTGTTGAACCCTTCAATCTTGCCGGAGGTGAACGGGGGATCAGCAGCATTTGAGACCGAATAGTGATTAACTCTTTTTCCAGCTGCTTGAGACTACAACTGTTAGATCAGTCTATCAGGTAATCATCCAAACATAAAAAGGTCTTTTAAGATCATCGGCGTCAAGACTCAGTCAACTCCGCAAAACGTATGACAATATACTGCCGCAACGACAAAGAGATCCAGTGCTCGGATTTGTCTGGAGGAGATTAGGATCAGTCTTGCTCAAGAATTTTTAAGTTAATTCCGATTTCTATTTTCGCCCCTGTTATTCGCTAGGAATTTTCTTTCGATGGTTATTCAGTATCCCTGCTCCATATTTACACTCACCATTCGCGGCGCAACCCGTCCGAGTTCCTTCCCCTCCTTGTCGTGAATCACGGCGACTGCAGTATAGCTACCGGGAGCGATTAGATCCGCGGGCCAAGTCGTAATCCTCCTCGCGAAATTGGGGTCTGATCCAAGTATTTCCGTTTCGCTCGCTTCAAATTCTCCTAACAACTTTCCTGATAAATCGGAAACTTGAAACACGATCTTTCCAATCTTCTCCAAATGATTTACCGGCAGTGCGATGCGAGCTTGAACTTTCGGCTTTCCACCTTGAGCCCATGCCGTGTCGACCCGAATGGGCATCATTACTGGCGCACATTTTTCCCAGTGGCCTGCCTGCAGGTTTTCGACAAGTTGAACGCGCGCCAAGTTGCCCGGTTGGGCGACCGATAATGGGCTCCCAAAGATAAAGCTGCGATAAGATCTTTGCGAGCCGTCGCTGTAGGATAATTCCGCATCGATTCCAATCACCTCATTTATCTTTGGTGTGAAATTAGGAAAATTCACCCAAGGTAGCTTAAATTCCACTTCTAAACCACGTTCCCATCGGCGTGCGCTCACCTCGACACCAGTCTTTGCGATGGCATCAAGATAGCCAGGCCGAAGACAAAAGCGTGGGTTAAGATCAGCTTTTTCCATAGCTGTCCAAAAACAATGGACGGCTCCCTTTCCCCAATTCTGATCGCGGAAGGTGGAATCGCGGCGTGTGTCAAAATACCATTCAACGGCATCGCCTTCCCAAAGCGGCTGAACAGGTGAAAAGATTTTTTCGTCGAGAGTCCGCAGCCCCACGTAGAAGGCCTCGTCGTCCCAGAGGTAGAAAAACTGAGCTGGCCGGTTCTTTTGGTCGGGATGGAAATACTCGACCGGAGTGCAAACGGCGTTGGCAAACTCATCGAGATTTCCATCAATTGTTATGGGTGTTTTGGCGCGGGTTACAGCCAAGCGGACCCCGGGTTCAAGCGGGGTTAACACGCCTTTACTGGAGTTGTCTTTGTCGAGGTTCTGCTGAATCCATTTGGCTAGGGTGCCGCTGCCGCGTCCAAAGCTGCCGGGCAACGGGCGAAGATCCTTTGTTTGGCGTAGCGGTGGATCACCCCAATGACTTGGAAACTCCTCACCGTTAGGTGCCTTTACGGCATTCAAGACTGGAAAAAGTGTCAGAGTGATAAGGAGGAAAAGCTTTCTAGGTTTCATAAATCTGCTGCATTACTTTTTATCAAGATAGGTTGCAGGTTACTAGTAGGAATCTGCCTTAAGAGCTTAGGAGAGGGACGGTGTTACTGGATAGCGGGAGAGATTCAGCACTTTTTTTTTACCGTGCAGGAACCAACGGATACGGTGATTAATCTCCGAAAGCTGAGATGTCATTCCCAGAACACCTGATCGAAGTGCAGGCCGTAGATCTTCGCTCCACCTGGCTTAGGATCTTCATAAGTTCACCGCGGATTTTAACCGAGATGGCTTCTCAAGGTAAGGCAGGGTGTCAGCGTAGCTTTGTGGGAGAATAAACTAGGCAAGCTAATTTCCTTTTAATCGAAAGGAAAGCTGGCCGGAGGCCGAAGCGGATTGGGCTGAGAAAGTTGGGGAGATTTCCAGGCTACCTGAAGATCCAACTCGGGATCAAAAGCTCCTCCTAACGCCCTCCAAATTCACCGATCAGCCGCGGTTCAATAAGAAAATCTGATCCTCTCAGAGAAGTGTTCATCCCTTGGATTGCGAGCACATTCCCCTCAGGACGTAGAACATGTATGAATTCTGAGAGATTAAAAATTTCGAATTCGATCGCCTTCGAATCAGGGTGCGACCTAGTCGCCAGAGCGTCCCAGTCGCTGTTCTCGAGAGCATTTTCTGATGCGATTCGTGTGCCGTTGAGATAGGCTATAAATCCATCATCGTAGCGCATGCCCAGATCTAGAGCGGTATATTTTCGATTCGGCGGTAGGTCGAATTCGTAGCGGAGGTAGATTGAAGCGTTCTGCTTTAGCATCGCATCGAGGACGTAGGTGTCGATGAGTGGATCGAAGGCATCCGGCCTAGTTTCGAATCCAACCCCTGGCCCGATCCCATTAGAAAATCCAGCCCCATCTGGTTCCACTCGGGCATTCCAGACGTCGTGAAGTGAATTGTCAGCTGGTACTAACCATCGCAGATTGGACTCCTCGAGGAGATCGGCAGATGGTAGGCCTTCTTTTACTCTAAAAATACTGTTTTCAATCCCCGACGAGATACGGAATTGGCTTGAAGTTGTTTCTCCCAAAGTCTCCACAGCGAATGGAAGGTCAGTCCAGCTTCCATTATCTTGAAGCCTCTGGATCACGTAGGTCGTTCGGGGTCGCGAGTTCCACCTCAGGGTTATTTCAGCGTCGTCATCGACTCTGCTCACTGCTATTTCAGTGATGATTAATGGTTGCAATGGGCCTTGAAGCGTCTGCGAAAACAACCACTCGAAGACCGGTTGCCCAGCAGCATTGCTATACGTCCGATTATCGTAGAACGTCCCCCAACCTGAGTGGCCTCTGTTCGGTCGCGTGTATTCAATAAAACCCCCAGCGGCTACGATGGCATCCTGCATCTCGTCCGAACTCTTGGTCGGAACCTCTGTGTCGGAGCTGCCATGGTAGAGCCAGATCGGCACATCCTTGAAAGAGGCGCCCTGGCTCTTGTTTCCCCCGCCTGATAGCGGCAGAGCAGCAGCGAATTTCCCAGGCCGGCGACGTAGCGAATCCAATGTGCCGAAGCCTCCCATCGACAACCCCGTTACGTAAATCTGATCAATAGCGACCGGATAGGTCGCAATCACCTTATCGAGGATCGCCAACGCGGAGCGCATGGAACGACCCTCCTCTGGTTCTTCAACATCTGTATATGAACCCCGGGACCACGGCCAGTTGACCCATTGGTCATTACTCGGGCACTGCGGCGTTAGAAGAAACGCCTTGTAGCGGCCGTTAAAAATCGTCCCTTGCGTTGCCTTGAAAAGATTCTCTATATGCCCCCCCCCATTGGCCTGCAACTTGTTATCCCGGCCTCGTTCCCCCGCACCGTGAAAGAATAGGACCAAGGGATACCCGACGTTCTCATCGTAGTCTTCTGGAAGAAATAATCGGTATGGCAACGTACTGCCCTCACCGTCTTCGTAGACGAGATCGCCAGTGGATCGATTGAAATCAACGCCACAGAGAATACCAGAAAGTGCGAGGAGCGCCGAAACAAAAGTGCCAGGGAGCTGGAAAGCAAGTTTCATCGCGAGAAGGCTAACGCTTTACGCTAAGGATGCTAGGATTTTGCTTCGTGGGTGAGACAAAAGGCAGCGCGTAATTTTTCAAATGCCCCCGCGCCATCACCTGGGCCTTCGCCGGGATGAGGTAGTTCAACTTATCCTGAAGCACTCCGTGCCCACTGTAATAAAAGAGACTCGTCTTCTCAGAATTGCTCAGTCTTTTCCCAAAGGCATTCATCGCCTTGAGCATCACCTCCCGGGAAGGATCCTTGAGCACCGTGATATCAGTGACAACACTTCGACCGAAACTCTCATCGCTCTCGCGAAGGCCCAACTTGCTAAAGCTGACAACCGGCTATTCGAGGCCGTGGCCGCCGCAAACAGCCACCGGGAACTCACCAAGGGCAATGAACAACGGATTAGGACTCTATCAACGATCTCCAAGTCCAGCCGGATCCGCCTGTCCCGCTTGCAGCGCGCGATCAACCCCCTTTCGCCCCACTCCCCGCCGGTCCAAAGGCGGCTTCAAAGCCCTCCCGCTAAAAGCAAATTCCTAGCAGTGATCGACCTTCACACGCATGAGCGTGAGAGCGGGAGCTCTGCCCGGAAGAAAATCATCCCTCAGTAAAAAAATTTGGCACTTGAGGAGAAGAGGCACGCCGCCGTGGTTCAACTAATGCGGTCAGGAAATGCCTCAAGCCTCGAATTCTTGAGATCCAAAGAGCGATTTCTGGCAGCAAAAAAACTCTTACTACACCACCAGATTGAAGCTCGTCCAAATAATCCACCCAAGGTTAAGAAAGGGGAATGGCACCTCCACGAATC
>Ga0114998_10004422_pt1 | contig 10243 bp, 8 predicted proteins | sample ArcticOcean_MG_C_5_FD_87044 | JGI IMG/M metagenome (GOLD analysis project Ga0114998, IMG submission 87044) | Marine microbial communities from western Arctic Ocean - ArcticOcean_MG_CB4_138 | ecosystem: Environmental > Aquatic > Marine > Oceanic | place: Arctic Ocean: Canada Basin | collected...
AAGAACTTGTCGACCACACGCAAGATGACATTTTCGTCCAGCGATTTAAAGCTAACGATAGAGTCCAAGCGGTTGCGGAACTCTGGTGTGAACAGGCGCTTGATATCGGCCATCTCATCACCTGACTCACGGGTGTTGGTAAAGCCCATGGTGGACTTGCTCATGACCTCTCCGCCCGCATTGGTGGTCATGATAACGATTACGTTGCGGAAGTCGGCCTTGCGCCCGTTGTTGTCCGTTAGCGTACCGTGATCCATGACTTGCAACAGCACATTGAAGACGTCGGGGTGGGCTTTTTCAATTTCGTCAAGCAACAACACGCAATGAGGCTTTTTGGTGATGGCCTCTGTGAGCAAGCCGCCTTGATCGAAACCAACATAACCTGGAGGGGCACCAATGAGACGGCTCACGGCGTGACGTTCCATGTACTCGCTCATGTCAAAGCGAATCAAATCAATGCCCATGATGTAGGCGAGTTGCTTGGCTGCTTCGGTTTTACCCACACCAGTGGGGCCACTGAACAAGAACGAACCAATGGGCTTGTCGTTTTTACCCAAGCCTGAACGCGCCATTTTCACGCTGGAAGCCAAGGCCTCAAGCGCTTTGTCTTGACCAAACACTACACTTTTCAAATCACGCTCAAGTGTTTTGAGTTTGCCTTTGTCGTCATTGGACACGTTGGCTGGGGGAATGCGCGCAATCTTGGCAACAATATCCTCAATCTCTGTTTTACTGATGGTTTTTTTACGCTTGTGAGCAGGCAAAATACGTTGCGCAGCACCCGCCTCGTCGATCACATCGATGGCTTTATCGGGCAACTGGCGGTCATTGATGTACTTGGCGCTCAACTCTGCAGCGGCTTGCAATGCGGCTACGGCGTACTTGACGTTGTGGTGCTCTTCAAAACGGGACTTGAGGCCCTTCAAAATATCCACAGTCTCAGCCACGCTGGGCTCCACCACATCTACTTTTTGGAAGCGACGAGACAGTGCCGCATCTTTTTCAAAAATGCTGCGGTATTCGGTAAATGTCGTTGCACCAATACACTTTAACTGGCCGTTTGAGAGCGCAGGCTTAAGTAGATTAGAGGCATCCATGGTGCCACCAGAGGCAGCGCCAGCACCAATCAACGTGTGGATTTCATCAATAAACAGAACCGCATTGGGTTTGTCTTTGAGGGCTTTAAGCACACCTTTCAAGCGCTGCTCGAAATCACCGCGGTATTTGGTACCAGCTAACAAGGCACCCATGTCAAGTGAATACACATTGGCCTCGGCCAACACCTCTGGGACAGCGCCCTCGGTGATTCGCCATGCCAAACCTTCTGCAATGGCTGTTTTACCAACACCAGCTTCACCCACCAACAATGGGTTGTTTTTCCTGCGGCGGCACAAAATTTGTATAGTGCGCTCTACTTCGAACTCACGGCCAATCAACGGGTCAATTTTGCCTTCTTTGGCCATTTGATTCAGGTTGACGGTGAACTGCTCTAACGGTGACTGTTTTTCGCTGCGCTCACCGCTGGCCGCTTGTGGGGCCTCCTCACCAGACGCTTCACCCTCTGCTTTACCAGCTTCAGGCGGGTCATTTTTACGGATCCCATGCGCGATGAAATTGACCACATCAAGGCGGGTAACGCCTTGTTGGTGGAGGTAGTACACGGCATGTGAGTCTTTTTCACCAAAAATAGCCACCAACACATTGGCACCAGTGACTTCTTTCTTGCCGCTGCCAGTGCTCTGCACGTGCATGATGGCGCGCTGTATGACGCGCTGAAAGCCCAGCGTCGGCTGGGTGTCAACATCGTCGGCACCAGCCACTTGGGGGGTGTTGTCTTTGATGAATTGGGTCAACGACTTACGAAGGTCGTCCACGTTGGCCGAACACGCCTTGAGCACCTCAGAGGCGCTGGGGTTGTCTAGCAATGCTAGCAACAGGTGTTCAACAGTGATGAATTCATGGCGTTGCTGTCTGGCCTCTACAAAGGCCATGTGCAAGCTAACTTCAAGTTCTTGGGCGATCATTTGAATTCCTCACAACTGCGTTTAGTACGAGATGTCACTGTACGCGGGATTAATAGACACAGTATGCCGATAGATGACAAATGGGGAGCAATGTTGCTAATTCAACCGCATTGAGCGAGGACTTATTCACAATAATTGCAGCTCATTTGAAACAGGCTGTTACAACTCAGGTGCGGGCTCAACCACACATTGCAGGGGATGACCTGCGTCACGCGCTTGGGCAGAGACTTGCTCGGCCTTGGTGTTGGCAATATCTCTAGGGAAAACCCCACATACAGCCTTGCCTTCTAGGTGGATTTTGAGCATGATTTGTGTCGCCGTATCGCGGTCTTTGTTGAAATACTCTTGAATGACAAAGACTACAAACTCCATGGGGGTGAAGTCGTCGTTGAGCAGCACCACTTGAAACAAGCTGGGAGGCTGCACCCGCTGCGCCACGCGGTCTAAGACCAACGCATCGTCGCCACCAGTCTGGGGGGGTGAGTTTGGGGGTGAAGGTTGTTTTGGATTGGCCATTTGTAAGATTTTAGCGATGCTGTTAAATGCGTGTAGTTGGTGCGGCCAAAAGCCACTTCCTTCAACGTACCTGTTGCCATCATATTAGGGCAGCGCTCCAAAAAAAAAAGCCCAACACATCCGTGTTGGGCTTTTTTTCTTCACGCACTGTGGGGTGTGCGTTGTTCCTTACATGTGCTTAATCATGACTTCACCGAAGCCAGAGCAAGACACTTGAGTGGCACCATCCATCAAACGCGCAAAATCGTATGTGACTTGCTTGGAATCAATGGATTTACCCATGGAGGCAATGATAAGGTCAGCAGCTTCAACCCATCCCATGTGACGCAGCATCATTTCCGCAGACAAGATTTCTGACCCGGGGTTCACATAATCTTTGCCAGCGTATTTTGGCGCTGTGCCGTGGGTGGCTTCAAACATGGCGATGGTGTCAGACAGGTTAGCGCCAGGTGCGATACCTATACCGCCAACCTGCGCAGCCAAGGCATCGGACACGTAGTCACCATTCAGGTTCAGCGTCGCAATGACGCTGTACTCGGCAGGACGCAACAAAATTTGCTGCAGGAACGCATCTGCAATGCTGTCTTTAACAATGATGTCATTGCCAGTGTTGGGGTTTTTGAACTTGCACCATGGGCCACCGTCGATCAGCTCAGCACCAAACTCTTTTTGCGCCAACGCATAAGCCCAATCACGGAAACCACCTTCGGTGAATTTCATGATGTTGCCTTTGTGAACAATGGTCACACTGGGCTTGTTGTTATCGATGGCGTATTGGATCGCCTTGCGCACCAATCGCTCTGTACCTTCACGCGACACAGGCTTGATGCCAATGCCAGACGTGTTGGGAAAGCGGATTTTGGTAACACCAAACTCTTCTTGCAAAAACTTAATGAGCTTCTTGGCCTTGTCGCTTTCAGCTTCGAACTCAATACCAGCGTAAATGTCTTCGGAATTTTCACGGAAGATCACCATGTCTGTCTTATGTGGCTCTTTCAGAGGGCTTGGCACGCCCTTGAAATAGCGCACTGGGCGCAAACACACATACAAATCCAACTCTTGACGCAAGGCCACATTCAGTGAACGAATGCCACCGCCAACTGGCGTCGTCAATGGGCCTTTGATAGACACCACATAGTCCCGCACGGCAGACAGTGTTTCTTCGGGCAGCCACACGTCTGGGCCGTAAATATTGGTGGACTTTTCGCCAGCGTAAATCTCCATCCAGTGAATTTGACGCTTGCCGCCGTAGGCCTTGGCCACAGCAGCATCAACCACTTTCAACATGACGGGCGTGATGTCAGCACCAGTACCATCGCCTTCAATGAACGGAATAATGGGCTCGTCTGGCACGTTCAAAGACATGTCGGCGTTGACGGTGATTTTTTGGCCTTGGCTAGGAACCTTGATGTGCTGATACATGACGCGGGTAGTCTCCGGTAGATAATAATGTGCGAGCAGAGTTGTTCGCAAACCACTATCTTATCCCTAATTCTTCTATAAGACTGACTCGAGCCGCATTTGTACCACCCTTGGCTTGTCTGTCATATGATTGAAATGTTTTCCACATTCAGCTGCCTGCAAGCTGTTTCTAGTCCACACATAGCCTACACCTACCATGCTGATCCGTCGCCTCAAACACCTTGCTACCGTAGCTGTGATTGTCACATGTGGGCACGGGTTGCTGTCAAACGCTTGGGCAGAAGTCGCGCAGCTTGACTTGCCGCGTATTGAGTTACGTGCGGGCATGCACCGCATCACATCTCAGATAGCGCAAACACCGCAAACACGTGAAATTGGCTTGATGTACCGCACCAGCATGCCAAACAATGAAGGCATGCTGTTTGTATTTGAGCAGCCAGACATGGTGTGCTTCTGGATGAAAAACACGCTGATTCCACTGTCTGCCGCATTCATCGCAAATGATGGACGAATCGTCAACATAGCCAACATGCAGGCCAACTCGACAGAGCCACACTGCACCAAAGAGCCTGTCCGCCTGGTACTTGAAATGAACCAAGGCTGGTTTGCGCAGCGCGGCATCAAAGCCGGCGCTCTCATTGACGGCTTACGCTGAGCCATCGGCCTCAAGCCGGTACACAGACAACGTTATTTTTTACGCTGCTGCGACCGACACACGGGTTCATTGCTTAAGGCGGTAACCCGTCTTAAAGATCAAGGCAATCAGTGCCAAACAAATTCCCATGAATACCACGATCATGGCCAGACTCACACCCACACTCACGTCAGATATTTCATAAAAACTCCAACGAAAACCACTGATTAAATACACCACTGGGTTGAACATGGTGACGGTTTGCCACGCGCTGGGCAACATGTCTATCGAGTAAAACGCACCACCTAAAAACACCATAGGGGTGATGACCAACAGCGGGATTAACTGCAATTTTTCAAAACCATCAGCCCAAATACCGATGAGAAAACCAAACAGGCTGAAGGTCAGCGTGGTGAGAATCAAAAAACCGAACATCCAAAATGGATGGGCGATCTGAATAGGTACAAAAAAACCTGCTGTAGCAAGTGTGATGATGCCAATCAGCAACGACTTGGTGGCCGCAGCGCCCACATAGCCCGCCGTCGCTTCCCAGAACGACATGGGTGCGGAGAGGACCTCATAAATCGTGCCCGAAAAGCGCGGGAAATAAATGCCAAAAGAGGCGTTGGTCAAGCTCTGGGTCATGATGGACAACATGACCAAGCCCGGCACAATAAACGCACCGTAACTGATACCACCCACTGAGTCTATGCGTGAGCCTATCGCGCCACCAAAGACCACAAAGTACAGCACCGTAGACAGTACAGGCGACACAATGCTTTGCGTAATGGTGCGTCTTGTACGGTACATTTCAAAACAATAAATAGCCCACATGCCTCTTAAGTTCATACCGACTCCCCTACCAAATCCACAAAGATTTCTTCCAAGCTGCTTTGCTGCGTATGTATGTCTTTCACGCCCAAGCCGGCATCAGAAACAGCCTGCAACAAGCCAGCGATATTGACCTCAAGGCCATCTTTGTCGTATTGGTAAATAACACTGAGGCAGTCCTCAGCAAGGCGGAATCCTTGCTCAGCCAGCTCGGCGGGCATGTTGTCCAGACGGGTCATCAACTCAACTTTCAACTGTTTTTGACCCAAACGCGACATCAACAATTGTTTATCCTCTACAAGCAACAGCTTGCCGCCATTAATCACACCAATGCGGTCGGCAATGGCTTCTGCTTCCTCGATGTAATGGGTGGTCAACACGATGGTGACGCCTTGGATGCGCAACGCATCGACCATGCGCCACATGTCTTGACGCAAGCCCACATCAACACCAGCCGTTGGTTCATCCAGAAACAGCACCTGCGGCTCGTGAACCAAGGCCTTGCCAATCAATAAACGGCGCTTCATGCCACCAGACAGCGTCATAATGCGTTCGTCTTTTTTGTCCCATAGAGACAAATCTTTCAAAACTTGCTCTACTTTTTGCGGGTTTTTGGGCAGACCAAACAGCCCCCTTGAAAACGTCAAGTTATCCCAAGGTGTTTCGAAGGCATCTGTTGTCAGCTCTTGAGGTACCAGGCCAATCAGGCTGCGTGTTTTTCGGTAGTTTTTTATGATGTCAAAACCACCAATGGTCACGCTGCCAGAACTAGGGTTAACGATGCCACAAATGACCGATATCAGTGTTGTTTTACCTGCGCCATTTGGCCCTAGCAAGGCCAGAATCTCGCCTTTTTTGACACTCAAGTTAATATGATCCAAAGCCATAAAGCCGTTGGCATATTGTTTGCAAAGATTGTTTACTTCAATCATTTCTAAAATTATTCAAACAAATCGCTTTCAATAAAAAAAATTATCAACTGTGTTGATTTTAGCGAATAAAAAACCGGCTGCAGAGCCGGTTGTTAAGCTAGCTAGACCAAGCATTCAACCCTACACCATCTCGTCCAAACGCGCCAATACATAACCTTTTGAAATCAAGGCATCGCGCAGCGAGGCGGCGCTTTCTATCGCTTGCGGGTTGTCGCCATGTACACAAATACTGTGTATGGGGGTGTGCAACACGACACCACGCTGGCTCACAATCCCACCTGCGTCCAGCATGCGAAGCACGTGATCAACAGACGCTTGTGCGCCATGCACCATGGCATTGGGCATCGCACGTGGCGTGAGTTGACCGTCGTCTTGGTAACTTCGATCCGCAAATATTTCGATCGCGTGTCGCACTTTGAGATCTAGGGAGGCTTGAACAAGTGCCGAACAGGCGGGTGCTAAAACAATGAGTTGCTGATCGACGCTTCGCACCGCTTGCACGATGACAGTGGCCATATCCAAGTCGGCGCAAGCCATGTTGTTTAAAGCCCCATGCGGCTTGACATGGCTCAATCGCGTGCCGTTGGCGACAGCAAACGCTTGCAAAGCTCCAACTTGATACATCACAGTGGCACTGAGCTCTTTGGCGGTCAAGTGCATGGCACGCCGCCCAAAACCTTGCAAGTCAGGAAATGCGGGGTGGGCGCCTAAACTGATACCGTTGGCAACAGCCACCTCAACTGTCTTGGCCATGTGCATCGGATCGCCCGCATGGAAGCCGCAAGCAATGTTGGCGCTTCGCACAATGCGCAGCAATGCGTCGTCATTGCCCATTTGCCACGCGCCATAGCTCTCACCCATGTCTGCATTTAAATTAATGGCCGTCATGGTTAAAAATCCTCTCCTGATACAGCTTGTGCGTTCACATAGCCACTGATTAAGTTGGCGCTGCGCAGCGCAACCTCATCTACCCATCCTACAGGCACATAAGGCTTCAGGCCCTGCAACCACTGTTGGAACAAGCGCTTGTTGTCCAGCAGCGCAGCGTGCGCTTGCGCTGCGGTTACAAGCTCGAACTGACATGTGCTGCCTGCTGGCAAGTGCGCCATTTTGTGCAGATCTGCTGAAATAACTGTGGCGATCTTGGTGTAGCCACCCATGGTTTGACAATCGGCCAACAATACAATCGGCTCGCCGCTGGCGGGCACTTGAATGGCGCCAGGCGCGATGCCATCAGACACAATGTCTGCGGCGACGCCCTGGCGATGCTGCAAGCTAGCGCCCTGCAAACGCACACCCATGCGGTCTTGTGCCGCGCTGGTCTGCCATGTATGCGAGCACAAGTCGGCGAGCGCTTGGTCGGTAAAGTAGTCGTCTTGCGGTCCCAGCATGATGCGAACGGCACCGTCAAGCCTTGGCATATCAGTCGTGGCACATAAGTTTGCTTGTGCCTGCGGGTGAAATATGTGCGTGGTCAGCACATCGCCAACACTTAAAACCCGCCCCTCAATGCCACCCAGACCCACACGTGCGTAAGTAGAGCGGCTTCCCATCACTTGTGGCACATCAACGCCGCCACTGATTGCCACATACGCACATGCGTCAGATGCCACCCCAAGGCGCAACTCGTCACCAACGCCAAGCTCTACGCTGCGCCAAGCAGGCAGTTTGTCTCGCAGGCCATTGGCGCGTACCAACGTGCAGTCCAACAGCCCAGCCACTGCACACCACACTGGGCCCACAAGAACACGAAGGCTAGGTCCTGCAGCGCGCACCTCTATGCACGCCACATCCGGCTGGTTACCCACCAAAGCGTTGGCCGCATGGGCCAGCGACTGGTCCAAAAAACCAGACCATGGCACACCTGCGCGGCGGTGCCCAAACCGACCTGCATCTTGCAATGTGTTGCCAAGCCCAGCGCCTATCACCTCGAGCCTAGCTTGCATCTGTCTGCTCACTGCAAAACTGGGCCTGTACGTCGGCCCTTGTCCAAACAACGCGCTGCAATGCTTTCAACTCAAGTGCGCTCACAGCAAAAAAACCAACCTGATCGCCCACTTGCAACAAGGCTGGGGCTTGGCTGTGCTGTTTGTCAAACAACGGCACGGGCATGCAGCCCAATAAATTCCAACCGCCGGGACTTTCCCAGGGATATATGCAAGCCATGTCATCGGCAATAGCCAAGCTTTGCGCAGGCACACGGGTACGAGGCGACGCCAACCTAGGCACTTTCAACAAGCTGGGCAATTGTGCCAAATAAGCAAAACCAGGCAAAAAACCCATGGCGTAAACGCGCAGCGTTTGCGCCAACAAAGCGGTTATCAAGTCGTCTTCACACATGGCAACTGTGGTGGCAGCTGCGCTTAAGTCTGGACCATACGACTCGCCAAAACAGACGGGTAAGCGCCATATGCGGCTGACTTGCGGCGAAGCGGCTGCTGTGGCGGCTAGCCGCATCATGGTAGGACCCAAACTGTCGGCGTCAATCAACAATGGGTTGAACATGACAGTGACCGAACGAAAAGTTGGCACGACGTCCAACACGCCAGACAACTCACCTGCGCAGGTGAGAGCATCTAACGCATCGGCTACTGCCAAGCAACGCACATTCACAGACACGTCGATGTCGCCACCTAACTCTACGGTCAGCGCCGCATCACCCATTGTCAATAAACGAGCTTGTTCGTAGGCGGGCATTAGTACGCGTTACGCCGCAACAGGCTAGGCAAAGCAGTTGCACTGCGAATTACATCAAACTGGGCAGCCACAGCACAATTCCTGGAAAATAGTAAATCAACACAATGGCGAGCATCATGAGCGCAAACATGGGAATGACAGTTTTTGATATGTACCCAATATCGCGTTTGGTGAGGCCTTGCAACACAAATAGATTGAGTCCCACCGGTGGTGTGATTTGCGCAACCTCAACCACCAGAACAACAAACACGCCAAACCAGATCAAATCAAGACCTGCCTGTTGGATAGTCGGCAACAGCACACCGATGGTGAGCACCACCATTGAAATGCCATCTAAAAAACAACCCAGCACCAGAAAAAACAAGGTCAGTGCAACAATCAAGGCCAAAGGTGACAAGCCCAATGAACCAATGTATTCAGCCAAGTGCCTGGGCAGGCCGACAAAGCCCATGGCCAGTGTTAAAAACGCAGCGCCTGCCAAAATAAGGCCAATCATGCAGTACACCTTGCAAGCGCTAGCCAATCCAAGCTTGAAACTAGACCACGACATGCTGCCCTCGCTCGTGGCCAATAACAACGAACCCAACACACCAATCGCAGCGGCCTCTGTCGCAGTGGCAACCCCTGCGTAAATTGAGCCCAGCACGGCCAGTATCAAACCTACAACCGGCAGTAACTTGCTAGAGGCTTTGAGCTTGGTCATGAAGGTGGTGCCCTCATCAGCGGCTGGAATCGCATCCGGATTCTTAAGAGACCACAGCGCGATGTAACCCATGAACAACACCGCCAGCAACAAACCTGGTACGGCGCCTGCCACGAACAGTTTGGCAATGGACACATCGGCTGCCACGCCGTACACAATCATGATGATTGATGGCGGAATGAGAAGACCGAGGGTAGCTGCTCCCGCCAACGTGCCAATGGCCATAGATGGCGGGTAGCCTCGACGGTCCAGCTCAGACAATGAAATTTTTCCAATGGTTGCGCACGTTGCTGCGGACGAGCCTGACACCGCAGCAAAAATGGCACTGCCGATAACGTTGACATGCAGCAACCGCCCAGGTAAGCGGTTGAACCAAGGCGACAAACCTTGAAACATATTGTCAGACAAGCGCGTGCGAAATAAAATTTCACCCATCCACAGAAACAATGGCAACGCTGTCAGCGTCCAGCTAGAGCTTGATCCC
>Ga0114998_10004424_pt1 | contig 10241 bp, 10 predicted proteins | sample ArcticOcean_MG_C_5_FD_87044 | JGI IMG/M metagenome (GOLD analysis project Ga0114998, IMG submission 87044) | Marine microbial communities from western Arctic Ocean - ArcticOcean_MG_CB4_138 | ecosystem: Environmental > Aquatic > Marine > Oceanic | place: Arctic Ocean: Canada Basin | collected...
AAGACAAGCCGAAAGACAAGCCGAAAGACAAGCCGAAAGACAAGCCGAAAGACAAGCCGCAAGACAAACAGATCTGCAACCCGTCGAACCCCCAGAGTCGACTGAAAATTTCACAAATCCAAACAATTTCACAAATCTACCCATATATAGAAATTCTATAGATACTAACCCCTTTACCCCCTATAATGTTTATCCATAGCAAGAACTTATAAAAATAATTAATATTAAAAATAATTTGATATAAAATATTTGTTTATATTCTGTATTAAAAAAATGTCTAAAACCAAAGAAATTATTAAAAAACTAACGGCGCTTGAATCCAAATTGGATTCGGTTTTAGAAAAATTAGAAAAATTAGAACGGCGAGTATCTACCCAAAGTCCTGTTAAAACTAAAAATACTAAAAAAAAGGACCCTGTAAATGTAGTTAAGGTAAATAAGATCAAGATTGCCGAATCGAGTGATAGTATTCTTATTACGGGGGACACATATGATATTAAAAATGATTTTAAGGTTTATCGGTCTAAATGGGTCGGAGAAGTAAAAGGGTGGCGTCTAATGCTGTCTAATATACCGGACTACGAACAATTTAAAGAAGAACTTCGTAATAAATGCAATAAATTGGTAATTACAGCAGCCGAAGATACTATTGAAACGGGCGCAACTGTTAATGATGTGGGGGATTATTTAGATAATAACTGTATGATTGAATCTTCTGAAGACGACGACTAAATCCATAAAAAATATAAGAAGTATATATAATGTTACGTTTATTTAAAAAAAAACCCGATAGAGTATTGAGAAATCCATTATTTTTTTATGAATTATCATGTAGATATTGTTATGACCATCAAAATTGTTCCGAAAAATTGTATATACCTTGTGAGTGCAAGGGTTCTATGAGATGGTCTCATAAAATGTGCCTTGTAGAATGTATTAAATATCAGTATGGTAATAAATTGAAATGTCCTATTTGTAAAATTAAATATATAATTCCAATTTAATCCATAAGATGCGTTAAATTATAGTAATAGATTTTTATTATAATTTAATGACAGCAAGTGCTAATGAAATTTTATCAGGTTTATGGTTAGGGAATATAATAGACTCTCAGACGGAAGAATTTATTAATAATATGGATATAGTAATTAATTGCTCTAAAGATATACCGTTTTATACTAAAACTACAAAAAATATTCGAATTCCTATCCATGATAATTTAGAACAAAGTGAAATAAGAAATTTATTAAAATTTCTACCTAAAATTACAACCTTTATTCATACCTCTCTGCTAAATAATAAGAATATACTCATACATTGTCATGCTGGGAAACAACGGTCCGCGTCAGTAATAGTAGCTTATTTAATGAAATATTTAAAAATTACACTAGAAAAGGCTATTATATTAGTTAAATCAAAAAGAAATATAATATTTACCCCATGTATTAATTTTAAAGCAGCGTTAATTAATTTTGAAAAAAGTATAAAAAAATAATTATATAAATATTATTAAATTTTTATAGTTAGTGTTTAATACCGTCGGAGAGGGGGAGGAGGTGGCATAGTCGGTGGTGTGGAGCTGTAGGGGATTATTGTTGGAGGTGGAAGTTCGATTTGAGTGCTATCACCAGTAGTAGCGCGCTGGAGAGAATTACTAACTGCTCTGAGACATTGACTTGCGCTACCGGCGCTGCAATTCATCTGAACAGAAGTCTCCTTGGAGAACCCCATTTGTGCTCCAGTCTCCACCGCGTTAATATTGGCACCCAAAAAGATGCTGGTAAACGAGGAATCTTTCTTGAACTTTGTCATCATCTCGCGCAAAACGTCAGCGCTGCCTGCCTCGCTTGCGTTGTCCATTCCGTCGGTAAGAAGAACAAAACTAGTAGCGATAACAGGGTCAAGGCGCTTCAGAAGTGTAGGAAGAGTGCTAATGTAATGTGCCTTCTGTGTAGTCAACATATCGAGAGAGTGAACTGCTGAATCATAGAGTTTTGTGCAACCCCTGGGACGCAGGGCTCCATTAAAATCCTGAAGGCTCGGTAAATCCTCTATCTTCACTCCGTCCAAACGGAAGTATTCGATAAAAACCTCCATCATCTCGTCAAAAGTGACCAAAGTAAAGAATGTAGGAATGTTGCTGTCATTCGCGGTAGTCCAAAGCATTTTCAATTGTTCGTAAAATTGACCACCAACACCAGACTGACCATATGACATCATGGAACCTGAGCGGTCAGCGCATCCGACAATAATACTCGCGACGGGAGGGACAGTAAAAGAGGTAGACATCTGAGCGATAGAGATGAGAGGAGTAAGTAAACAGATTACTGAATTAATAATAACACTAATTATTATAGTTAAATCAAATTTTTATTTTATACACAAACAACTATAGTAAAAATAAAAATATATTAGTTGTCAAAATCTTTTTACTTACTTACTTCCTGTATTTACATTTTTTTTTAACTAATTTCATGTAATTTTTTGTAATTTTATGCAGCTCCTTATTTATTAGATTAGAGCAAGATTTAATTCTATTTATATAATGAAATTGCGCTTTGGCAATCTCTTTTTTATCTACGGGAGATATTTTTAACTCTGTTTCTGGTATTGAAAATATATAGTAAGTGGTGTTATTAATACACCTTATACAATTTTTTGAATTACGGTAAATATTTAATCTTACTCCAGTTTCCTCATATAGTTCTCTCATAGCACATTCATGAGGTAATTCGTTTTTTTCTATATGCCCTTTAGGGATTCCCCACTTAAACTTATTTACTGATTCAATCGATTTATTTTTTACTATTAGAATTTTTTTTAAATTTGTATTAAATATTATTACACCTGCCTTTGGTGGGTAGAAATATTCTATATTATTTACTGTAATTATGAGATTTTTAAGACCCCTCCCGTCATTAATTTTTTCCCACCTCCTATGAACTTTATTATGCCTATTTGAACGAGGTGCTATATATTTTACTGAACTAACTGTCATTATTATCAAGTGATATGGTTCAATTATTATTTTATTAAATCAAATTTATTTTAATATATTTATTTATCTATGGCTATATTCGTTATTTTATAGATATAAAAATACTTATATAATGTAATGTCGTTGGAAACATTATTTAATAACATGAAAATGCTAAAGGAATGGGATATAATTTCTAATGAAGAAAATCTAGCAATTCTTTTTAACAAATTAGAAAAAGAATCACAGTTGGATGAATTTATTGTAGAATTATTTAAAAAATACTCTATATCGAATAAAATAAGAAATAACCTTTCTACTATAATACTATTAAGTAAATTCCCAAATGAATTACTATCGACAAACTTGTCGGATAAAGAGAACGAATTATGGGGCCGTGCGAAAGAAATTTTTACTATTATAAAAGAACCTATTATAAAAGATTTTAATATACTTGCTAAAAAAATATGCACCTTCAATATTTTATACAACAATTACAAGCCAGAGGACTTAAGTTTACAGAAAGACCTATTGTGTGAATTATTTTATAGTTATAAAAAATTTTATTCTGAAATAGATGACATGGATTTGGAAAAAGATATAGAAAATACATATAAAAAAAATATTAATGGATTTTTAAATAAAATTTTGTATAATTTAAAAAGACTTAATAAAAATTGGAAAAGAGATTTAAAATATTATACATTCAAAAATATAGAATACGATGCCCTGAGCCATAAACATATGTTGAAGTATTTAAAATTAGTATTTTGGGATAATATTAAATTAGAAGTATCCATAAAAAAAAATTTCAAAATATTAAATTTGTTAATAAATGATTATTTAGCTATAATAAAAAATAATATCAGTATCGACGATAAAAATTTATTACATAATTACACAAATATAAATAATATACATGATTCTCTGACGTTATGCCAGAGTTTAATGCTTATTAATAAAAAAATTGATACGTGGTATGAATACGATGATGGTATAAATGAAAATAATTTAATTAATACGTTAATTATAATTTTTGAAAGAGTAGAATATATATGTGGTATTTTAAACTAAAAGATGTTTAATATTTAGGATTAAAAATTCTAACGCAAAAATATCATAGGGGATTGAAGTCATAAATTGGTCGGCGGTCGACGATATAGCAATCAATTTATATTTTTTTTCATCTGGTAATTTGTTAATATAATAAGAGCGTATTAAAGAAAATAACAGAGTAGGTGTAAAATTTAACAGCAAATATCTATATATTATAGTTCTTATTTTAAGCATTGACTTTAAATTAGGTCTTTCTATTTCAACTAGTATAGGTTGAATAATAGATTCTTCTTCGATTATAAAATTTTCTATCTTACCTAGTTTAATATAATTATATAACAGTAAATAGACTTTATAAATACATTTATCCGATTTATCTAAAATAGCATCCACTATATTTTTATCAGTTAATTTATTAAATTTTTGTAGCATGGATGTTATATAAATTTTTATAATTTCGGGTTTTGGTCGCGGGACACGTATATATACAAATCTAGAAAGAAGAGCTTCGTCTATTTTATTAATATTTTCACAGCATAATATAAATCTCCCGACTTTATGATATTGCTCTATTATCCTTCTTAATGCCAATTGCGCTGTTTTACTTACTTTATCAAAATGATGAATAACTATTATTTTATATTTTAATTCAGTCACGTTGTTAAAAGTAAGTATATATTTTAAAAACTCAGTTATAATATTTTTATCGTAGTTACCGTATTCATAAAGATTTATTTCGAAATGATATTTAGATTCTATAAAATTAATTTCTAGTTTATTATTGTTAATTTTCAAGCTATAAGAACGTAAATTTCTTACAATGGAGTTATTCGAAATATGGTCTAATAATCCTGCAATAAGGGTTCTTTTACCAGAATTATTTAATCCAAAAAATATTAAATTTTCTATAAAATTTAAATTATATACTTTCAATCTCTGTGCTATTTTTTTATTATATATAAAATTATCTAAGCTTTTTGGAACCAATTCCATTAATTAATATTAAATTAAAAGCTTTAACTTGCGATATATTAAAATATTTTTTTTATAAAATAAAGTAATGAATAGTCATTTAAGTGATATAGATAGTGTCATTAATTTTTTAATCAAATATAAATCGTTATTAAAAAATTATGAAAAAGAGGAAATTAAAATTACCAATTCTAATAAACTCAGTATATTACTAAATTATTCATCCACCCAAATGAATGGGTATATTGAAAGTCTATATAGTATATTAGATTTACATAAAAATATTAATTTAGATAACGAAACGACAATAATATTAGAAGAACAGAAACAAATTAACGAAAATATTAATGAAATATTGCCCTTAATTCTATTTTATTTTGCAAATAAGACTTCTAGCCCTTGTGACCGCGAACTCCACGTTCGCCTCTAATACCACGGGGGCCTGTTTTGTTTCTTAATTGAAAATAAAAGTGAAAAGTCATAATAAATTGAAAGAATACGAAAAAGAATAAGAAGCCAAAGGCATAAGTTAATTGTTGATTATCCATATGTTAATATATTAAGATTAAATTTTTATTTTAATGTCTTTTAAAATAATATGGATAAGTTTGTTAGAAAAAGTGATATTTCTAAATTCGGATTAGCTTCAATCGAGTTTGAAAATAAACCAAATAATTATAAAACTTTTAATACCGAATTAGCTTCGTTTAAAAAGAAACTTATATTAAAATTAAATCGGTTCGATCCTGTTAAAATATCCGATAATAAAACAGATGAACTCATTAAATTACTATGGTTATCTCATGTATTTAATAATATTACTATGGAAAAACGAATTGACATATATTTACAGTGTGGTATACAACAATAAAATTAATATATAAAAATATTCTATTTTTATATTATAATGAGCGAATTAAATTGGGACAAGGCCGTCTGGAAAGTTATTGATTCATATTTCAAAAATACAAACAATTATTTAACAAAGAATCAGATAGATTCCTATAATACATTTTTAGAAAAAAATATACCAAAAACAATTAAACAATTTAACCCTATAAGTGTTCAATTTGGTAACAGTATTAAAATAGAACAACTAACCACCGCGCAGTTAGATAAATATTTAAAACAATATAATTTGGCCACAAATGGATTAGCTATTGAAAAAAGAATTAGATTACAAGAAGAATATGATAAAGATTTAGAAAAATTCAAACACGAAATAAATATATACGTTGGAGCGACACCTGTTTTTAATTCTGATAAAACAAAGATAGTTGACGTAGTCGATGACGCGCAAGGTATATACATTGGAAAACCCGTTATACAGGAAAAGAAAAAAACGCCAGAAGGAACGACGGTTTTGAAAAAAGTGTTATATCCAAATGAAGCAAGATTAAAAAATCTGACATACACGGCTGAATTATCAGCTGATTTAATAGTTGTTAAACAAGTTAATAATTATAAAACACATTATCCACATGAAAGTATTAATACTGAACTTAGTGTTGGAGAAGAAGAATTAGAAAAAGAATTAATTGAAGAGAGTGGCGAGGTTTCTGATGAAATAGAAATTTTAAGTAATAAAGAAAGAAGAAATCGATTAATTAAGTTTTACCAACAAAAAAATAGAGTCATTAATATGTATCCCAAAGTCACTATTGGTAATATACCCATTATGCTTCAGTCAAATATATGCTCTTTAGTGAGTTTAAAAAACCGCTCTTTGACAGAAGTGGGTGAATGCAAGCACGATCAGGGTGGATATTTTATTATAGACGGTAAAGAAAAAGTTATTGTCGCACAGGAAAGAGATATTAATAATAAGATTTATGCTAATTTTAAAAAGAACGACCCTGATTATAAAATTATAGCGAATATACGTTCCGCCGCCGAAAACAAATTTATACCCCCAAGGATAACACGGGTATGTATTTTAAAAGAAAAATTTAATAAACAAAGTAAGGGTTTAACTATTGACAATACGATTCGTGTAAAAATTCCTATGATTGAAAAAGAAGTGCCATTATTTATACTTTTTAGAGCTTTAGGGTTTTACAGCGATAGAGAAATTGTAAATACAATTTGTAATGAGAATAGCGGGATTAACAGTAATAATTACTCCAAATACTATGCTAAAATGTGCGAGATATTAACAGCAAGTGTGAACGAAAGTAGTCATTTAATCAATAACCAAAAAGATGCTTTAGATTACTTGTTTCCACTCATGTCTAAAAATTTTATGAAAAATGCACCGAAAAGCTATAATATGAAACATAAGTGTTTAATGGAGATTTTAAAAAATCATTTATTACCTCATTGCGGGCAAGGATTATTGGAAAAAGGGTATTTTTTAGCTTACATGGTACAGAAAGCAATTCATGTTTTATTAAAAATAGAACCTGAGACAGACAGAGATAGTTATATGTATAAAAGAATCGATATATCTGGTTATTTACTTTCGCAAATATTTAGGGATTTATATTTCAGAATAAAAAATAAACTCTTAGAAGTTTTAAGAGTGGGATATACTAAAAAATTTAGTTCAATAAATATAGAAAATATAGACGATGAACTTTTTTATAAATTTATAGATAATAATAAATTCAATAACTCGATTCTGCCATCACATTTAATAGACAAATCAATCGTTAATGATGGTATGCTATATGCTTTTAAAAACTGCTGGGGACTAAAAGACGCGCCTTGTAAGGTTGGAGTAGTTCAAGATATAACAAGAATAAGTTATATAGGTTTCATATCTCATTTAAGAAGAATTAATACACCATTATCAAAAAGCGCAAAAGTCCGAGCCCCTCATTCTCTACATGGTTCATCGTGGGGTATTATGTGTCCTTCCGAAACGCCTGATGGGGGAAATATTGGTATTCGAAAAAATTTATCAATAACCGCCTTAATCACATCAGGAACAAGTTCATTCTTATTAGATAGATTGATTGATATGTTAGGGGTAGTCGATATCAAAAGCAAGATTAATGGAAATAAAGTGGTTTTTGCTAATACCCGTGTTTTTTTAAATGAAAGAATTAAAGGCTATATTGAAAAACCGTTATACTTTTTTACCCTTTTAAAACTTTTAAAACGCAACGGGTATATAAATATATATACTTCTATCTACTGGGATAAACAGAATAACATTATTAGCATTTCGACTGATTCGGGGCGAGGAATAAGACCAGTATTTATTGTAGAAAAAAATAATAAAATTAGACTTACGCAGTCGCTAATTAATAAATTAGATAAATCTGATAAAATAACTTGGAAGAATTTATTAATAGGTTTAAATAAAACTGAAAATATTAAGGACACCGATGAAAAATGCTATGTGACGAATGAACTATTAGACTATACACCCGAAAAACCAAGCAAATCAAAGGCGTCGGTGGCAAAAGAAAAAATACCAGCTAATTTAATTGAATTTTTAAGAGAAAATGGTGGTATAATAGAGTATATTGATACAAATGAAGCAAATACATCTCTAATCGCCTTAAATCCAGCGGATTTAAATAGTTCAAATAGATACGACTATTGCGAAATAAGCCCAACGCTTATATTAAGTATTTTAGCTGCTCAAATCCCCGGATTATCTATGAACCAGGCACCAAGAAATCAATTTTCGACGTCTCAGGGAAAACAGGCGTTAGGATTGTATGCGTCGAATTATAGAAATAGGATGGATGTTAAGGGGCAGATTTTACATTATCCACAGAAACCTTTAGTAAAAAGTAAGTTTAGTAAGTATTTATTTACCGACGAATTACCACATGGGATTAACGCAATTGTGGCTATTGGTTGCTTTTCTGGATATAACCAAGAAGATAGTATAATTTTGAATAAGGATGCTATTAATAGAGGGTTGTTTAAATCAAGTAAATTCAGAACCTATGTACAGCGAGATACAATTGATAATGGTAAAATAATTGAAAGAATATGTAATCCCGCTAATTTACCAAATGTTAAAAACATGCATTCTGGTAATTATAGTAAATTAGGTGATAATGGCATTATTAGAGTGGAAGAAAATTTAAAAGTTACAGAGAATGATATCCTGGTAGGGAAATGTGTTATAAGTAACGAAAAAGACAGCGAGGGGAATAATATTCTTTATGACAGCAGCGATTATGTAAGGCGTGGCGAAGATGGATATGTTGATAAAGTATTCATGAATGAGGGGAATGAAGGCCAACGCTACTGTAAAATCCGTATTCGAAAAGATAAGTATCCTGAATTAGGAGATAAATTCGCTTCGAGGCATGGACAAAAAGGAACAATTGGTATGGTATTGCCCCAAAAAGACCTTCCTAGAACGGCGAATGGGATAGTCCCAGATATAATAGTAAATACCCATGCCTTCCCGAGCCGAATGACTATCGCGCAATTCTTTGAACTTCTATTGGGTAAAGTATGTGCTATAAATGGTTGCGAAAGTGAAATAGCCCCCTTCACGTCCATGCTTAATAAAGAAGATGGGAGTAATATTATAGAGAATGTTAGTAATATGTTGGAAAATCTTAACTATGAAAAAACAGCTAACGAGGTAATGTACTCTGGTATAACGGGCCAAATGCTAAAGGTAAATTTTTTTATGGGTCCCACATTTTACCAAAGATTAACCCACCAAGTGTCTGATAAAAAACAATCCAGAAGTAAAGGTTCTAAGACAGCTTTAGCCAGACAGCCAGTTGGAGGAAGGGCCGCTGGCGGTGGTGGGAGAATTGGAGAAATGGAAAGAGATGCGCTGCTTTCACATGGCGCCGCATCCTTTTTAAAAGAGAGTTTTATGGAACGGTCGGATAGTTATCAATTTTGGATCTCGTGTAAAACTGGTTTGATATCGGCGGTCAACCCTCATAAAAATATTTATAAGGATTTAGCAGTTGATTCGGCGAAACAGTCTATTAGTTTATTAGGAAGATTAGAGAATTCACAGGATATTGTAGAGAAGAAACAAACAGAGACTACAAAAAGTGATTTTATTTGCGTAAAAGCCCCATATGCCTTTAAATTATTAATACAAGAAATAGAAGCCACAGGTATTGCTGCTCGTTTAATCAGCGAGAGAGTTCTACAGAAATGGAAATCAATAGCAGTAAGAAATAATGGAATAGTTATATTATCGGAATCAGACAAAGAGTTTATATCAAAAGTTACGAAGGACAAGGATATCGAGCCTAAAATTAATGCATTAAGTAAGTTTCATAACGATATTAAGAAA
>Ga0114998_10004434_pt1 | contig 10221 bp, 7 predicted proteins | sample ArcticOcean_MG_C_5_FD_87044 | JGI IMG/M metagenome (GOLD analysis project Ga0114998, IMG submission 87044) | Marine microbial communities from western Arctic Ocean - ArcticOcean_MG_CB4_138 | ecosystem: Environmental > Aquatic > Marine > Oceanic | place: Arctic Ocean: Canada Basin | collected...
CGCTCGATTTCTCGCGAGTTAACGTACTATTCTGGGTTCATATCAAGAACAAAGTAGGGTACGAACGCGCGTGCCTCTCGATTTTATGACGGGGAGGGGAATAAAATTGGTTGCCTTTTTATAATAGATGAAACCCTAAACATTGTAAAACACGCGTCAACACGAACACGACCGCGCGCCAATTGTATGCTGCTATATAAAGATACAGACGCGTACGAGTTACCTCGTGAACATCTCTCGAGATGGGTAACGAAAGAAGGATCGATTAACGAAGCTTTTAATTGAATTATTAATAAAATTAATTACTTTTTATAATATCTGAAACCCTAAACTTTGTAAAGCACAAGTCAACAAGAAGACGCCATGCAACAGTTTATAGACGCATACGAGTAAAAACGTGAACAACTATCGAGAGAGGTCGGGAGAGCGAGAGCGAGAAGAAAACGAAGCGAATGACGAGGAGAACGGAGCAGTATACGTCGTTAGATGCGGTAACGATCGAGATCTTCGTTTGTACCGATCACTTGAGGGCGAGTGATGTGGAGGTTTCGATGCGCGATGGGACGAATAGGAAGGTTTTGATTAAGATCGATAATAATAATAATAATAATAATAATAGAGATGATAGTTGTAGTGAGACGAAGAGTACGAGTGAGGGGGATGTTTTTGAGTTCGATTTAAGTGAAGCGTGCGTGTTAGAGAGCAGTAAAGTTAAAGTCAGTTCGAAGAAGATCGAAGTCAAATTGATGAAGATGAAGAAGAAGAACGTCGTTGCGAATGAAGACGAGGATAAAGTAGCGATAGAAAATAGAACGATTGATGTTTTGAGTACTATATCTACTAGTAGTAACAATAAACGGAACGATAGTTACGTCGATAAGTGGAGTAAGATTGAGTTCATGGGCGATATGGAAGACGAGCTTGATACGTTGGGCGGAGACGCGGCGTTGAATAAGATGTTTCAAGATTTGTATAAAGACGCCGATGATGATCAGCGACGGGCTATGATGAAGAGTTTTGTGGAGTCGAATGGGACCGTGTTGAGTACGGATTGGACCGATGTCGGTGAGAAGTTCGTTGATCCACAAGAGCCAGATGGAATGAAATTGAAGACGTTCGAAATGTAAATATCATTAGAAGGTTTAGCATTTGTACTTTAGAGACTAGAGATTTGATTAGATATACGTACCATTATATAGTTTTCTACCTTATAAAAAATAAGAGTCTAGAAGCAAACCGTGTCTAACATCGCGCCAAGCTGTTGCGTAATATTCTTTGCCATCAAATCGTTTGCATTTTCAGCGAGTCTTTTCTTCGCATCCGTACGTCCAGCTGATTTCACTAAAATCTCAATCTTTGTCAACTCGGACTCCTCTTGTACAGATTTTTGATACTTATCCGCTAAATCGCGCATTTCACTCACGACGTTTTCGTTCCCTTTCCTATGCTCGGTGAAATTTCTCACTTTCAACCCGTCCGACCATCTCGGCTTATCGAGATTCAATAACATTCTCTCCTCCAACTCGTTCTTCCTGTAGCCGATATTGATCGAGTAATAATGTCTATTCAAACCGTGTATCAAAGCCGCGATAGACGGCTTATTCAAATGTCCTAGATTCGAAGTCGTTTGTCTCGGTTCTTGCCCTAACATAATTGTCTGCGGATTAATCAATCTAAACGCATCGATCACGACTTTCCCTTTCACGCTTTGAATTGGATCGATCACGACGGCGACTAACCTCGGGTTCAATTGCTCGAACGATTGTTGCGTGTTAATGTCGACCCCGGATAACCAACACCCGAAGCCTGGATGTGAATGGTACCACCCAACGACCATTTCCTCTCTCCCGGTTTGTTTTAACATATCGAGCATTTTCGTTTGGAACACTGGATCGACTGCTTCGACCGATACCCCTGTCCCTGACTGCGGCATCGCGAACACGTCGACTACTTTGACCGTGTAATCATCAACGAATTGCCCGAGCATCAGTCCCATGACCTCCATCGGTACGCCAGCTCGTCCTACACAGAAGAATAATATTTGTTCCATTACGATTAAACGGTGATGAAAAGATGATATCAGTAACATCTAACTCGATAGAGAAGAGTAACGATCGCAAAATATCACTCAAAATAAGGAAGAAGAGAGAACTAAACTAAACATTTAACGAGCGCGCAAGGCGTACCATGTTTCAACATTTTCAATAAAGCTAAGGACGAGATCTGTACTTGTTCGGCTGTATCGACTTGTGGTGAGTCAGCCGGTGGACCGGATGATTGCTGGCCCATGCCCATTCGCATTAAGTTGTTCATTTTATGTATTTAAGCCCTGTTTCTTTATTTTATTTTGATCGATTGTTTTCGATTAATCGATGCGGTCGTTGTGTAAGTTTTTTGTGGAGATTGAGATCTTGCTGATGAGAGGGAGACAACAGGAAGTTCAGAAGTATTTTTGCGAGGAGAGCGAAATTGAACGCGATGATGCTTATTACCAATTATGAGTATCTTTAGTGTTATTATTGTTCGCTCTGTATACTGAGTGCAACTCGCATGGTTCACAACGCCAGAAAACTTTATGAGCGGTTGGGAGCGCTACGAGCTCGAGTATGTCGCCCGGAGTGAGCTCGAACAAAGGTTCTCCGTTTTCGTTTATGACGAAGACGTGATGAACGTCCGAAAAACGATCTTGTTTTCTGTGACCACTGATGTTATTAGGTCGCATTAATTCCATCGCGTCTCTTAAAAGAGATTGCAAGAAGGTGACTCTGAGGTTTGGCTTCCCCGAAAGAAGTTCGTCGTCTTCCGTTTCTTTTCCCTCTTTCGCGAAAGGTCCGTTTGGTGAAACGTTTTTCCTCTTGTCTTCATCCGTCGTCTCGTCCGCGGTGAGATTTTTCGACATAGTAGCTTGTTGCACGTGTGCGTTGTTTACATTTTTTTTAGAACGCATTCGCTTCGTGAAATCTACGATGGATAAGTTTAAGTTTCCTTCGAAGTCTTCCAAGAAATATGCAAAATCGAAAGCCGCAACTGAGTCGATCAACATGTTGTTCTCATTAACAACTGCAACGACGTTTACATTTTCGCGTGTCATAGTCGCAAACGCGTCGACAATTCTTGTGTTTGGAGGAAGTTTGATCAGTTTACTCGTCCGCGAGTCAATCGTAGAAGGAGAGAACGCCTCGCAAATTGAGATTTTCGTAAACGGGTCGTCTTCATTCTTCGTCTTTTCAATTCCAAGCGTTTGTGCGACGGTGGGATCATCAGAGAAGTAGTCGAGAAGCAATTCAACGACATCGGTTTGAGAAATCAACGCATCAATTATCATGGCCTCGTCGCCGCTCTCTTTATCAAAGTGTAATGAGTAACACACAACTCTGTGCGTGCGTTGGTATCGTTTAATATCAGGAATAATAGAAGTCTCTTCCCCGTGAGATGGAACATCTATCCTTTTCAAAAACCCACCTCTCACGATTGATAATATCGTTTCCGATTTCGAGCCTCGATACACGAATCTACCATCTTCATCTGGATGAGATAGAGTACGCGCTTGCCTTACGGTCGTATCATTCAACAACCTTTTGATTTGCGTAATGACTTCGTCGCGACTCGACTTCACGAGCGCGTGCTCTATGAACAACACGAGGTATTCGCGAATATCTTGCATACCAATAAAAATACATTGGTTTGAATTAATTACTGGAGCACTCGATATGCCGTATCGCTTCAATATCGATATCGCTTGCGAAACAAGGATAGTCTCGTCCAACAGAACGACGTTTTCCATCTTATTCATTGAATCAGGGTGTCTCGCAATCCTTGGAGGCGATCTCGCGTGAGTGCGATCACGCGGTGGTACACCAGGTATATTAGGAGGACGTAAATCAAGATACGATTCGATCTCGATCTTCGAGAGAACTTCTCGCGCTCTCTCGAGTTTCGATATTATTTCTGGCTCTTTCGATACGACGGACGTATCATCAGCGCTCGATTCGTTTTCGCGTGCGATGATCGTTTCATAAGACGAAACACCCATCACTTGCCTCGCTCTCGTTCAAGTTTTGTTAATCGATACGAACGAAGTTATTGCGTTATTTATTTATTCTTTATTTATTTACTCGCGCGCGCGCGACTTCTTCGTTTTTATGAGAGAATAAGAAAGAAAAGAACGAGAGAAAGAAAAAAAAGAGAGAAGAGAGAGAAATACGACGAGAACTTTTCTGCTGAAATATATATTACAATACGCATTCAAAATATAAAGTCCGCATTCGGAACATAATCAAGAGCGTTTTCGTTTTCGTTATTATTTAGTATCATGCATTTTTATTTGTATAGCTTGTTTGTCTTCGTTTCGTAGCTTTATAATAAGCATAGGAAAATGTTCGATCTTATCAAAATATCACCGCAGACTGCGCGCATAAACCTTGACTTAACTTCGCCTCCTCCTTCGCCTCATCGCGCTCTCTCTTCAATAAAGCAATTAACTCGTTCTTCAACTCCAACTGTCTTTGTAACCCATCAATCGTCGCGTCTTGTTGTTGCAATTTACTATTTTGCTCCGATAGAGCGTTTTCGCGTTCTAACTGTTGCTCTTCGAGGTTCTCGAGTTCGAGTAATTGTTCTCTCGCGGACTTTTTCTTCTTCGGTTTCTCTTGTTGTTGTTTCTCTTGTTGTTGTTGTTTCTCTTGTTGTCTCTCTTGTTTTTGTTTCTCTTGCACTGCTGCCGGTTCTTCAAAAGCCACCGGCGCTTCCTTAACAACATCAAAATCATCCGCAAACGCGATTTTAGTCGTCGACACTAAAGCGCGGAAGAGTAACGCCCCAAAGCTAGAAATAACCACATTACGCCTACCACTACTACCACTACTACTACTACTGCTACTACTATTCTCATCGCACTCAGAATCATCGCTCGCATTCACTTCATCTCTAGCATAACTCGTCGTACAACTCCAAGAAGCCCTTCTGTCGTTATCCATCATCGCTCTAGAGCTCTTCTTAAAAATCTTCTTCTGATGCTCGCGTCGATCATGGCCGCGGTTTAATCTCGAATGACTGCATCTAACGATCAGCAACGAACTCATTTCTGTTTTTATCGTTATTGCTATTATTATTATTATTCTCTCTCTCTCTCTCTCTCTTTTACTAATTGTTTTTTAATCAAAATCGTCTGCGTCGACGGTAAACTGACGGTTGTTGCTTTTTGTGTTTTTCCTCTTTCCCCACAAAAACAAGAAAAAAACGCGCTCATAAAAACAGTAAACATATTCCATATTCGTCTCTTTTAATCGATAATCTCTGCATCGATCGAAACGAATCGAATTGAACGATCGAACATGCAACGGAGGCCAATAATAAACGCAAACGATAGCAACAGTAGTGCGTATCAACAACAACAACAACAACAATATTCTTCCCCAACGCGATATCAAGCAACGCAAGATCCAAACATATACATATCTCCACAGCTTCAATATGACTTACTCGATGTCGCGAATGATTTCGATGATTTCGATGACGATAAAACGAGACGACGAAGACGACGTGGTTTGAGTCTTCAAACGGTTAAGGGTTTTATGTTCGAGAGCAAAGCGAACGCCGTGGCCTTAATCTTTTTCCTATTATTCGCTTGGACTTACTTTAAATGGAAGGACTCGAGCGCGAAATACGAGAAGTTCGTGAAGAATTCGCAAGGGTCTATGAGTCGATTTAAAGAATTGTCTTCTTCTCGAGAGAAAAGGTGTTTACAGTCTTTGGAAGATCGCGAACACGACGTTGGTGAGTTAAGAGCGTTATTGCACGAGCAAGAGAAGTTAGTCGAACTGGAAAGGCACGCGTTTAACGAATGCGAGATCAAATTACACGGGTTCGATAAGGAGAGGAAAATGACAGAAAGCGAAGAGACTAAGCAAAGAGAGCTCGTTGAGTCGTTAAGGCACGAGAAGAAGACTTTTGAGATTGAGATTAAGAAATGGAAAGACGAAGCTTTAAGCGCAAAGGAGGAATTGTCGACGTTGAAGAAACATCACGCGCTCGAGAAACATGACGTGAAAGTGAAACATGCGCACGATTTAATAGATAGTACTGATGATGATGATGGTTATAATGCAGTCATTGATGATGTAGGGGTCCTACATAAACATTCGGACGAAGAATACGAGGAATTGAAAAGAGCTTTCGAGGAAGTCTCAAAGAAGCAAGGGAACGCGAAGCATAAGGAGTTCTTCTTCGAAACGTTAGAAAATTTGAAGCCTGAGACAAAGAGCTCACCTGTGCCGAAAGAACAACAACACCCGCATGAACCGACACATCAACAACCGACAAAACAAAATCACGAACCGTCACAGCCACCACTTCATCCGGCAGCACAAACACATACAAACGCAGCAGAACATGTCGCGTCATCAGATATTCCGAATCATAGACGCCAAGCGAGTGAAAATGGCAATGCTGCTGCTGTTGATGATGATGATAATCGCCCTTTATGGGAGAAATACGCAAACGTTGCTGAGGAAGTGCTTACATCATCGTAAAATAATCTATAATAATAATAACAATTTAGGTGATATTGAACATTGAGAATATAACAATGCAAATTCATAGAGAGAGATACTTCTTTATATAACTACGATGTATTTAAGTTAAGTCGACTACTTCGATTTCATTTTGATCTTCTTCTTTCTTTTCTATTTTTTTTAGACGCAATAATAATCCGTAGTGATCAGACGGTAACACGTCGACTTTAATTTTCTTATGCTCGCCTTTCTCAATATAGGGTCTCTCGAACGTTTTGCCGTTTATTTCGGGATTCGTTCCAACCATTTGAATAGATTCTAAGCTATAATTTTTCAATTTACAAAACGCGCGATCAAATCTGGCGCATAGATTTCCGCGCAACATCGTATTTCTCTTAGCATCGTACGTATACCCGTCGTCCGATTCAGGTCTAAGTTTCATCCAAGCATCTTCCCACGGTTCATTTACTGGACATGCGCCGTCTTTTGAATCGTTCCAATTCATATCGCCAATGAAAACGACATCGTCAAATCGGTTACCTAAATGGTTTAAACTATAAATTAATTGCTGCTTTCTCTTCTCGGCCATACCTTTCGGATCTTGCATAATCCAAGACTCGAGATGCGACGTAGCAACTGCTAATTTTGGAGATCCAAGTCCATATGCATACTGCAAATTGCGTCCCATTATTGAATTCTGGAAACTCGATTTATGAACTTTCCAGGAACCTTCTCTAAAACCGCCATTTGTATTATCTGCCGTGCGGAAAATATTTCCGTCTCCATCGATCGACGCCTTCGACGCGCTAGAGTTCTTCACTAAAACGCAACAAAAATAACCAAGTTGAAGTTCGGTCTCACTCGGTTGCGAGCATAAATTATATTTCTCGAACCATTCTTGTCCTTGTAGAACGAACAAAATTTGTAAAGTTACTTCTTGCAAACACAGAACATCCGGGTCCGAATCCTCGATGACTTTCGCGAGATACTCAGTTCTATCCATAATCGCGTTCGATGCGTCGAACCAAATATTATACGATAGAATGCGCAATTCGTCGCTACCAAACTGTCTATCAATTATCTCTTTTTCATTCACCCATTTCCTCCCCCTTGAGGGAATCTCGATTTCTTTCGTTCCTTTAATCCTCTTTTTTCTGGCGTCCACAACAACATCAACAATCTTACCCTGCTCTCCACCCCTAGCACTAAAAGACATACAATCGTCCTTTACGATCCTCAACACGTCTTCTATATTCGACAGCATCATCTTTCGCCCCTCTGTTGTTTTTTTCGCGTACGACGTCGAATCTATCGTCACCCTTTCCAACATCTCTCGCGCTCTCGAACTCATCGTCACGGCACCGCTACCATCTACCATCGCTCTCAATTTCGTCTCCAAGAATCGCTCGAACGTAGCGAACTGTTTCCCTCGCGCGTTTGCGTACCCAGTTCTCTGTTCATACTGAAATCCTTCCTTTAGCATATCAATGGTCTCGATTACGTCATCGTCACTATTATTTTTTCCCCGCTCTCTCACATTTTCTCGTTCCTGCTTTGAAACTCGCTCGAGCACTCGTTCGACCTCTTCGCTCTTCGCGTTGTTCACGTTTCTGATTGGCTCGTTCTTATAATCCACTCGTTTCTTCTGCGTTGAAGATAGGCCTGCTTTAATCCACGCATGAGATTTGCGTTCGTAACCGATCGACTGCGGCGCGAGAAAACGTGTTTTTTCCATCCCTTGCTCTAAATCAGAAGCGGTTCGTTTTGGCAAGAGAGGTTGAGCAGAGGCCTGTTCGGGTAAGCCCCTGCGCTCGTTTCTTTCCTGGTGCAGTTTTCGTAAGAAGGAGTTCGCAGAAGTGTTCGCGTCCGTCTCGTTTTCGTTTTCTCTTTTACGCTTGTTGATGTCCATTTAATTGTCTAATTAATGACGAAGATGATGTTGTGAACATTTAAGTAACTTGAATATTTATGAACGGTTCGATCGAGCACCTATTCGCTATTGCTAGTATTATCGCTATCTACTTAGGCTTTCGCTAAACCGCTTTCGATTTCTCCTATGTAACTTGAATATTTACGAACGGTTCGATTGAGCAGCACCTATTCGCTATTGCTAGTATTATCGCTATCTACTTTAACATTGGCTAAACCGCTTTCGATTTCGTCATCTTCTTTGAAGGCATCGTCTTCTTCGTCCGATGAGCCTAATAATCGAGCTTGTACGTTTTCTTCGTCGTCGTAATACGCGTCTAAGCACGTCGCGGACGCGTCCCTCCAAAAGAAAGGGAAGCACCACATGAACAACAGTGAACACGCGTTTCTACCTTTTCCGTCTCTCCCACACGCTTCGGTGAACCCGTGCCACTTTCCTCGCGATATAGCTAAAGCTAGAGCGTACCCTAACGAAAGATAAACCGCGAAAACGACTAAAGCGATCTTTCCAAATCGAATCAGGAACACGTTCGCGTAACCGCCTGGCTCGAAAGCGCCAGGCGGCGAAGGCGGCGAAGGCGGTAGAGGCGGCTTCATTGGTTCATTCGGTTCGTTCGGCATACTCGGCGGCTCTGGCACAGAATCGACCGAGGCAAAAAAATCGATATCTACTCGAACTTCGTTCGATGAACACGGCATCGCGTAATTCTTACACATCAACTGCGCCGTGATTTCGCTAAACACTTCGTCCACTTTATCGTTCGCCGGTATGTCCCCAAAATCACATCTCTTCGCCGTTTCCTGAACCTCGCACTCCTTCGATTCAAACGTCTCGCTCGCATCCGCGGTTTGTACGCTCACGACCGTTCTCACTGAATCGCAGCCTACTTCCGAACACGACGGCGTCGTCGTCTGCGATATCTCAAAAATCGACTTTTTCGTTCCAACGTCTCTCGTCATCTGAAACCTTCGCTCGAATCGATCGAAGCCTTTGAGGATTGAGAACTTCTTTATGCAATTCGTTCGTGGCGCGCAATAGGCAAACGTGCACACCCAAGTAGCTTTACATCGTTTTCCCATTTCATTGTTATCATCGTTAGTATTCGTAGCAGTAACAGTGTTCGCATTGTTGGTTTCGATTTGGTCGTCGTAGTCATCAAAACACGTTATTTCTGGCACACACGCGCGACATTCTTCCATGCTCGCTAAGAAGAGCACGGCACTGCACATAAACAGAGTCTTCGACATGCTCTCTCTCTGTGCTCTGTGCTCTGCTCTGTTCGTGTGTGTGTGTTTATGTGTTCATGTCTTTTTAGTAACCACTCAGACTTAAAAATAGTAAACAGAGCATCAGCAAAGGACTGTTTTGAAGAAGAAGAAGAAGAAAGACGGAATTATTCCCTACTAAATAAATAATAATAATAACAACGGTCATAGCGTGACTTATCGTTGAAAAACGCGAGGGATGATGATCGCTTCGTTAAATTTGCACATCAGTTCTTCCTCTTCCTCTTCTTATTCTTCTTTGAGGAGATCTTCATCGCACAAAAAGAAAGGCGAAACAGGCGGTTACGCGTTGAAAGCGCAACGTCGTGAACGAAAACGAGTGCGATTGAATGAACGAAAAGCAAAGGCGACGATGACGGAAGATTTATTGGAGAGATTTAATTTACCTACGATTCATGAAATTTATGAACAAACGAACGATAATTGGCGATTTGTGGCGATCGAAGGCGCGATAACGGTCGCAATTTTAGGTCTCGTCGATGCCGGTTGGTCC
>Ga0114998_10004437_pt1 | contig 10217 bp, 10 predicted proteins | sample ArcticOcean_MG_C_5_FD_87044 | JGI IMG/M metagenome (GOLD analysis project Ga0114998, IMG submission 87044) | Marine microbial communities from western Arctic Ocean - ArcticOcean_MG_CB4_138 | ecosystem: Environmental > Aquatic > Marine > Oceanic | place: Arctic Ocean: Canada Basin | collected...
GCAAATACAGGAGTCCAAGCCATTTGGATAGCCCAAATTATAATGCCAACAACTCCAAATAAGAAGATATTACCTATAAATAAAAATAATATACCTAAATTACTTCTGCCCGTATAAACATATTTTTCTACCCAATCATTGGGGCAATTTTGAGAATATTTAGATATGGTTTCAGGATTATTTTTCTCATCATGATATAAGTCTGCGCCGCGTAATAATACATTTTTAATACCATAAACTGCGGGGCTATGCGGATCATCAATTGTCTCAACTTTTGCATGATGCTTGCGGTGTATAGCTACCCAATCAGCTGTTTTCATTGATGTTGTAAGCCATAACCAGAATCTAAAGAAATGTCCCAGAGCAGGCTTAATCTCTATAGCTGAGTGACATACTCCTCTATGAAGATAGAGTGTTATTGCCACAATCGTAATGTGGGTTACTATTAATGTATAAATTACATAGCCTACCCATGTAAAATCCACAATTCCATTAATTATTAGGTCTATCATATTTGTATATTTAAAGTTAAATTCATCATATGATACATTTAAAATTATGTCCAATAAATACCTAGATTATGCCTGAATTACCTGAAGTAGAAACAGTAGTTAATGCTATAAAAAAGTCTCTTAAATCCATGACAATAAATAGGTTTATTATCATGAATAATAAATTAAGGTGGAAGATAGATTCTGATATTTCTAACTCAGTTAAAGATCAAAAAATAAAACTTATTTATAGGAGAGGAAAACATATTATCTTCAGATTAGATAATGGATATTTGCTCATACATCTAGGCATGACAGGTATTGTCAAATTTATAGATGGCTTAGATTTAAAAGGTATGGAGAAGCATGATCATTATGAAATTCAATTAAAAGATAATAAGATCTTAAGATACAATGATATTAGAAAATTTGGGTCCATACATTGGACGCAAGATATTGATAATCATTTTTTAATTAAAAATCTTGGACCCGAACCTTTATCTGAAGAATTTAATGGTGCTTTTTTAAAAAATAAGTGTAGAAAAAGAAATGTTGCAATTAAGAACCTAATTATGAATCAAAGAATTGTGGTAGGAGTTGGAAATATTTATGCTTGCGAGTCACTATACCTCTCATCAATAAGGCCTGAAAAGAAATGTAAATATATTACTCTTAAGCAATGTAATGATTTAGCTAAAGCTATAAAATATGTTTTAAAGAAATCTATTAAGTCTGGGGGTACTACCTTAAAAGACTTTAAAACTTTAGATGGAACTCCAGGGTATTTTAAACAAAAACTCATGATTTATGATTGTAAAATTTGTAAATGTGGGGCAAAAGTTAAAAATATTAAGCTCGGAGGAAGATCTTCTTTTTACTGTAATATATGTCAGAAATAATTAAGAATATTTTTTGCGTAGGGCTTCAAGTACATCTTTGTGAACAAATTTTTCTAATTTACCATCATGCCTGGCAATATCTTTAATTATACTTGATGATAAAAATCCGAATTCTTCAGCAGGACTCATAAATACGCTTTCAATACCAGGTTCCATTGATCTGTTCATACTTGCTAACTGAACTTCATATTCAAAATCTGAAACAGCTCTTAGTCCTCTCAATATTACTGTTGCGGAGTGATCTTTTGCAAACTGTACCAAAAGTTTATTTAAAGGATATACTTCAATTTTTTTTTCATTAAAAAAAATATTTTTCACAAAATCTATTCTCTCAGGGACTGAAAACAGAGTATTCTTTTGTGGATTTTCAGCAACAGCAATAATTATTTTATCAAATATTTTACAGCCTCTTTTGGCTAAATCCGTATGACCATTAGTTATTGGGTCAAATGTTCCTGGGTATACTGCTATTTTTGCCATCTAGTTTTCCTTTATTTTAGCTATTGTATAGCTTACGTCACCTATGTTTAAATCTTTTAATATATTATGTGTCTTAGTGATTATAGACACAAGCTTTTGATTGTAATCTTTTTTTCTCTGTTCATAGTATATATATGTATTTTGACTTAAATAGTTAAATTCATCTAACATAATAATACTCTTCTCCAGAAGGTCACTATTATATGGCGCATCTACAAAAATCAAATCATATTTCATATCTTTATTCATTTTTAGATATCTTAAAACATCTATATTAAAAATTTCATAATTCTCTATACCTAACAAAGAATACTCACTCTTTATTTTCATATATGACTTCTTGTTATTTTCAACTAATAGAGATTTATTGATTCCTCTCGATATTGCTTCTGCTGACAATATTCCACTGCCAGAAAATAAATCTAGACTAATCATTTTTTGATCTATCTTGATTACATTGAATATAGTTTCCCTTATATAGGACTTGGTAGGCTTAAGTGAATCGTTGCCGTCGAATGTGAGATGTCTAGATTTTAAGTCACCACCAGTAATTCTAATTTTTTTATTAGCCAATCAATTATTTCCCACTGTATTAATTAAAATATTTTCAAAATCTAGGTCTGATTTAAGCGAAGAAATAATACTTTCTTTGGTAACAAGATGAATTCCCTCAATGTATTCTTCAAAATAATTATCATGCATTTCATAACTATTTATAGCTGATAAAGTACTCAGCATTTTTTTGTTAGTATCTAACCTCAACTCAAAACTTTTTAATAAGCCAAATTTAGCTTTCTTAATCTTTTCATTGCTAATATCAAATTTTTTAAACTTATCTATCTCTGCTTTTAAAATTTCCAATGATCTTATAGTATTTTTTGATTCAGTCTGCATACCAATCTTGAGAACACCTATATCTTTAAATGGTGCCAAGTAACTATAAACTGAATAAGCTAATCCATTCTTTTCTCTGATTTCTTGCATAAGCATTGATCCAAAACCACTTCCACCAAAGATATAGTTAGCCACTAAAATATTGTAAAAATTTTTATGTTTTCTTGTTATTGAGGGAATATATATTGATATGTGAGTTTGCTTGCTATCATGAGTAATGTTTCTTATTTTACTATTTCCTTGATAGTTTAATTTGTTATAGGCTGAAACATAATCATTTCCCATAGGCACATTACTCAGAACTCTCGAGAGAAAATATGTTGCCTCATTTTCATTTATATCCCCAACCATACTTACTTTAATATTATTAATATTTATTATTTTTTTAATATGTTTGTTTATATCGGTAATATTAATTTCCTCAATGATATTTTTATAACCAGAAATAGGATGAGAATATCCAGTGCCAACAAAAAATTCTTCATTTGTTTTATACGAGATAATTGATGCAGGACTTAGATCTCTCGAAGTTATAGAATTAATTATCACATCTCTAGTATATTCAAGTGGCGTAGCACTTAAGTTTTCAGCTTTTAATATTTCATTTAATTTCTTTGATATGAATTCTATATTTTGATCATTTTTTATAAATCTTATTTTGAGAGAACTTGAGTCACGGTTAACTGATGAATTATATAATGCTCCTACTTTTTCAAATGAATCAATAATTTTTTCTCCATTAATTTTTTGTTGATGTAATAGTTCAATAGAATAATTTGTAATACCTTTGAGGTTTCCATCATCTTTGCTTCCAATAGCAAAAGATATTTCTATATCCACAATGGGCAATGATTTTTCATGGATTAATAAATAATCAGTATTATCTTTTATAACTTCTATTTTAGGATAAGACATAGCATTAGTAACAGGTATGCAGAAGAATAGAGTTATAATGAGAAATATTTTTTTCATGGCGCAGGCTCAATTAACGAATATATATAATCGCTACTAATAATTTTTTTGGCAGCATTGATCAAGTCTTTTTCTGTTATTGAGTTTATATCATCAACATATTCATCTAATAAACGCCAATCAAGATTTTTTGTCTCCAACATTCCAACTTGCATTGCTTGATAAAAAACAGAATCAAACTTGTAAATATTATTTGCCAATAGTCTAGACTTTGTATTTAATAACTCATTTTTTTTAAGCCCATTTTTGATAAATATTGAAAATTCATTAATAAGAGCAGTTCTTAAATACTCAGGCTGTACTCCTGTTCTGGGTGACCCACCTAAGGTTACCAGACTATCTTTTCTTGAATATGAGTCATAAGATATAAATGTGTTTAATGCAATTTTATTGTCATCTATTAAATTTTTTGTGAATCGCGAAGATAAACCTCCATCCATTAATTCTAGTAATAGTTCCATGGCATATAATTCTTTTTTATTCTCAACACTAAAAGACTTCTTTTTAAATGATAATAAAATCATAGGCCGAGATACTTTATCCTTTACCGTTATCTCATTAAAAGACATTTCATGCATATTAACTTTTGAATAATTTATTACCTTTTGTTTTGAATAATTCCCATAATATTTTTTAATCAAAGATTTGGCATTATTAGATTCAAAGTTACCAGCAAGTATGAGTGTTGCGTTATTCGGAACATAATAATTTGCGTACCATTTTATTAAATCATCAATCTTGATTCTGTTTAAGTCATCCATTGTACCTATAATTGGAATTCCATAATCTTTCATCCCAAATGCTTGTAAAGCAATTTTTTCAAAAATTTTTGAAACAGGTTTATCGTCTGTTCTCAACCTTCTCTCTTCTTTTACCACCTCAACCTCTTTTTTGAATTCTTCCTCAGAAAATAGTATGTTAGACATACGATCAGATTCAAGTTTTAAGGACAATTCTAAATAGTCTTTATGTATTTTTTGATAGTATCCGGTAAAATCTCTGCCCGTAAAAGCATTCTCGGAACCACCAACCTCTTTAATTCTTTTTGAAAAATCTCCAGGCTGTGTATTCTTTGTTCCTTTGAACATCATATGCTCCAGAACATGTGAAATGCCAGAAACACCAGAATATTCATAGCTTGATCCAACGTTGTACCAAATACTAGAAACTATAGCAGGACTTCTTTTGTCTTCAATAAGTATCACCTTCAATCCATTTGCCAATACATACTCTTCTATTCTATCTGAAAATTTCATGCTAGATTCTGCTAGAGATGGCAATAGACTCATTAGGGTAATGATATTAAAGATACAGAATTTAAATAAGATAGACTTCATAGTAGAATTATAGCAAAGAATTAGATATTCATAATATCCTTTTTAAGTAGGGTTTGAGAGGGAAATTCATTAATAAATTTTATGAAATACTAAAAAATATAGTTAAAAACTAAGTTTATAGGCTTGAATACCTAGAATTAGCCATTATAATTACCCTGTAGGAGTATTTTACTTATGAGTAGTAGAGTTATGGAAAATTTACCAGCAGAATTGTCATTAGGCCTAGAGTCTGGTGATTCATTAGATATTTATCTTAACCAATTAAGAAAGACGCCTCTTTTGTCTAAAGAAGAGGAAGTGGTATTATTTAAAAAACTAAATTCATCTGATGACCTTGAGGCTGCAAGAAAACTAGTATTAGCACACCTGAGATTTGTTGTTCATGTAGCTAAAACATACAAGGGTTACGGATTACCTCTTTTAGATCTAATACAAGAAGGCAATATAGGTTTAATGAAAGCTGTGAAAAGATTTGATCCAGATAAGAATGTTAGGTTATTATCTTTTGCTATTTATTGGATTAGAGCTGAAATTCATGAATTTGTAATTAAAAATTGGAGAATGGTCAAGGTTGCAACAACCAAAGCTCAGCGAAAATTATTCTTTAAGCTTAAAAGCAAAAAAACTCATACTTCTTGGTTAACAGAAACAGAAACAAAAGACATAGCTTGCGAACTAAATGTAAAACCAGAAACTGTCACTCAGATGGAATCTAGATTAAGCGGGAAAGATGTATCTTTTGATCCTTTAGATGAAGATGAGATGTCTCCATCAACGTATCTTACTAATGATAATTTAGATCCATTAGAAAAACTTCAATATGAAAATGATAGTTCTGATAGTTTAGATAGACTAAATATTGCAATGTCTAAATTAGATGATAGAAGTAAAGACATAATAAGACAGCGCTATTTGTTAGAAGATAAAAGTACTTTAGATGACTTATCTAAAAAATATCAAATCTCAAAAGAAAGAGTTAGGCAGATTGAATATAAGTCACTTGGCCTCTTAAAAGATACTATATTGTTAGCTTGAACCAACTCTAACTAACAGATAAATACCAATAATGGTCAAGTAATAGTAGAGCAAAAAGCACTGCTAGGTAAGTTATTGAGTACTTGAATAGAGCAATTGCCTCTGCAGCAGATTTGCTAATCATTAGCGAGTAAGCGTCTATCGTAAATTTAAGACCAATCAAGACCACACCTGTCAAATATATGAAGCCTGATAAACCCAAGATATATGGAAATAATGTGATACAAAAAAGGAGTATTGAATATAAAAATATGTGTAGTCTTGCAAAATCTCTACCATGTGTAACCGGCAACATTGGAATATCTGCTTTTTTATAATCTTCATACTTATAAACTGCCAGTGCCCAAAAATGCGGAGGAGTCCATAAAAAAATAATCAAAAAAAGTACTAACGGGAATGGTTCTATCTGATTAGTAATAGATGTCCAACCTAATAATGGAGGCATTGCTCCAGCGATACCACCAATGACAATATTTTGTGATGTTAAATTCTTTAAGTAAACAGAATATATGAATGAATATATTATAATTGACAAAAAAGTTAACAATGCCGTTAGCGCATTCACTAAAAGATAAAGCATCGTTATTGATGTTATTGATAAAAACAAAGCAAAGTATATAGCATGCAATGGCTTTATTGAACCATTCACCAAAGGACGTGACTTTGTTCTATCCATAATAGAATCAATTCTTTGATCCACAACATGATTAATGATAGCTGCTGCCGAAGCTGCTAGGCCTATCCCTATGCTTGCAAATAATATTAACTCATAATCAAGAGTACTCTGATGAGCTAATAACATGCCTACGATAGCCGTAAACATTATCAGTAAATTTACTCTCGGTTTAGTTAAAACAATAAATTCTCTCAATATATTTAAGAAGCTATTTTGACTATATGTTCGTGAATTTTGCATTATTGGATTTTATCACCTTTGTGGATGGTATGTCGAATAATATAGAAGTGTAATCATGCCCATTAATACTACTGAAGCATTAACTGTATGTAATACTGCAATACTAATTGGGAGGCTATAAATAACGTTACTTATCCCAAGAATAATTTGTAATGTAAAAAAACCTAATATTATAGAGCTTATTATTTTAATTCTAACGTTTGACTGTTTGAAAAATATATATCCAAATAAATATAAGTATAGTGTTGTTAATAATAAAGCTCCAAGTCTATGTGTAAAATGAATAGCAACTTTTGCATTATGTATTAATGGAGCCTGTTCATAATTGATGTTGGGTAAATTAAAAACTGTAAAACCATTTTTATAATCCATGTTAGACGGCCACCATGAATTATCACATTTAGGAAAATCTGTACAAGCTAATGACGCATAATTTGTACTTGTCCAACCGCCTAGAATAATTTGAAAAATTAACCCAATAATACAAAGCACTATTAAAATAACCAGCTTCTTATCTATTAAATTCAAAATCTTATGCCTTTGAACTTCCAAACCATTCCATAATAATAGTGTTGCTGTTGACATCCCTAGTACCAGATGTGTTGTCACTATTGTTGGTTTAACTAACTCAGTTACAGTCAACATTCCCATGAGCGACTGTATAATTATAAGAAAAAATAATGTAACTGGAAAAATTTTAGACACATGCTTGGCATATTTAATTGTAAGATAAGATATATAGAAAACAAAAATTCCTAATATACCAGCGAGATATCTATGAAACATTTCCCTCCATGCTTTTCCAGTATCAATAATAGCATCGGGGTATAACTCTTGAGCTTTTAAAAGCTCTGTGTCAGTATCCGGTGTTCCCAAGATACCATAACAACCAGGCCAATCAGGGCAGCCTAAACCTGCATCAGTTAGCCTGACCCATGCGCCCACAGATATCACAACCAAGGTGTATAAGGCGCCGAAAATACATATATTTCTTAAGACATGTAATGACATAGTTATCCAACACGTGAAAGTTTAAGTAATTTTTTTATATCTTTGAGAAGTTTTTTTCCATCAAAATTACTATTATACCTAAGTATAACATTTCCAAGAGGATCAACTAATAAAAGTGAATTTTTATTATTTGATATCTCCTTAATTAAAACATGAATTTTATTAGGTTTATTTTTTATAAGAATAAGATTTGGATAAGACCGGAGTAAGTTAATCTCAGTATCCTCAGCAAGCACCTTATTTGATAAAAATAATCTTTGCAATCTATCCATGTTTTTACCTAATGCAGTATTCACTTGTCTCATAAGATATATGTCATGGAGACACTCTTCACCACACTGAGTATTTGCATAATAAATTAACAGCCATTTACCCTTTGGCAATGATTTTTCATTATTATTGTCATTAATGACAGTGTTGCTAATATTTGTTATTGGCTTAACTAGATCACCATAATTAGTCGTGGAATATGATTTCCCAGGAGAGTAATTATCAAGCATAAAATATGCAATAAAAAATGGTAAAATAAAAATCGACATTATTATTATTAATTTAAACTGTCCTCTATTCATTATGCTTTTCCTTCCTCATTAAAATTATCATGAAAATAAACCCTATAATTGAAAATAAAAACCACTGACCAGCATACATATAATGCTTTAATTGCGGGTTATCATTCTGAATGCTTTGAATCTCATAAGAGTTTACTTGTTTCTCATTCATTATCACAACATATGGTTCTACATCCATATTAAGTAATTTAGATATTTTTTGAATCTCAATATTTTGTATTAAAAGTGGCCATGATGAAACATATTTATCATCAGCAAGGTCATAAAAATTACTATTATAATAATAAACATATCCTGTTATTGACTGCTCATAATCAGTAGTTTCTATGTTTGGCAAAAACTGACGATTATTATTATGAACCCAGCCTCTATTAATTAAGACAATTTTTTTATCAACCAGTAATGGAGTGATTACCTCATATCCAGCTTTCTTTTTGAAAACTTTGTTATCAAGTAAAAATTGTGTATCAGAAATGTAACTACCTTTAATTCTGACTTTGGTAAATTGGTCTGGATTATTTTTTATATTTTTATAATTAATTGGGTCATATTTTAATTTATTAGCAAACGCATCATATATGGCAAGCTTTTCCTGCCCTCGATCAATTTGCCAAAACCCTAATACCAAACATATTATAATTAATGACAAAAAAAAGAATAATTTAATAGTTTTAATCATTTAATTTTTGTATGCTAAATACATATAGTTTATCCGTTTAAAATGAAATATATAATATTAATATTACTAGCGCTAATCATTTATAATCTAATGGCAGGGTTTTTCTATATTATAAAAGATAAGAAGTCATCTAACCGTGGATTCAACTCATTAAGGACTAGAATCATACTCTCCGTTTTATTATTTGCTACACTGATAATAGGGTATTACCTTGGTCTAATAAAACCTCATGGAATTTAATTTTAAAGCCAATAAACAAAGATAAAAAGACCAAGCCATACTACATCAACAAAATGCCAATACCATGCCACCGCTTCAAATCCAAAATGGTTGTCGCCTGCAAAATGACCCTTCATACATCTAAATAAAATAACGCTTAGCATTATTGCTCCAAGTGTTACATGGAATCCATGAAAACCTGTCAACATATAGAATGTTGATCCATATATACCAGATGTCATTTTTAAATTTAAATCAGAATAAGCATGCATGTACTCATACGCTTGGAAACCAACAAATGTGAAACCTAAGAAGACAGTCATTGCTAAACCGTAAATTAATTTTTTTCTATTCTGTTCTTTTAAGCCATGATGCGCCCATGTTACAGTTAAACCGCTTGTTAATAGTAGCATTGTATTGATTGCAGGAATTCCCCCAGCTTTAACTAAAGTGAACTCTCCATTAGCATTTATCGGTCCGTTTGAAGGCCATACACTTTCAAACTGAGGCCATAAAAATAGATTTGTAGATACCTTTGAGCCTTCACCGCCCAACCATGGAAGAGATAATTCTCTTGCATAATAAAGAGCACCAAAAAATGCAGCGAAAAACATAACTTCTGAAAAGATAAACCAAACCATTCCCCAGCGAAATGATATATCAACTTGTGCATTATATATTCCTGCTTCACTTTCTTGAATTACCGTTGAAA
>Ga0114998_10004459_pt1 | contig 10194 bp, 10 predicted proteins | sample ArcticOcean_MG_C_5_FD_87044 | JGI IMG/M metagenome (GOLD analysis project Ga0114998, IMG submission 87044) | Marine microbial communities from western Arctic Ocean - ArcticOcean_MG_CB4_138 | ecosystem: Environmental > Aquatic > Marine > Oceanic | place: Arctic Ocean: Canada Basin | collected...
GTAGATTGGATTTTATTTAATGCTTCCCCAGATATTAGAGCGCAAATCGAATCATTCCCCCCCCTTCAGCCAGCAAGAAAAATTCGAGACACAGGCATATCATCTATTGTAATAACTGACGGGCAAATAGATCATGCTACTGGTTTATTAATATTAAGAGAACATGATAAGCCATGGGATATCTACTGCACAAAGTCCGTTTATGAAGACATGACAACCGGGTATCCAATATTCAATATTTTAGGTCATTTCCGGGGTGTTAATTGGCATGAAGTTTCAACCGAACAAGTTCCTTACACTATCCCAAAAGCAGACGATTTAATTTTTACAGCAGTTCCTTTAAAAAGTGAAGCACCCCCGTACTCACCCCATAGGCATAATACAGTCCCTGGAGACAATGTAGGATATAGGATGGAAGACACAAAATCAGGTACTAATTTATTTTATGCTCCAGGATTAGGGGTTATTGAGGATCATGTCTTGGACTATATGGCTAATGCAGATGTAGTTCTAATTGACGGGACTGTATGGACAAATGATGAAATGTCTAGACATGGCATTAATGATAAGCTCGCAAGCGAGATGGGTCATCTAGATCAGTCAAGTAAGGGTGGAATTATGGAGACTTTAAGTAGCCTTAAAAAACCACGGAAAATTTTAATACACATTAACAATACCAATCCAATTTTAAGAGAAGATTCAGATGAGCGTAAAATTTTGAATTCTCATAATATTGAAGTGTCCTACGATGGTATGGATATTATTATTTAAGGATCAGTAATGAGTAAACCTTGGGCAAGAAAAGAGTTTGAAGATAAATTAAGACAAAAAGGGAAGGGATATCATATATATCATCCTTTTCACGTGATGATGTACGAAGGAAAATTATCGAAAGCGCAACTACAAAGCTGGGTGTTAAATAGATTTTATTACCAAATCAGTATCCCGTTAAAAGATGCTGCAATTTTATCTAATTGTCCAGACCAAGAGATAAGAAAAGAATGGATAGTAAGAATTCTAGATCATGATGGAGAAGGAGATGTTGAGGGTGGAATTGAGGCGTGGATTAATTTAGGTAAAGCTGTTGGTTTATCAAGAGAAGATGTAACCTCGCTTAAGCATGTTAGCCCAGGGGTAAAATTTGCAGTTGATGCGTACATAAATTTTGCTAAACAACGTACATGGCAAGAATCAGTCTGTTCATCTTTGACGGAATTATTTGCACCACATATTCACCAACAAAGAATTAGTTCTTGGCCTGAGATGTATCCTTGGATAGATGAGTCAGGACTAACTTACTTTAAAAAACGGTTAACTGAAGCAAGAAGAGATGTTGCTCATGGGCTTGGAGTAACCTTAGATTATTTTAGTGAGACAAAAGAAACTCAAGAGCAAGCTTTAGAGATTTTACAATTTAAGCTTAATGTTTTGTGGGTGATTGCAGATTCAATTATGCTTGCATCATCAAATATAAAAGTAGAAGATAGAGACTACTTAAGACAACCAATAATAAATTATGACCATTGATACTAAAAATATATATAAAATTGCAGCCCATCATCGATTTCAATGGGAGAAAGCACAGGATTGTTATGTAATTTTATTTCCAGAAGGTATGGTTAAATTAAATGGTAGTGCGGGAGAAGTTCTAAATTTGGTTAATGGTGAGGCGGATGTTGAATCAATAACAGAGATATTAAGTAAAAAATTTTCAGATGTCCCAAATATTGCTAAAGATATTGAAGGAATGATAGAGTTAGCTTTAGAGAAGACATGGATTGAGAAGGTAAACTAGTAAAATGGAATTAGATAAAAAAAATAATGGTGTTTCGGCTTCAACAACAAAAACACAACCATTGTGGTTGCTTGCTGAAATTACTTATCAATGCCCTCTTCAATGTGCTTTCTGCTATAACCCTACAGATTTCGATAAACATACTCAAAATGAACTAGATACTGATTCATGGATTAAGGTCTTAAGGCAAGCAAGAGATTTAGGAGCTGCTCAGCTTGGGATTTCCGGAGGAGAGCCATTACTAAGGAAAGATATTGAAGAGATCGTAACTGAAGCCAGTTCGTTAGGTTATTACAGTAATTTAATAACATCTGGTGCTGGGATGAATGAAAAAAGAATTGACGCACTGAAAGACGGTGGTCTCGATCATATTCAATTATCAATGCATGATATCACTGAAGAAATTAATAACTTTATAACTAACACCAAAACATTTAAATTAAAACAAAAAGTAGCAGCTATGATCAAGGATAGAGGATATCCAATGGTGTTAAATGTTGTTATGCATCGATATAATATCGATCATATTCAAGAAATCCTTGAAATGGCAGAGGGTCTAGGGGCCGACTATATAGAGTTAGCTAATACTCAATATTATGGATGGTCATTAGTGAATAGAGATCAGCTAATGCCAAAAAAAGAACAAGTAGAGAATGCATTAAAAGTAACAAATGAATTTCGTGAGCGTGTTGGTAATAAGATGAAGATATTTTTTGTGGTTCCAGATTATTTTGATGATAGACCAAAAAAATGTATGAATGGATGGGGCGAAGTATTTATGATAGTGACTGCGAATGGCGATGTTCTGCCATGTCATTCTGCAAGAGTTATACCTAATTTAGAATTTCCTAATGTTAAAGATTCAGGCCTGAAGAGTGCATGGTACGATTCTCCAGCTTTTAATAAATTTCGTGGTGATGATTGGATGCAAGAGCCTTGCAGAAGCTGTTCTGAAAAAGAAAATGATTTAGGTGGTTGTAGATGCCAAGCACTTTTATTAACCGGAAATGCCGAAGGTGCTGACCCAGTTTGCTCAAAGTCTCCAGATCGTCATATAATCGACCAAGCAATAAAAGATTCGCAAAATCCTGGGGTTGAAGCGAAACCTATAATGTTTAGAACAAACGCGAATTCTAAAAAAATAGATAACGGTGATGAAAAAGAAAGACTAAAAAAATTTCACGCTACTCCTTAAGTTAATTAAGAATTTATAATGCATCTTTTCTTCAATTCAAGAGTTATAACTCTTGCAATGCTTGCAAGTTTGGCACCCTTTGCCATTGATACTTACCTACCTGCATTCCATATTATCGCTGACGATTTTTTAACTTCCCCTGAAAATATTCAGCAATCTCTTACATTTTATTTGGTTCCATATACCGTTATGACTTTATTTCATGGCGCTATATCAGACTCAATAGGACGAATTAAGACTATTCAATGGGGCCTTGCTTTATTTTTTGTGGCCTCAATAGGGTGTGCTCTGTCTACATCCGCAGAATCACTATGGTTTTTTCGTATTCTTCAGGGGATTGGTGGTGGGGCTGGTAATGTAGTAGCGCGGGCTATGGTTCGTGATCTATATGAAGGACCTCAAGCGCAAAGAGTAATGGCAACCATACAAATTATCTTTGGTATAGCTCCAGCAATCGCTCCAATGATTGGTGGTTTATTGCTTGGGTTTGATTGGCATGCTATTTTTATTTTTTTAGCCTTATATGCAACTATGATGATGGTTATGAGTTCTTATGTGCTCCCAGAAACAATGCCTATAAGCGACCGCCTCCCATTTTCATTTACTAATGTTAAGGATAGATATAAGAAATTAATAGCCAATAAGGAATTCTTATTATTGATTGTCTCGATTTCAGCTAATTTTTCTGCTTTTTTTATTTATGTCCTAGCAAGCCCTGTTTTTCTTATGGATCATTTAGGTTTTAATTCCCAGCAATTCGGTTATTTATTTATACCTACTGTTATTGGAATGATGATTGGTTCATTCATTGCTAAAAGGGCTGCGGGCATTATCAGCTCTGCAAAGCTTCTTCGAACCGGATATTATTGGATGACTTTTATTGTTTCATCAAACTTACTCTTCTGTTTCTTTTTTGCAAACGAAGCTATAATTAATGTTGGATTCATTGCTCTATATAATATTGGAATGGCTGCGGTGATGCCTGTTATTTCAATTGCAGCGTTAGATCAGTTTCCGAAGATGAGAGGTACTGCCGCATCTGGGCAAGCATTCTCACAGATGTTTTTTGCATCTATTGTGGCAGGGTTAATTGTACCTGTACTATGGTTCTCAACTTTTGGCTTGTCACTAGGACTTTTCTTAATATTTTTTATAGGTTTACTTACAATAACTAAAACAAAGCTCTGGAATAAATAGTTTTTTTATTTACTCCCTGTGATTGACAGATTATTATGTTTCCCATTAAAATAAATATCATGCAAAAGCTAAGAGAAAATAAAAACGTATATTGGATAGCAATTTTAGCTTTTCTTTTCATCACATTAGCCCCATTAATATCTCAAGCGATTCCTTCGTCAAATGAGTTAGAGCAGTATGACGTTATTTGTTCCTCTTCAGGTATTATGATTGTCAATGCCAGTGATTCAAATGACAGTAATGATATACACCCAATGGTGCATTGCAGTTATTGCTCCACATCATCTGAAAAGATAATTCCATACAGATATAGCTTTATAGGAATAAAAAATAACCACATCTTAGCTAAACCTTCTAGTGCTTATAATCCGCAATCCATCTACAAATATTTTCTATTCACCTTACTTCCAAACGCCCCACCTAAAGCCTAGTTTTTAAATTATTACTAATTATCCCCTATTAAATAGAGGGGTCTGTTGTATTTTTTATATTTTAGGTGTTAAGCATGCCAAGAAAATTAAGTTGTATTCAATATTTACTCGCTATTACGTCTATTATAAGCGCTAATTATGTATTGGCTGAAGTTCAGATTAGTACCGATGTTATTGATGTTCAGTATCCATTAATTAATGACAATATCTCTTCGGGAAAAACTCTTAATAAGAATCAAATAGTTCACGGGACAATAGATTCGAGCGATGCGGGCTCACTATTAAATTATCTTGTAGGCACTGATAATGTATCAAACGCTGGGGCATCAGGAATACCTGTTATACATGGCCTTGCAGACGACAGGATTAAGGTTAGGATTGATGGGATGGACCTTATATCAGGGTGTGCTAGCCATTCAAATTCTCCATTCTCATATATTGATATCAACAATATTAGTGAGCTCAAGGTATTTGCAGGTATTACTCCGGTCAGCATGGGTGGCGACAGTATTGGAGGCACAGTAATTGTTGATTCAAAAGCTCCGGAATATTCAAGATCGAGTGAAATTATTAAAAAAAGTAGTCTTAGAAGCTTTTATCGAAGCAATAGCCAGGCTTTTGGAGTAAATATTAATACAGTTATAGCTACCGATAGACTCTCTTTTAAATACAGTGGTAATTATACTGACGCTAAAAATTATAGTTCAGCCGATGATTTTAAGGTGGGAGCTACTATTGCTGGGCGGGATTGGATTGATGCGGCTGAAGCTGGCTCTTCCGCTTATAAAATTTCTAACCATCTTTTTGATCTTGGAATAAAAAAAGAATCATCAGAATTAAACCTTAAGGTCTCTATTCAACATTCTCCTTACCAGGGACTTATTAATCAGAGGATGGATATGACTGGTAATGATAGTAGGAGTTTTAATTTAAAGTATTCAAATAAATTTAACTGGGGAGATATCGAAGCACGAACTTATATTGAAAGCACCGACCATGAGATGAATTTTGGCTCAAATAAACAATATTGGTACCCAAACAATGCTCCTGGTAACCCAATGGATAGTGAGGGGTTAAATTTAGGGTTTACTGTTAAGGCAGACATCAATCTAGATGAAAATAATATTCTCACAGTAGGCTCAGAATTTCAACGCTACCGATTAGATGATTTGTGGGCAGCTAGTGGTTCTGGAAGCATGTCTCCAAATACTTTTGTAAATATTAATGACGGATCTCGTGATCGGTATGATATTTATGGAGAATTGACTCATTCGTGGGAACCAGACCTGCTGACTTCAGTTGGGCTAAGGTATGGGATGGTTAAGATGAATGCAGGCGAAGTTCATGGGTACGCCGATGTAAATACTTATGGGGGTATGACGAATAATCAGAAGGCAAATTCAGACACTTTCAATGCTAATGATCGCACAAAGACTAACCATAACTGGGATTTAACAGCACTCGTTGAGTATATTATCTCACCAACACTTACATCGGAGTTAGGTTATGCGATTAAGAATAGAAGCCCAAACCTCTACGAACGCTATACCTGGTCGACATGGACCATGGCAGCTAACATGAATAATTCATATGGTGATGGTAATGGTTATGTGGGTAATATTAATCTATCTCCAGAAAAAGCGCATACTATTGCATGGTCAGCTGATTGGCATGACCTAAAAAAAGAAAACTACCAAGTTAATTTTAATCCCTATTACACATATGTTGAGGACTATATCGACGCTGTAACCTGCGGTGAGGTTGGTAAAAGCTGCATGAGTCGTTCGGACGGTTTTAGCACATTAAGTTTGGATAATCAGTCAGCAAGAATTTTCGGATTTGATATTAGCGCCTATAAAAACCTAGGATATTATAATTATTTTGGGGATCTAAGTGTTACGAGCTCACTTGCTTATGTGCGAGGAAAGAATAATGATACACACGACAATCTTTATAGAATAATGCCCCTAAACCTTAGGGTATCTTTAGAACAGAGCCTAGGATCATGGGATAATCGTTTAGAGCTAATGTTAGTTAAAGAGAAGGGAAGGACTTCTGATATTCGAAATGAGAACCAGACACCAGGTTATAACTTAGTCAATATAGCCAGTGATTATTCATATAAAAATGTAATGCTTAATCTGTCTATAAAAAACCTTTTTGATAGAAAGTACAGTGATCCTCTTGGTGGAACTTATTTAGGGCAAGGCTCGACAATGATGACTGGTGTTAAAAATGGAACTGCAGTTCCAGGAATGGGTAGGTCATTTAATGTTGGGATATTATATAATTTTTGATAGAATATAGTATGAAAAAAAATTTTTATATCGATTATCCGCAGGAAAAAAAAGACCCATTAGTTAATAACTATAGATGTAAATTTTGCAAAAAAGAATCGTTAAAAATTAATGGTTTATTAAGTAATCATAATGTAAATTGTGAATATAGAATTGAGAAAGAAAAGCTGTTAAATGAGTGTAATTGATAAGCAATGCCATAGAGCAATCGAGTTAATTATTTCTGATGACTGGGAGGGTTCTCATAAGATTGTACAAGGTATAAATACACCTATTGCACAATGGATTCATGCAGTTTTGCACAAAATAGAAGGCGATGAAGCTAACAGCCGTTATTGGTATTCTCGGTCGGGACTAGAAATTTACGAAACACATAATAATTGCCAGCTAGAACTCAAATCAATTAGAATAAAGCTTTTAGACTAAACTCTTTAATATAAATGAAAAATAAAATTCGTATAGAAATTGATGCACTAGGCCCCGTTAAAATACCAAAAGATAAGTATTGGGGCTCACAGACGCAGCGTGCATTAAAAAATTTTTCTATTGGCTGGGAAAAGCAACCAAAGTCTATTATCCATGCACTTGGAATAATTAAAAAAGCTTGTGCGATTTCAAACCGAGATAGCGGAGCCTTAAATAAGAAAAAGTCTATGGTAATTATTGATGCTGCAAATGAGATAATTGACGGAAAATTAGATGATCATTTTCCTTTAGCTGTTTGGCAAAGTGGTTCGGGAACTCAATCTAATATGAATGTTAATGAAGTTATATCAAATAGAGCAATTGAGCTTTTAAATGGAGATATTGGATCAAAAATTCCGATTCATCCCAACGACGATTGTAATATGAGTCAATCTTCAAATGATACTTTTCCAACAGCAATGCATATAGCAATTGCTATAAATATAAATCAATTACTTATACCTTCATTAGATAAACTTCATTCAGCATTGACCAGCAAGTCAAATGAATTTAAAAAAATTATTAAAATAGGGCGTACGCATACAATGGATGCTACTCCTATTAGTCTTGGGCAGGAATTTTCTGGGTATGCTCACCAAGTTAAGATGGGTATTAAATCTATAAAATCTTCGCTGCCAAGAATTTATGAGGTTGCGCAAGGTGGAACGGCAGTTGGAACAGGATTAAATACAAAAAAAGGATGGAGTAAGTCCGTAGCAAAAAATTTATCAAATATAACAAAACTTCCATTCGTTTCTGCACCTAATAAATTTGAAGCTATTGCAAGTAATGATGCAATTGTTGAATTATCTGGATCAATTAAAAGCACATCAGTATCTTTGTTTAAAATTGCAAATGATATTAGGCTTCTTAGTTCAGGACCAAGAAGTGGCTTGGGAGAGTTACAGTTACCAGAAAATGAACCAGGTAGTTCAATAATGCCTGGAAAAGTAAACCCAACACAAATTGAAGCTTTAACTCAGGTATGCGTCCATGTTCTTGGTAATGATTCTGCCATAGGTTTTGCTGGGTCTCAGGGCCATTTTGAATTAAATACATACAAGCCAATGATTGCTTACAACATCCTTCAATCTATAAATCTTATTAGTGATGCCTGCTCTTCGTTTACTGATAATTGTGTAATTGGAATAACCCCTAACAGAAATAATATTGATAAATTAATGAAAGATAGCCTTATGCTTGTTACGGCCCTAACTCCAATTATTGGTTATGATAAAGCAGGGATAATTGCTAAGAATGCTAATAAAAATGGAACCTCAATAAAAGAAGAGGCAATAAAATCTGGTTTCATTAATGAAAAGACATTTGAAGAAGTTGTTGATCCTAAAAGAATGATAGCTCCAAACTAATTCTTTTGCTTATATTGGTTTGATGCGTAGGCCCTAGTTATTCCTTTTGGTCTTAAGGCCTCATGCCTTAAATTGCTTTTCTTCATTCTCTTTCGCCATAATCGATAGCTTGAAGCCTTTAGTTCTTTTGACATTAGAAGCTTAAGAGAGTCCTCTTTTAAGTTAAATTGCCTGTAAATAGAATCTAGGGAGGTTCTATCTTCCCATGCCATTTCAATGATTCTATCTATGTCAGCTCTATCAAAGTCAAATTTCATTTTCTAATTTTACGCTTAAATTTGAAGCTAATACAGTTAGATTTTCTGCGGTGATTTGTTTTTTATCCGATGAGATAACAAATAAATCTTCGACCCTATTTCCTAGTGTATTTATTCTTGCATCATTAATTGAGAATCCAAAAAAATTAATTTCGCTAGAGATTAAATTAAGAATTCCTGACTTTTGATCTGTAATAATTTGTAGATCAAAATTACCTTCTTTATTTTTATGAAAACTTACATCTGTATCAAAATTATGGTGAATAGCTTGCTTTGTTTTACTTAACTTTGTCTTATTTAATTCATAATTATCTTTAATAGCAGTTGTGAGGCCTTTCTCAATTGCCTTAAAAAGGTCTCCGAAGACATAATTTGAGCTTGATTCAATCATTAAGCTAAACATATCAAGGGCATAGCCATGGCTTGTTGTGAATACCCTTGCTTGCATAATCTCAATATTTATTTTCTCAAAAAATTTTACAATCTTTGCAAAAAGAGCACTAGAATCTTTTGTGTATATCATTACTTCAATACCATTTCCATAATTACCGTGATGAGCCCTTACAATTGGTTCGCTCGTCATTAAATGAGGTAATAGAATTCGCGTATGCCATGCTATATCATACTCCTCGAATCTAAAAAAATATTCAAGCCCAAATTCTCTCCATAGTTCTATGTAATCAGCCTTATTAACTGTATATTTTTTTAGAATATCTTCTGCTGCACTTTTTCTAATTTTAATTATTTCATCAGTCGAAAGAAATCTTCTAGAAAGATTTTTTGTTGTTAAATTATAAAGATTGCTTAAAAGAGAAGATTTCCACTCATTCCATACATGTGGGCTTGTAGCTCTTATATCTGCAATAGTAAGCAAATAAAGTGCATCTAAACTTTTTTGATTTCCAACAAAATTTGCAAAGGTATCAATGATTTCAGGATCCGAGAGATCTTTTTTTTGGGCTGTACTTGACATATTTAGGTGAGCTTTGACTAACCACGGAATCATACTTTTATCTTCCCCAGTTAATTTGTAAGTTTTAACGAAGCGCCGAGCTATTTTTTCTCCTAGTTCTGAGTGGTCTCCACCTCTTCCTTTAGCTATATCATGAAAGATTGCCGCAAGATAAAGTATTTCCGGATTTTTAAAATTAATAAATATCCTATAGCATTCAGGGAACTCATGTTTA
>Ga0114998_10004464_pt1 | contig 10188 bp, 8 predicted proteins | sample ArcticOcean_MG_C_5_FD_87044 | JGI IMG/M metagenome (GOLD analysis project Ga0114998, IMG submission 87044) | Marine microbial communities from western Arctic Ocean - ArcticOcean_MG_CB4_138 | ecosystem: Environmental > Aquatic > Marine > Oceanic | place: Arctic Ocean: Canada Basin | collected...
TAAGCACTGAATAATAAGATAAGGAAAGTGTACTCCTACATTAATTTTTTTTTCATCAAAATTATTAAATAAATCTTTATCAAAATAATAATAATAAGCAGCTGCGATCCTAGACGGCAAATATTTAGTAAAATGCTCTCTACCAGTTTTAAAAAAATTTTTTCCATTTTTAAGATCTTCTTTAATTTCTGCACCATGCGAAAGATATCTGAGGGTATCAGATTTAATCATTTTATGAGAATTTTTTTCCCCATTCTTATTTAAAAAGAATGAGTCATAATTGTTTAGATAGTATTTTGATATAATTAAAGAAATGCAGAAGGACAAAAAAATTAGTATTTTTAAATAATCTATTTTTGAATCTTTTTTCATTATAATTTAAAGATATATATTATATAATTTAATACTTAAAGTTTTAAAGGTTTATGAATAGATGTTCACTTATAATTATTAATGGTATAAATCAATTATTATGGGAAGTATGAATATAAAAGAAATTAAGAGCTCTCTCAGCCCTACTAATTTTATTTTTTTATGTGATATTTTAAAAGAAGAAAACCCAGACTCAATATTGGCCTCTTTAAGTATGGACCTATTAATTAAATATTTTGAACTTTTGACAAAATCTAAAAATATTTTTTTGTTTTTATGTGAATATAAAAATGAAAATGTTGGTTACGTTATTTTATCAAGTAAACCAATATTTTTAATTAGTGAATTTAAAAGTCTCAAATTTTTGATTTTAAAAGAATTGATATTAGGATTAAAGTTTAAAACATTGGCAAATATTTTACTATCAATATTTAAAATTGATTTATTTTTTTTAACTAAAACAAAGCAAGATATCATCAACAATAATTTAAATCTAAGTCTTTTAGCAATAAAGAAAGGTTTTCAATCAAGAGGAATTGGTAAAGAGTTTGTATTGCAAATCATAGATGATCTTAAAAAAGAAAAAAACTTCGATACAATTACTGTGGAAACGCATAACATTGATACTAATAAGTTTTATGTAAAAAAATTAGATTTTTTTTATATTGGAAAAAAAATAAGATTATTTAAAAATTTAGATATATTTCAAAAAAATTTATAAATAAAATTTACTTATAAAGTTATAAATAATCTATACAATATAACTGATGATGGTGGGGATTGATGATTACGCTCCATCTACCTTTCGAATGTCAATCGAACACTATACCAATGAGCTAAGCCCTAGTGTCCAAATCAATCTCCAGCCTAGAGGGTTAACAAAAAATAAAAAAAAATTTCATATTTATTCTGGGACTTTAATATAAAAATTCTAAAAATTTAAGAGGTTAACTATTTATTTTGAAAACATTTTCAAAGCCCTTAACTGTCTAAAACAAGCTATATAGGTCTAGCTACTGGGACCTCTTTTTAGATAAAGGGTATACGGTCTTTTTAAAGCTTTCTAACTTGCAAATGGGTCTGGTACCTCTATCTATTTTCTTCTATTTGTATGTATCTATCTATATTGTTAACTAATGTTAACCGAGTGTTGCGTAGCAACACGAGGTGAAGCGAAGCGATACTTTAGTATCGCTGAGTGTGCAGTTGCTCCAGCAACAGCATCAAGAGAATGCACCACTGTCGGTTAGACTTGGGCCAATTTAAACTGCTTGAGATATATGCCTAGGGACTCATAGATGAGTCAGGATTAACGAAACGAGTAAATTGGAATCTGTGTCTGTGTTAATTTAAATGCTACTTAAACTGCTTCTATGGTCCAACTAACGTGTGCAAGAATTGTTATTTAATTAGCAAAAAGATTCATCGTCTCTGATTAATTTATGCATTTTAAAATGCAAAACCCTAACAAAGTTTTATGAATTTTAATTACAGATAGAGCTCCCAAATAAAAAGTTTTTTACTGGTAATCCAGAATCAGTATAGTACTTTAATAATAGATGTGTTTTGATTTAGGTCGTTTGATTACAAATCAAATGCTCTACCAGCTAAGCTACAAGAACTATTGTATTTTCTCACAACTATTATGCGAAAAGATCAATTAAATTAATGCAAAAAATTCTAAGTGTCTCTGAGGTGTTGTTGTGCCTCACGCATGATTATAGCTTACTGTAGTCAATTTGAGTTAAATGAATCGGTAAAACAATCCCTTGTGATACAAGATTCCAAATTTTATTTAGCTATTAAAATTATTTAAAAATAAGGTCAAACTTAAAATAAATATACCGAAGTAATAATATAGAAAAAATAAAATTTTAAACTGCAGGAAAAAATGAATAAAATTTGTTAACATATTTTTAAATCAAACCGTTATGCAAATGCGAAAAATTTGTAATAAAATATGAAAATTTATTTAAGATTAGGTTTTAGATAATTTTTGATCATTAAATTAATTATTTTTTTCCCATAGGTAAAATTTTTTTTAGTAATTTTATTCTTTATTAAACTTTCTTTATATTTTGATGTTTTTATTTTTATATCAACAGGTCTTAAAAATTGTTTATCTTTAAAAATATACATCTTGTAGTCTAAATTAAAATAATCAAAAGCAAACTTAAGCATTTGTTTTGCAGATAAACATTTTCCGTTAGAGATTATAAAATCTTGTGGTTTTTTTTTTAAAAATTTAATTAATAATTCACATTGATCATCACACCAATTCCATTCTCTTTTTATGTCTAAATTACCAAATGCAGTTTTCAAATTATATTTATGGGCATTAATTGCAGCAATACATATTTTAGGGATTAAAAAAGATTTATCTCTTAGTGTAGATTCTGTGTTAAAAATTATTGCGCTGGATGCTTTTAACTTATATTTTTCCCTATATAGCTTGGTTATATTTAGTCCTTTTAACTTACTTATTCCATATGGATTTACAGGATATTTTTTACTATTAAGAGAAATTTCACCTTTAATTTTGCCATATATCTCAGAAGATGAAGCATAAAAAAAACTAATATTTTTATCAATTTTATAAACAGATTCTAATACATTTTTACACCCCATGTAATTGCTCCTAAGTGTTTCATCTTTTTTAATAAAAGAAATTTTAGGGGAACTTTGGCCAGCAAAATAAAAAATATTTTGAGGTTTGTATTTCTTGATTATTTTAAAAATTTTTTCTTTATTAAAGATATCAAGGACAACAATTTCAAATTGCTTTTTTTTAATGGTAGATTTTTTAAATCTTGTTGTAATGATAACTTTTTTATTTTTTTGATTTAATTGATTTTTTAAAGTAATACCGAATTGGCCAGTTCCGCCAATAATCAAAGAATGGCATTTATAATTTTTCATAAATTTTAATTAAATTATTTTTCTACAATGTGTTTTTATTATATGTATTTTAGAACATTTTCAGAGTAAATCACATGTTGCAATTGCATTTTATAAATATATTTAAACAATTACTGTGTAAATCATATTTTTCCAATACTTAATATACACTTTAAAGACTACCTGTTATAGAAATTCATTAAAGTATAAGTTTAAAATTTGCAAGTTTTTTGTTTCTTAAACTTTTTGGGTCAAAAAATATAAAATGAATACTGTCAAAAAAGGGACTTCTTATTGTAATAAATATATAATATTTAATAAATTTGATATTAAAATAAACACTATAAAGATATCACACAACAGTTAATTAGTTAATTAATAAAAAATGTTTGAAAACAATTAGGGCAATGATAGTAAAGGTTTTTTTTTATTTATACTCAATTATAAATTTAATTTTATTAAATATTTTTTTATTTTTAAAAAAAATTTATTATAAAAAAAATATTATTTTTTTTTATAATCCCAAAGAAAATCTCACTAAAATGCACACTTATTATATGGATGATTTTTTATTAAAATTTGACAAACACATTGTTTTTTTTGGAGGAAAAATAATATTATTTAGATACTTTTATATAAAAGAAAGCTTACTTTCTTATATTTATAATGTAGATATATTTCTATCTAATAACGTATGTGATAATTTTACACATAATTCTAAAAGAGTTTATTTACACCACGATATATATGACACTCCATTAGTTGAAAAAAAAAAAGAGAAAGAAATTACAAAAAGATTAAGCAAATATGATTTTGTAATATTGCCATCAATAAAAAGTAAATACATATTCGAAAAAACTTTTTTTAATGTTAAAAAAAAACCAAAAATATTTTATTTAGGTTTTTACCCAAAATTAAATTATTTATTGAAGAAAAAAGTTATAAGAAAAAAAATAAATAATAATATTATCATAGCACCTACAGATTTTTGTGCATTTCCAAAATTGACAATGCAACCTTATTTAGAAAACTTAATATCTTGCCTAATAAAAAAAAGTTACACAATAACTTACAGGCCTCATCCATCTAACATTAAAGAAAAAAAAGTTTTAGCCTTAATAAAAAAATTTAAAAATACTAAAAATTTTAAATTAGATACAAAGTCCAATTATTTCAACAGCTATTCATCATCCAATCTCATGATTACAGATATATCAGGTACTGCTTATACCTATGCTTTTTTAACAAAAAATCCTGTTTTTTTTTATTCCCCAAATGAAAAAATAATTCAAAAAACTTACTATAGTAACCTTAGTTATTTTAAAGATAGAAAAAAAATAGGTAAAGTTTTTTTAAACACTAAACTTATGATTGCTTTTTTAAAAAAAAATATAAATAATAAATTTAATAAAGCTTTTAAAGTAAATATCCTTGATATATATAAAAAGCATTTTGATAAATTAGATTATAATATTTTTATAAAAATTTATGATAAAAAATAAAATTATTTTTAGATGTATTTAAAGTTAAAATTATGATGAAAAACATTTGCTTTACGATTATTAAGTTTTTTGTATTATTTTTAAAAAAAATGAGGATAGATGTTTTCGCATTTGATAAGGTAATTTTTTGTATTGGAAAAGTTCAAATTTCTTTAAATAGAGATAAGTATGCTGGGGTAGAAGACTTAATTGAAACTGAAGTAAATACTTTTTCACAGAATGGTGAAGACGGAATCATTGACTACCTAATTCATAAGTTGAATGTAGAAAATAAAAATTTTGTTGAGATAGGAGTTGGAAATTACAGAGAGTCAAATACAAGGTTTTTATATAATAGGTACCATCCCAAAGGACTTATTATCGACTATATTGATGATATGACAAACAAAGTTAAAAAACATGTAAATTTTTGGAAAGGAGACTTAAGAGTATGCAATCATAAAATTGACTCAGAAAATATTCTAGATCTTCTTAATAAAAATTGTGATTATGAAATTGATTTATTTAGTATCGACATTGACAGCATTGATTACTGGATAATAAAAAAACTAAAAAATAATATATCTAAAATTTTTGTCGCTGAGTATAACCCTGTTTTTGGAGCTGAATTAGAAGTTACAGTGCCTAATATTTCTGGTTTTGAGAGAAGTAAATACCACTATTCTTATTTATGTTATGGAATGTCTTTAAAGGCCCTAATTAATTTAATGGATCAAAAAGGCTTTTATTTTATCGGAACTAACTTGCAAAAAATTAATGCTTTTTTTATTTCAAAAGAATTCAAAAAAGAAGTTTTTTTTAATAATATTAAAATTAAAAGTTTAGATAATTATACAAACTCGAATATTCGAGATAGTAGAGATATGAATAATAATTTAAATTATCTTTCTGGTCATAAGAAATTTAACGAAATTGAAGATTGTGAAGTAATTAACCTTAAAGACAATAAAAGAGAATTGGTTAAATTAAAAGATCTAATATAAAACTTATCACATAGATTAAAAATATGAAAATTTGTTTTGATAATGAAATTTTTTGGACTCAAAAATTTGGCGCAATTTCATCTAGATATTTTTACAGTTTAATAAAAACCTTGTCTAATAATAATAATTTAGATGTAAAGGTTTTTGCAAAATTTTATCTTAATAATAGGCTCGATGATTTATCAAAAAAAATTGTAATTGGTAATAGAGTTAAATTTAAGCCTCCTTTTACAGGAACTATTTTTAAAAAATTAAACTCATTTTTTTTAGACAATGAAATTAAACTATATAAACCTGATATAATTCATAAAACGTATTATTCAAATCATCTAAAAAAAAACAATAAAAGTAAAGTTGTTTTAACAGTTTTTGATTTATGGCATGAAAAAAATTCAAAAACATTTTATAGACCAAAAGAATATTCATTAAAAATTTCAGATCATATAGTTTGTCCTTCGATTTCTACCAAAAATGATTTGATGGAAATTTACAATATTGATAAAAATAAAATCACAGTAACATATTTTGGCATAGAAAAATTTGAAGGTATTAAAATCAAAAATGATATTAAAAATTATCAAAAACCATTTTTGTTATTTGTTGGTGCCAGAGGTAGATACAAGAATTTTATTAATTTAATTAAAGCTTACTCAAGGTCTCAAAAAATGATTAAAGACTTTAATATAATATGTTTCGGTGGTGGAAATTTTTCTTTAGATGAAATTAATTTATTTAAAAAACTTAAAATTTTTGATTTTATTCATAATGAAAAAAACAACGATGATCAAACCCTTTTAACCTTATATAAAAGTGCAAAATGTTTAGTTTACCCTTCGGCTCACGAAGGATTTGGATTACCTCCTATTGAAGCAATGTCTCTAGGCTGTCCCACAATTACTAGTGATCATGCAGGTATTATGGAGGGAGTAGGTAAGGCTTCAGCGGTATTTGACTCTAATAACATTCTTCAAATTCAGATGATTATGGAAGAATACCTTTATACTAGTGATAAATTAAATAAATTAATTGAGCTCGGCAAAGTACAGGCAAAAAAATTTTCTTGGGATAAGTGTGCTATCGAAACTTTAGAAGTGTATAAAAAACTATTAAATTAATTTTTTCTCAATACGATAAGTGTCATCTTCGTAGAATTTACCACCCCTCACGCCTTTTGTAAAAACCATTAAAGAACCACTATCAGATGTGCACTTATAGCTATGTGCTTCAAATTTTTCATGAGTAATATAGTCTCCTTTTGTGGTTTCAGTAATTTCTATTTTCTTTGAATCGTACTTTAAGTCTTCACCAATCATTACATTGTAAATCTGAAAGCTTCCCTCCATAACGTATGCCGATTGAATACTTTCTTTATGAAAATGATTGCCTCTTATGGCATCCTTTGTAAATGTAACTATCGTACAATGATCTTTTGGTTCATGAGTGAAAATATCTATTATTTCACCTCTATCATCAGATGAAAATACTTTTATTTTTTTTATTATAGACATTTATTTAACTTTTTTACAATTTTTGATATGGATGTATAGGAAATTCTTTTCTTATGCAAAAACTTTTTGTAGAGATGTCTTGTAATATTCCAAGGCAGAATTATTGCAGCATCATAGCCTTTAAAAGTTTTCTCATTTTTTATTGGTATTCCTGATCCAGGAGCAAATTTATTTATTTTATGTGGGGAATTTTCTATTATGCATTTTAAGTCTTTATAATTAATACCACAAAAATTTAGTAAAGTATTACCCTTTGTAGCTGCCGCAATTCCAATTATAGTTTTGTTTAGTTTTTTGTATTTTTGTATAAAACCTAAAATTTCATCCCTTATATAAAAAATTTTCTTTTCAAATTTCATAAACTTTTTTAAATTCATTTTTTTTTGTAGCAATGAATCAGTTTTTATTTTCATATTGTAATCAGATTTTTGCGCAAAAACCCTTAGAGAACCAGACATGTAATCAATTTTTTCATAACCCAGCAATTTATAATGATTTTTAATCAAAATTTTTTTTATAGAATTTATTGAGAAATATTGTCTATGCTCATGATAGATAGTATCAAAACCACAGCTATTAATTAAAGAATCTAAATCTGGCACTTCCAATACAATTAAACCTTGTTTTTTTAAAACTTGAGAGCAACCTTTTAAAAAGTTATCAGGGTTATCAACATGATTAAATACATTTGCTGCATAGAGTAAATCAAAATTTCCATACTTATTTTTTATTTTTTTTGAATTTTCAAAATTAAAAAAGTTGTTATAGGTTCTAACTCCTTTCTTATTAGCCAAGTCACACATCACCTTAGATGGATCAACGCCCAGAGCATTAATATTCGATAATTCTTTTACATATTTGAGAAATGTTCCATCATTACTACCTATTTCAATAATAGAGTGTTTAATTTTTAAGTTAAATCTCTTATTAATAATTTTTGATATTTGATAAAAGTGATTTCTTGATACTGGAGAATTATTAGAAGTGTAAGAGTAGTCAAATTTTGTATATCTCTCATTTGGTGAAATTTTGTTTATAGCAGTGAGATGATTGCAAGAGCAAAAACCAACTTGTAACGGGTATTTTTTTAACTTAATAGCTATATTTTGTTTTTTAACAAATGTATCTGCACAAGGATGAAGACCTAAATCTAGTATTCTTAAAAATTTTTTTTTACAAACACTACACTTTTTATTTTTCATATAACTTTATTTTTAATGAATAATATTTTTTAATTATATTATAAGAATTATCCTTTGTATCAAAAGATTTTACATTTTTATTTAAATTAATTGTATTAATATTTTTGATGTTAGAGTTGAAAGTATATTTAATTTTTTTTTTAAATTTTTTTTCAAAGATTTTTTTGAAAATGTTCGCAATTTCTTTAACTTTAATTGTTTTGGAGTTTCCATAATCATAAATAAAATCTTTATTAAGATCACTTTTATTGATTAATAATTTACAAAATTTTTTGGTTGATGAATAACCTCTTTCATCATTTGCTGATCCTTTAAAGTGATGATCTCTTCTTCTTTCAATACAGAACTTTTTAATCAGTATATTATGAAAATGATCTGATAAATTTAGATTTTCATTTCCAACTAGATTGTACGGTCTCCAAATTTGTAAGTAATTTTTTTTTTTGTTTTTAATTAGGTAGTTTTCACAAGCCAATTTAGCACTTCCGACTGGATGTTTGTTTAAATATACACTACTAGAAGACAAGTAGATAAAAACTCTTGTCTTTATTTTTTTCTTAATTTTTTTAATCCAACTCAATTCCTTTAAAAAAATATTTTTTTTAAGATTTTCTAACTTATAATAGGGGCTGGCTAAAAAATATATTTTATCTACATTATTTGGAATACCAGTAATTTTTTTGTTAAGATCGATATATCTCCATAACTTTTTATTGACTATTGTTGGTTTTTTTCTTGAGTAATATAAAATATTTTTATTTTTATTAACATTGATGAAATCTAATCCAACTGTACCAGAACAACCAAATACTAAAATTTTATTGTTCATACGTTATAAAAACTTTTTAAATTTTCTCTTTTTTGTTTTTTAAGAGCTTTAATTACAACATTTATTCTAAAGACGAAAAAAGATGATTTACACATAAATATATGTTTGTTTTATAAGTATTTTAGCAAATTTTCCCATAACTATTACTGCGTACGTACAATTAAATCAATCCAAAAAATATGAAATCAATAGAAACAAAGGATTTAAGAACATTGATCATAAAAAATTAAGCTTAGTCATGCACTATATAAATTAATGATACATAATTTTAGATTTATGTTATTGTAGACTTTTTAATAATTTCATAAATATATAATTTGAATGAAAGAAAAAGATTTAATTAATTTCGAAGACAATATAGCTAAACTTTTTAATGAGGCAAAGATCAAAGCTCCGATCCATTTATATTCAGGTAATGAGAAATTTTTAATTAATTTTTTTAGAAAAATTAAAAAAAATGATTGGGTTCTGTGTTCTTGGAGATCGCATTATCAATGTTTACTTAAGGGCGTCCCTCCAAAAAAAATTACGAATGAGATAATTAATGGTAAATCTATATCTTTATGTTTTTTAGATTATAAAATTTATTCCTCAGCAATTGTTGGTGGATCATTGCCTATAGCGGTCGGTCTAGCTTTGTCATTAAAAAGAAAAAAATCTAAAAATAAAATTTATTGTTTTATTGGTGATATGACCTCTGAAACAGGAATTGCTCACGAATGCATTAAGTATAGTAGAAATAAAAACTTACCCATTCATTTTATAGTTGAGGATAATAGAAAATCAGTCTGTACAGACACAAGAAAAGCATGGTCTAAAAATAAATTAACATACGAAAATGTTTCTGACAAGTTTGTTACTTATTATAAATATAAATTAAAGTATCCGCATGCA
>Ga0114998_10004469_pt1 | contig 10179 bp, 7 predicted proteins | sample ArcticOcean_MG_C_5_FD_87044 | JGI IMG/M metagenome (GOLD analysis project Ga0114998, IMG submission 87044) | Marine microbial communities from western Arctic Ocean - ArcticOcean_MG_CB4_138 | ecosystem: Environmental > Aquatic > Marine > Oceanic | place: Arctic Ocean: Canada Basin | collected...
CATTGGCACAGCTACCCATAGAGATAACATATCTCGGTTCAGGCATTTGGTCATAAACTTTTCTAAGTGCTGGCGCCATTTTGTTTGTTAGCGTTCCAGCAACTATCATAACGTCTGATTGTCTTGGCGAAGCTCTTGGTGCAGCTCCGAATCTTTCTAGATCATATCTTGGCATAGATGTTTGCATCATTTCAACAGCACAACATGCAAGACCAAAAGTCATCCAATGTAGTGAACCTGTTCTTGCCCAATTAACAAGATTATCAGTTGAAGTAGTTATGAATCCTTTGTCACTAAAATCTTTTGCAAGCTGTTTGAACTCTTCAGGAATTTTTTTTTCTTTTTCGGAAAATGCGTTTAGTTTTACTCCCATTCTAAAGCTCCTTTTTTCCATTCATAAATAAAACCAATAGTTAATACAGATAAAAAAATCATCATTGACCAAAATCCAAGAGCTCCGATGTTTCCAAGAGAGATAGCCCAAGGGAACAAGAAAGCAATTTCTAAATCAAAAATAATAAATAGGATTGCAACCAAATAAAAACGAACATCAAATTCCATTCTTGAATCATCAAATGCTTCAAAACCACATTCATAGGCTGATAATTTTTCAGGATCAGGGTTGCTCGGAGCTGCTAAAAAATTTGCTAATATAAATCCGAAACTCAAACCGAGAGCTATGAATAAAAATAAAATTATTGAAAAATACTCTGATAAGAAATTATAAATCATGATTACCCATTATTATTTATTAATATTTTTATATTATATTAAATTTTACTTAGTTTAACATTGGTTTACTTAGCCACATTGTGCAAAAAAAACACCTAAGATTCAAAGAAAAATGGCGGGAGTGACCGGGCTCGAACCGGCGACCTCCTGCGTGACAGGCAGGCGCTCTAACCAACTGAGCTACACCCCCATTTTCATTTGGTGGGCGGTATAGGACTCGAACCTATGACCCTCTCGGTGTAAACGAGATGCTCTACCAACTGAGCTAACCACCCTAAATAAATAGATCCGACATATACAATAAAAACACAACAATGTAAAAAATAAAAGCGTGTTTGCTTTTTGGGTAAACTTTTAATAAAAAGCTAGTATATGTTAGTTAATTGTAATTCGTGTCAAAAAAAATTTAAAGTACCTGACTCAGCAGTAACTGAATCTGGGAGATTGCTTCAATGTGGATCTTGTGGAAATAAATGGACACAATATCCAACTAGAAAGAAGCCAACAGAAAATATTAAGAAAATTGCTCCAACTAATATTAAAAAAAAACTAACCAATGTAAATAAATCAGTTGCTCCGCTTAAAAAGAAAAAAAGAGAAGTAAATTTATATTCTGAAGAATATTTAAGAAAAAAACATGGCCTAGAAATTAATGGCAATAGTAATGATAGAAAAATAAAAAATAAAATATATTTTGGTTTTTATGGCTATTTAGTTACAATAAGTGTTTTTGTTATTACTCTTGTTGCAATTTTGAATCTAACAAAAGAGATCATTATTATGAATTATCCTTTTACAGAGAATCATATTAATTATTTGTTTGAAGTTTTTGATTTTATAAGAATAATTATTTCTAATCTTACAAACTTATATTAGATTGCTTTTCTAAATCTTTAATGTTTATAAATTTATTGCTTAAATTTAAGTTATTTTTTTTTATTTCATCATAAAAATTCCAAGCCAAAACTAAAATCAAACTATTTTTTTCTTTTAAATATTTTTTACTTTTTATTGAAATTAATACACCTGGAATAAACTTATTGTGTTTTAGCTTGTTGTCCTCAATAATAAAATCTATTTGGTGAGATATTCCAAAAAAATTAAGCGCTGTTGTTGCTTTAGCTGGAGCTCCAAATCCTATAATTTTTTTATTATTTTTTTTTAGATTATCAATGTTTTTTATCACATTTTCTTTTAACTTATTTATTTTTACACCAAAATCTTGATAGGTTTTATATTTTTTTAGTCCAAAAGTTTCTTCTTCATCAAGTAGTTCCTTAACGCTTTTTTTAATTTTTATTTTTTTTCCTTTTTTTATATAAACTCTTAAAGAACCTCCGTGAGTATCAACCCTTTCGGCATCAAAGATAGTAGTATTAAAATTATTAAAAAAATTAACTAAAGAAGTTAAAGACCAATAATTATAATGTTCATGATAAATATTGTCAAAAGTCAGATCTTGTAATGTATTAAGTAGATATTGTACTTCTATAATAATAGTACCATTCTTTTTTAATAGCTTAAGCATGCAATCTGCCATCTCCTTTAATTTATCGGAGTGAGCAAATACATTCGATGCTAAAATTACATCTGCATTACCTTTTATTTTTTTTAAATTTTTACTTTCAAGAAAACCATTAAAAGTTTTAATCTTATTTTTATTTGCAAGTTTTGCTAAATTTTTTGCAGGTTCTATACCTAATATTTTTTTAAAACCCATGTCTTTAAAAGGTTTTAAAGCAACACCATCATTGCTGCCAATATCGATAATGTAAGATTTGTTTGATTTTAATTTCAATAGCTTAACATAATTTTTTGCCGCTCCAATAAAATGATTTCGAAAAGATGATGAGGTAGATGACGTGTATAAATAGTTAGAAAACATTTTTTTTGGATCTACGGCAACTGATAGTTGACAGTTATGACATTTTGGGCAGTAGTTCATTTCAAGAGGATAGAGCTCATGTTTTTCATTTTTATTATTTAATAGATTATTTGCAAGTGGCTGGTAGCCCAGCGAAACCACTCTTTTTAAATTAGTATTTTCACATGATCTACATTCAAACTTGTAGCAATTAAACAATAATTCTTTTTCCTCTTCGTCCACAAAAACGTGAGGAATGGTATGTGTAATTCCATAATTATCGTGCTCTCTTTCTCCCCTAACTAAATTTAAGAAAGTGGTATCTTTTGTAAAAACCATTGTGTGAGCTACATTTGGTTTTATAATCGATAACTGCCCTTCATTGACTACTTGGGTAATTTTAGGAGAGTTCGAATTAAGGATATCTTGAAACACTTCAATAATCTGACCTTTGGTGAATAAACACTTTTGCTCTTGTTGTGGGTGGTAGTGATTAGCTCTAATTGTACCTTTTTTAGAATCTATCAAACCTATTAAATTAATTGGTTCAGTTAGTTCGTGATTACTAATTTTTCCTCTAACATCAACATATTCATTATCTCCATCTCTTACGTGCTCTAAATCTTTAATTAAATCTTGCTTCGACCACTTAGAAATCATGTCCTTAATACTTTGATCTAAACTATATAGAAATTTAAAGCCTGTATTTAAAATTTTTTTATTAGAAAGTGAAAATCCTAAATTAGGAACCTCATCATTTGTTTCTTTTAGGATTACTTTTGGGTTGTGTTTTTTGCATATTTCAGCAACTTCTTTTACTGTTACCGTATCTTTTGTTAGATTAAAAGTTTCGGATAAAATGTCTTCTCTTTCTTCCATGTTCTTAAAGCATCTTGCGACATCAACTAAAGGGACCAAACTTTTTATTTGCCTGCCTCCTGCAAAGAGTTTTATAGTTCCGTTTTGTGACGCTATTTTTGAAAATAAATTTGGCATTATGTCGATACGAGCTGTGTCTGTTGAATAGCCATAAACTGAGCCTAATCTAAGGATTACATAATTTTTTCCAGAATCTTTTAATTGTTTTTCGTTAATTGCTTTAGAAGACGAATAAGAAAGCAAAGGTTTTAATGACTCATTTTCAGATATATTATTTTTTATGCTTTCAATCCCCTCGTAAACAACATGGGTTGAGGGAAAAATAATTTTGCATTTTTTTGTAATGACATCAAGTATATTTTGCGTTCCTTCTTTGGCAACTAGTTTAATTTTTTCATCTTTTTCTTCGTTACTTTCAGTTTTAGTTCTTGGCACTTCTGTTATGCCAGCAAGATGATGTACAATATCAGCATCTTTACAGTGTTTATTTATTAATTTTCGATCTAAAATATCGCCATGGACAAACTCCATGTTCCAATTTCTAATTTGATTAACTCTTTCCGATATAAATCTGTTGTCAATTACAATTATTTCGTTATTCCAGCTAACGCCTGAGTAGAGTTTACATAACTCTGTTCCGATGTAACCTAAACCACCAGTTATTATAATTTTTTTTTTCATTTTCTAAATTATAAACTTACTTAGTAGGTTTTTTATAGTATTTCAAAGCTTATGAATATTTATGACTGTTTTATGTGATTTGATGAAGCTCTTCTTCATGATCTTAGGCTTAATACCCTGATTTAATTTTAGTGTGTGCTAGTAACGGTTCCTAAGTCTGTTTTCTTTGTAACCTGTTCTACCTCAACCCACTCTACTCTTTTTAATTTTTTTGTAAGTGCGTGTTTTAAAACCTCTTCAACATTTTTTACACAAATAATTTCAATATTTTTTCTAATAACTTCTGGTATTTCAATTAAATCTTTTTGGTTTTCAAAAGGTATTAACACTTTTTTTATTCCTGCTCTATGGGCTGCGAGTAATTTTTCTTTTAATCCTCCGATAGGTAATACAATTCCTCTTAATGTAATTTCTCCTGTCATTGCTATATTCTTGTCGATTGGTATTTCTGTAATTGCGGAAACTATTGACGTAACCATTCCTACACCAGCGGATGGACCATCCTTAGGTGTTGCTCCTTCTGGAACGTGTATATGAAAATCTTTTTTGTCAAAGATTGGTGGAATGATTCCGTAGTCTAAAGATTTAGATCTAATATAGGATTTAGCTGCCTTAATAGATTCTTGCATTACACTGCCTAACTGACCGGTTATTTCCATTTTACCTTTTCCAGGCATCACAACAGTTTCAATTTTTAATATCTCGCCACCAACTTCTGTCCATGCTAGGCCTGTAACTACTCCTATTCTATTTTGCTCCTCAATTTCTCCGTAATTGTATTTTTCTACACCTAAATAGTTTGACAAATCTTTTTCTGTTAAGGGGTTAAGAACCTTCTCATTTCCATCAATTTTTTTTACAATCTTTCTAGCAATTTTTGATATTTCTCTTTCTAAATTTCTAACTCCAGATTCTCTGGTATAATGTCTTATAATTTTTTTATTAACTGTTTCATCAATTTTCCACTCGTCATTTTTTAATCCGTTATTTTCACTTTGTTTGGGGATTAAATATTTTTGAGAAATATTAACTTTTTCATCTTCAGTGTAGCCAGGAAGTCTAATAACTTCCATACGGTCAAGTAACGGAGGTAAAATATTTAAAGTATTTGCCGTTGTTACAAACATTACATCTGAAAGATCGTAATCTACTTCTAAATAGTGATCATTAAATTCTTTATTTTGTTCAGGATCTAAAGCTTCTAGTAATGCTGAAGACGGATCCCCTCTATAATCATTTCCAACTTTATCTATTTCATCTAATAAAAATAGTGGATTTTTAGTTCCAGCTTTTTTCATCATCTGGATAATTTTTCCAGGCAAAGAACCAATATAAGTTCTTCTGTGGCCTCTTATTTCAGCTTCATCTCTAATACCACCTAAAGAAATTCTAATAAACTTTCTTCCAGTTGCTTTAGCTATCGATTTACCTAAAGAAGTTTTCCCAACACCTGGAGGACCAACAAGACAAAGAATGGGTCCTTTTAATTTTTGTATTCTTTTTTGAACAGCTAAAAATTCTATAATTCTTTCTTTGACTTTTTCTAATCCAAAATGATCTTCGTCTAATATTTGTTGTGCATTTTTTAGATCATTATTAATTTTACTCTTATTTGACCAAGGTAGCTCTGTCATCCAATCTAAATAGTTTCTAACAACTGTTGCTTCGGCAGACATTGGGCTCATAGATTTTAATTTTTTTAACTCTGCCATACATTTTTCTTGAGCTAATTTTGGCATCTTAGCTTTTAGTATTGCTTTGTTTATTCCGGCCACTTCATCTTTGCCTTCGTCTATTTCACCTAATTCTTTTTGGATCGCTTTCAGTTGTTCGTTTAAATAATATTCTCTTTGTGTTTTTTCCATTTGATTTTTAACTCTACCTCTAATTTTCTTTTCGACGGAAATTACACTTGTTTCTTTTTCGACTAATTCATTAATTTTTTCTAATCTTTTTCTTAAATCCACAAGCTCTAATAATTCTTGTTTTTCGAAAATTTGTAAATTTAAGTTTGAAGCAATGTTATCTGCTATTTGACTTGGATCTTTAAGTTTTTTTACACTGTTAATTGAGTCTGATAAATCTCTTTTATTAACTATTAAAAGTTTTTCAAATTTTTTAATTAAGCTCAATGCAAAAACTTCTGACTCTTTTGTTTTGTTGGTATCTTTTATGATTTCTATATTGCAACTTAGAAAGTTAGTACCTTCTTTTACTATCTCGTGTATTTTTACTCTTTTCTCTCCTTCTACTAAAACTTTCACGGTTCCGTCCGGTAATTTAAGCAGTTGTAAAACTTTGCTTAAACATCCATAACCATAAATATCTTTATTTTCTGGTTCGTCAATTTCTGAATTTTTTTGTGAAACCAGTACAATTGATTTGTCTGTTTTCATTACTTCTTGAAGAGCTTTAATAGATTTTTCTCTACCTACAAAAAGTGGAACAACCATTGAAGGAAACACAACAATATCTCTTAATGGTAATAGAGGTTTTGATTTTATTATTTCCATATAATATTTATATGGTACTTAATAATGTAATATCAAGTATGTTCTTTAAAACTAAGCCGCAGATGTTGATTGTTTTTTGCCATATGTGACAATAGGATCAGTGTCGCCCACAACTGAAGATTTATCAACAGTAACTTTATGAACGTTTTCTAGCTCAGGAAGTTCAAACATTGTTTTTAACAAAATTGTCTCCAAAATAGACCTCAAGCCTCTTGCCCCAGTTTTTTTGTTAATAGCTTTTTTTGCTATTTCAGTTAAAGCATCATCCTTAAATTCTAATTCAACATTTTCAAATTCAAATAGTTTTTTATACTGTTTTGTTAAAGCGTTTTTTGGATCTTTTAAAATTTTTATTAGAGATTTTTCATCTAGATCATCTAACGTAGCAATAATTGGCATTCTCCCTATAAATTCTGGAATTAAACCATATTTAATCAAATCTTCAGGTTCTAAATTTTTTAATGTCTCCGATAGTTTTTTTTCTTCTTTGCTGTTAACTTTCGCACCAAAACCTATTGAAGTACCTTTTCCTCGCATGCCAATTATTTTATCTAAACCTGCAAAGGCTCCACCACAAATAAAAAGTATATTAGTTGTGTCAACTTGTAAAAATTCTTGTTGTGGGTGTTTTCTCCCACCTTGCGGTGGAACACTGGCTATAGTTCCTTCCATGATTTTTAAAAGAGCTTGCTGCACGCCTTCTCCCGAAACATCTCTAGTAATCGAAGGATTTTCAGATTTTCTACTGATCTTATCTACTTCATCTATGTAAACTATCCCTCTTTGTGCTTTTTCGACATTGTAGTCTGCTGCTTGTAATAATTTTAAAATAATATTTTCTACATCTTCACCTACATACCCAGCTTCTGTTAATGTTGTTGCGTCAGCCATAGTAAACGGTACATCTAAAATTTTTGCTAAAGTTTGAGCTAAGAGAGTTTTGCCACAACCAGTTGGTCCGACTAAAAGAATATTTGATTTAGAAAGTTCAACTTCTTTGTTATTTTTATTTTCATGATTTAATCTTTTGTAGTGATTGTGAACTGCTACTGATAAAATTTCTTTTGCAAATTTTTGACCAATCACATGGTCACCTAGAAATGTGCTGATTTCTTTCGGTGTTGGAACTCCATCTTGATGTTTTATTAATGAACTTTTGTTTTCTTCTTTAATAATGTCCATACAAAGCTCGACACACTCATCACAAATAAAAACAGTAGGTCCTGCAATTAATTTTCTAACTTCGTGCTGACTTTTGCCACAAAAAGAGCAATAAAGAATATTTTTATTATTTTTTTCTGACATATCGAATCAATATGTTATTTGTAAATTACGTGAATCTTGATAGCAAGTATAAGTTGTGCCTGTTGCTAGATGTTGTGTATTATTTTCTTTTTTCTACTACAGAGTCTATTAAACCAAATTTTTTGGCTTCTTCTGCTGTCATAAAATTATCTCTTTCCAGGGCAGAAGAGATTTCTTCAACTGATTTTCCCGTATGTTTAGAATAAATTTTATTAAGCCTATCTTTTAATAATAAAATCTCCTTTGCATGAATTTGAATGTCTGTAGCTTGTCCTTGAAAACCTGCTGAAGGTTGATGAACCATAATTCTAGAGTTTGGCAGTGAATATCTCTTTCCTTTTTCACCGGCAGCTAAAAGAAATGAGCCCATTGACGATGCCTGACCAATACACAAAGTGGATACAGGTGAATTAATATATTGCATTGTATCGTAGATACCTAATCCTGCGGTTACTAGTCCGCCTGGGCTATTGATGTAAAAATATATTTCTTTTTTTGGATCTTCAGATTCTAAAAACAATAATTGAGCTGTAACCAAAGATGCCACATTATCATTTACTGGACCAACTAAAAAAACTATTCTTTCTTTTAATAATCTAGAGTAGATATCGTAAGACCTCTCCCCTTTGCTTGTTTGCTCAACAACCATTGGGATAAGGTTGTTCATTTGTTCTTCAATACGACTCATAAGTAAATTTATATAATTAAAGGTTACTTTTTGCTAACTTTTTTTATTTTTTTTTTAATATTAGAGGAAGTTTTAATAACTTTTTTTTCTTTGCTGGCTTTAGTTTCGTTATCTTGATCGTAATTGTAAGCAGACAAATCTTGCGATGTCTTATTAAAATCAGAAATTATTTTTTCAGCTTCAATAGTAGTAATCTGTTTCTTTTTTAAGTTTATTTTCGACTTAAATAACGTTAAAATTTTTTCTTCGTATAAAGCTCCTTTTAAACTTTGCGCTGCAGATGGGTTTTTTTCATAATAATCTAACACCATTTTTTCTTGGCCCGGCATTCCTTTAATTTGTTTTTGAATTTCTGCTTTAACTTCACCATCTAATACTTTTAGATTATTTTTTTCACCATACTCGTTTAGGATTAGGCCTAATTTAATTCTCGACTCTGCTATTTTTAAGTTTTTTGACTTATGTTTTTCTATCTCTTCTTTTTTAAGTTTATGTGTCATTAAATGAACTTCCTGTTCAACAAGATTTTTTGGAAGCTCAATTTTGTGTAGTTTTTCTATCTGATCTAAAATTTCTTTTTTAGTAATTGAATCAAGTGTCTGCTTGTATTGAGTGGATATTTGTTTTTCTATTAATGATTTAAGATCAGACAAATCTTTTGCTCCTAAGTTTTTTGCAAAGATATCGTCGATTTTTGTTTCATTAGATCTTTGAACATTTATAATTTTACATTCAAACTTAGCTTTTTGGTTGGCAATTTTTTTTTTGGGATAATTTTCTGGTAAATTTACCTCTATGGTTTTATTTTCTCCTTTTTTAACTCCAATTAATTTTTCATCGAAACCTTTGAGAAAAAGATCTTCACCAACAACCAATCTAGTGTTTTTTCCTTCGTTGCCTTCAAATTTTTCTCCTTTTACCAGTGCGCTATAATCAAATATTACTAAATCTCCTTTTACTGCTTTTTGATCTTTATCTGAAAATGTTTTGTTGTTTTTAGCTACCTCTTTAATTTTTTCATCTACTAATTTATTTTCGATTGTTAGTAAAAATTCATTTACAGTATACTTTTCAAAATTCGCAAGATTTATTTCAGGCAAAGAATCTACTTCTATTGTATAATTAAGATCTTTACCCTCCCCAAATATCTTTAAGTCTATTTTAGGTTGACCTGCTGCTTTTATTTTTTTTTCTTGCAAAGCTTTGTTTGAACTTTCATGCAAAATTTTATCAATAACTTCTCCATATATAGCTTTACCAAATTGATTTTTAATCACTGCTGGAGGAACTTTACCTGGTCTAAAACCTTTGAGATTAACTTCCGATTGAAGTTTTAATAATTTTTTATCAAGCTCTTCTTGAATTATTTTTTTATCTATAATTACTGATAAAATTGTAGTTAACCCTTTTTTATTTTGTATCTCTATTTTCATATAAATTCCTTGGTGGGCAAGAAGAGACTCGAACTCTTAAACCTTGCGGTACTAGTTCCTAAGACTAGCGCGTATACCAATTCC
>Ga0114998_10004470_pt1 | contig 10175 bp, 5 predicted proteins | sample ArcticOcean_MG_C_5_FD_87044 | JGI IMG/M metagenome (GOLD analysis project Ga0114998, IMG submission 87044) | Marine microbial communities from western Arctic Ocean - ArcticOcean_MG_CB4_138 | ecosystem: Environmental > Aquatic > Marine > Oceanic | place: Arctic Ocean: Canada Basin | collected...
AGTACACGATCGGATTCGGTTTGCAATACGGCATGGTGTAGTAATCGTACGGGAGTTGCGTTTTCGTCGACGTCAGTTTGTTCACCTTCATGAACACGATGTCGTCTTGCGCGTAATCTGTTTGATGTGTGCATCATAAAATTGTTTCGTTGGTCGCAGGAAAACAAAAGAGAAAGAGAAAGAGAGTAGAAAAAGGTCAGCGTCGTCGTGTGATCCAAGCGAACACGTTCGAGACTTAATGCGTTGCCTTTTGAGACAACATTCAGCACACTCGACAAACAAACAAATAAACACACAAACTTAAAAATTCGTACCTTGCGGCGCGACGCCGGGTAAGTAAAACCCGTGCACAAACTGCGAGAAGGTTGTTGCGAAGAGCAGCAGCAGCGCGAGGATCATCTTCGTTATTCTCATCTTCATCATCATCGTCTCTTTTTGTACTCGTAGGTTCTTCTTTTTCTGAGGCTCAAAACGAAAGAAGCAAAAAAGAGAGTTTTTAGAGAGCATTTTTTACGAACAACAACAACAACAACACTAACTTGTTTTTGCGAGACGCGAGATACGTGATGTCATAATGCACACTAATAAAGAAGAGAGTTTGCAATAAGTTTGAATGATGCGAAGAATATTTTCTCTCCTTGGTGGTTTTCGTTTTTGTTTATTATAGTAAAATGACTAATTTTATCACTGAGCCAACATCTTTTTGACGACGACGTCGTTGAACTTGTGCCCTCGTTTTACGCCTAACAAGTTCATGGTCATGTATTTGCCTTGGTTCGGGGCGCGGTGTCGTTTCGGGTCGAAGATTGGGTCGAAAAATGACCCGTCGACTCGGACGAGCGTTAACGCGCACGAGTGCTTTCTCGCGCCGGAACATCCCATGACGTAGACGTTGTAGCCGTGGTTGGCCATAAATTTGACTTCCGTTTCAAACGGTTCTAAATCTAACGAGCCTTTGCGTTCCCAGTAGACGGCTTGGACTCTGCCGGAAGCTAAGGCGCGAGACATGCCGGTTTTGACTCTGTGCTCGAGTCCTTCGACGTCGATTTTGACGAGCGGGATGGACACGGAGTCTGGGATGAACGCGTCGAAGATGTCGTCTAAAGCGATGACGTTGACGTTTTCGGTTTTCATTTTACCCGCTTGGTCGGCGTATTTGTCGTAGGAGTGTTCCGGCATGAAGCTACCTCCGGTGTCTGCTTTCCCGGGCTGGTAGTAGAAGGTTAAGTTCCCGGGTTGTTCGGCGACTCCGGCGTTGTGCAAATGGACCGATTTCAAATTCGCGACTCTTCTGGACATAATTTTAAACACCTCCGGGTTCGGTTCAAACGCGTGCACTTCGCAATCTTTCGCGATGGGCATCGACTTCAACTCTTCCACGTACTTCCCCACGTTCGCACCGACGTCGAAAATCGCGCAGCACCCGTTTTGCGGTTTCGGTGAAATCGAGAGCAGAAACTCCATCAAAATTCTCGCGTCCGTCGTCGCTTTGTTCCGAAATCCCGTCAAAGCGTACCTATCGAACACTTCTTTCTGTTTCTGTTTCAACGACGACGTCGGGACGTGATCCCACGCTCCGTTCCCACTCGTGCTACTACTCGACGTTGTTTTTTTACAGTTTCTATTTTCTAACGCGGTCGAGTAACTCGACTGCGTGTGGACGATCGGATGAAAGAACATGCCGTTTGTGTTCATCGTCAAGTGCGGATGTCCGAGACTCCCGTCGTCGTCCTCGTCCACGGCGTGGCGCATGTACGTCCCGTCTTCTTTGTGCACCGGATTTTCCGCTAATTCTAAGTGATCAGTGTGATGATTATCCTCCAAATCCTCCTCCTCTTCCGCGTTACCAATGCTACTTCCGTGGAACGAAGAAGAACTTAAAGAAGACGAAGAGGGAGACCCATCGAGGAACTTCCTCTTGGTCGCCTCGTCCATCGCCTCCAACATATCCAATCTCCCGGTCAAAAACAAATACCCGATCGATATCATTAATAGCGAAAACACGAACGATAACGCCGAGAACGTCACGAGAATTGGTAAGTGTTTATCCGCCACTCGTCGTAAAGCTCGTCGCAACTGCATGTTTGTTTCTCTTTAAGAACACAAATGATGATGATGTCTGCGCTGAGTAATCGATGGTACGTTTCTCTCTCTCTCTCTCTCTCTCTCTCTCTCTCTCTCTGGACGAAAAAACGACGACTTCAAAGAGAACACGTCTCGAACAACAACAGCGCGTCTCTCGTGAACTCGTCGAAGAGAAAAGGCAGCAGTTTTATAACAGCGGTAATAAAACAGCAAAGGTGATGATGATGAGGCTGTAGACTGAGGTTTTCCCCGCACAAATCCAACGCTTTGGATTACATCATCAGACCGCAAGACAGAGAAGAAGAAAGGCTTCGTTTTCGGAGAGAGAGAGGAAAAAAGAGAGAGAGTACGAGTTACGACAAAACGGAAGTGAGCGTTTAAGAGAGAGACGAAATTCAGGTCGTCGTAGTATATACGAGAAGCAGTGTGCGCGAGTGGTGTTGTTAAATTGGAAACACATTCAAACATTACTTACTCCTACTACTTTATAAGTATATGCGAGCGGCATCGATCGCGTGCCAGCGGAAAAGTAGCGCGTTCTTCGTGAAAAGGATGCCAGCGACGACTCGCGGCGGTGGTGGTAGTAAAAAGGCTTCGATGATGATGATGTCAGAAGGAGGTAAAGGTGCAAATATTCGCGTGACGACGTACAACGTGCTCTCGTCGCACCTGGCGGAGCCGACGTATTTCACGTCGTGCGATCCGAAAAATCTAGACGCACTTGTTCGGTTAGAACGAGTGCAAAAGAAGTTATCGGTTGAGATGGAAAAGAGATCCATCATTGGTTTGCAAGAGGTGAGCATGACGTGGTCGGGACCGTTGCACGCGTTTTTCGCCAAACGCGGGTACCACGTCGTCTCGCACTTATACGGGAAGCCGTTTAATAATTACATGGGAGTTTTGTTGGCGATACCTTTGGATACGTACGAGTTATCGAGAGTGGATGTGCAGAGGTTGTCGGATTGCGGGAAGTGGCCGAGGAAACCGAAGGATTTGGAGGAGGGGAAAGGCGTGGTGAAGAGGTACGTGGTGGATCCGATTGTCAGGATGTGGAGGGCGGCGAGGAACGCGAGGCCGCAGTATCCTCCGCAAGACGATTGGGAGTTGGCGAAAGGGAGGTTTAATTCTATCGTGTATGCGAACGTGACGCACAAGCAGACCGGGGTATCGTTGGGCGTGTCCACGTATCACATGCCGTGCATGTTTAGGAACCCGAAAGTTATGACTTTACACAGCGCGTTGGCGGCGACGTATACGATGCGAGAGAGCGAGAAAGACGGAACGAAAAATTCAATTTTGATGGGCGATTTTAACGTCAAACCAATCGACGGGTCGTACGAGTTGTTAACCACGAATAACTTGGATGAAAACGACGTGTTTTACCCGATACCGTACGAAGGAACGGAGTACATCGTGGAGCCGCCGGCGAGAATGGTGAGTTGTTACAAAGAAGTCAACGGCGAAGAGCCGGATTTCACAAACTACGCCAAGATTAAAGACGACGAGCCGTTCATCGATACTTTAGATTATATTTTCGTGACGGAAAACATTCGCGTGGACGCGGTGGCGCCACTGATACATAGAGACGAGGTGACGGATGGGCCGTACCCGAGCGAGAATGAACCGAGCGATCACGTGTTGCTGGCGGCGGACGTCACGGTGTTTTAAATAGCGAGAGAAGACAATTTTATTTTTAGTCGTCGCGTGTTTTGTTTTCGCAAATGGTTGTGTTTATTTTCCGCCGCGCCAAGCTGTTAGTACTTTCGAATGAATTATTATTACAAATGTATATCGTCGCCTATGTGCTCGAATTTTCTGCTCCTGTTACCATCTCTCGGCTCTTCCCGTATTTCTTTTGTGTATGTGTATGTGAATTTCTCAAATCGATGTATGCGTGTACTAGTTCCGGTCCAAAACTGATGGTGAAAAATGTGCGTTTCTCAACGCCTCATCCACTCACTCGGACTCCACTTGTTTCTACGTCTTCTTCCTCCTCTTTGTTCTCTTTATCTTTTTACATAAACTTCTCCAACATGCTTCCCACCGCGTTTTGCACGGTTTCGGAAAGCGACGCTCTCTTTTGCACTTTCGCCAGAGGTTGCCTATTCTCCTCCGACCCGATGTCCTTATTCTCTTGAGAATCTTTCCCGATGTTTTCGAGATTGTTGTCGTCGTTGTCGTTATTATTACCATCGTTGCGCGTGAACCCCATTCCTCCAACAATTCGAGGCCCCGCGTCTTCCATCGGTTCATCTTTAACCACCACCGCTGGAGCGGGTTTCGCGCGTGGAACTTCATCCTCAGGTGGAAGCTCTGGAAGCAAATTGCCTCGCGAAAAGAGAAGATCAAATTCCTCCAACTTCAACTTTTGCTTATCCGCGCGAATCGCGCCGGCGAGTTCACCTTTGTTCATTTGCGCGCGACGCATGTTCTCCTCTTCTTCCTCTATATCGATTATCTCCGGTCGTCCATCGTTCTCGCCGTCGTTTTTCTCGGCAACTGTACCAGTCGTGCGTTGTTGGACCAACTTGACGATGTTTGTCTCGATGGAATCTTGGACTGTTAAGATCTTTACCGTCACCGGTCTCGTTTGACCCATTCTCCACGCTCGGCCAATCGCTTGATTTTCAAGCGCCGGGTTCATGCACGGTTCGATCATAAACACGTGCGAAGCGGCCGTCAAGTTGATCCCAACGGCTCCGGAACGAACGGACAAAATGAAGACAGTCGTCGGCGGGTATTTTTGAAACGCCTGGATGGATTTATCGCGATTCTTCGCGGACATCGAACCACTGATGGTTCGGAAACCAAATCCTTCATCCGGTAATCGCTTTTGTAACCATTCGATGGTTTGCGCGAATTGCGTGAAGATCAAAGCTTTGTTCGTCGGGTCGTCTTTGCGCATTTTTTTGAGCTCGGCGACGAGCACGCGAAGTTTCGATTCTGCTTCGATGGATTCCACCTCGTTACCGTTATTAGGGACCATCGGAGCCGCTTCTTCTTCTTCTTCTTTCTTGACGCGTTTAACTCCTCGCTGCTCGAAGTTATCGCCTTCGCCTTCGGCGTCGCCGTTCGCTTCAGCAGTGGCAGCGCCTTCGTCTTCTTTGATGGTCAAATCCGCCGTTGTCAAGCGGCCGCCGGAGCACAATCTTCTCGTGGGAAGCAACAAGGACATGATACCAAACGTACGCTTTGCAACGTGAGCGTGTCCTTTCGCCTTGTACTTCGTCTCCCACGTTGCTTTCGTGTCCGCGTGCAATTCGTCGTACAGACGCTGCTCCTCTGGTAAAAGAGTTACGGGCACGTGGATAACCGTCTTTGGCGGCAACGAGAGCAAGTCCTTGGTCGCGTTTCTTCCGAGTTTTTGCGTCTTCGTGTGACGAATCGTCATTGGTTTCATCACCGTCAACACGTTCTTGATTTCTCTTGAAGAGTTCTCTGTCATGTCATGGCGCCCATGGCGACGCGGACCCGCGTTCGTACAGATGATATTGTTAAAGTCGTCCCGAAATCGTTTGAGATCGGTTCCCCATGGCGAAACGCCAAGCATCGCCAATTGCCCAAAAAGATCCACGCTATTCGTAGCTATTGGGGTACCAGTACACGCCCAACGTCTAACTGCGCATATTTCCGAAGCCGCTTTGGACTGCCCGGTGTTGTAAGATTTCGTCATGTGCGACTCGTCGCAGACCAAGCGATAAAACTCAATCTGACCGAGAGGATTCGTTCTGGAGCGGTCGGCTGCGAGCGTTTGGTACGTCGTAACAACCAAGTCGTAATTTTCCGCTATTTTTTTCGGGTCCTTCGTGCGTTGTTGTCCATGATACATGAGAATACGCAGACCTGAATCTTCGTCGAGCTTTGATTTTGCCTCGTCGATCCATTGACCGACGAGCGAAACGGCGCAAATAACGAGCGTCGCGCCCGAACGATAAGGCTTCTTCACGTTCGTTCCATTCGCCATGTTCGAGCATTCTGCAACCGCGCCAGCTTTACCGAGCGTTTCACCGTGTTCAACCCACCCTTGTGGAGGTTTTTGTGCCAAAATCAACGCGAGAACTTCGATAGTTTTTCCTAATCCCATCTCTTCGCAAAGAAAGCCACCTCTCGGTGTCTTGGGAATACACCCAATCTTCGCGATTTGATCAAAACCGGGAGAATACATCCATCTCTCCTCCGTAGCGTCCAACGACGCATTTTTCATCACATCACTCACGTCGTACCACACCAAATCGCGAAATCCACCGGGTATTCTCTCCAACTCAAGCATTCGATTTAACGTTTGCCTCTGGTAGTCGTGCATCGTCACCGTCAACCCCGTAGGTTGTTCGACCGATGGATATTCTTGCATCTCCAACGCTTTCATTAGCCCAACCGCTCCTGCTGCGCCGTGTCCGACTTTGAAGCAATTTTCTGCTTCGCTCGCTTCTCTTTTCAACGGAGCGTTTTTCGATAATTGCGGTAGTGTAACTCTCAATCTACGCACGACATAACTTTCGTGGTCACCCGATTTTCTGAAATTGTTGTAAAGTGAAGGCGGCGCAAGCATGTCTCGCACTTCGTTCGCTTTCGCAACCAAACCTAACGCTTGAACTGGAACAGTGAGGCGCATTCTCCATCCCAGGGGTGGCGTGTACGCTAAATCTTGGGAAAAATTGTGTGCGTACGGTTTGGGGTCAGTAAGAGTTCCAGGCCTTCGTGCGTAGATATCGACGTCGAGATACCAAGTTTCGCGCCCCTTGTTGTGCATTTGCTTTCGCATTTTCGCCGCGACTCGGATTTCCGGTTGGTTGCACAGGACCGGTTCCTTTTTACACGTTCGGAAACCTTCCAATCTCTTCTCTACTCCGACTGCATTGTATCCCTCCTTTCTGCCAAAATATGTCGTCGAGGCAGTGAAGATCTCAGCGCACATTCGCTGAGAGCGCTCAACAGCTTGACACTCGCAAATTTGCATGTCAATGATATCTTCCGTATGCTTCAAATCCTCGATAGCCTCTGCGGTTAAATCCGCACAGCCCGGGAGCAAACCACGCTTCACGCCAGCTAATATTCCAACACTTTCGTCGTCGATCTCGATAATCGCCGTGACGTTCGTGACGAGAATTTCTGAAAATTCCATTCTCCGTTGAACATGTCGTGGCGTGCTCAAGGGATGAAGAGGTTGCTTTTTATTTGTTAGCGCTTTATCTAAACCATCTTTCAACGATTTATAATTGTTCTTGTCGCCAAAGTGAGGAACTTTATCGTGCAAAAAGTGAGAAATCGTAACGACTTCTTCTTTCTTTACTTTGACGCCATCTCTGTCCCGTTTGCGCGATGATTCTTCCGAAACGTATTTCTCCACGCAAGCTTTCAACAAAGGTTCCGTGTTTTGTCTGAGCAAAGTACTTACGTCGATACCGCCGAATTTGGACATATTCACGTCCTTTTCTTTCACTAAGTAAACCATTCTTTCGTTCCCAATCGTGCGCGACATCGTGGAGATGAGAACTGAATTGCGCTGAACGCTCATGTGGACGGTTCTTCGTTGTTCACTCGTAAAACTCGATGGAAACTCAATTTCGTCCCAATCATTTATGTGCTTGGCACAAGTGCGAATGTATTCGTTTATATTTTCCGGGTCACCATACTTTTCGCCCGCCCGAACTTTTCGTAACTGTTTCTTTTTGTTGTTTTGCGTCGCAGCGCCTTCCGCGTCGATGATGATCGGAATCGAACACGCTTGTAAATAATCGCCTTTTTCCAATTCTTTAACCTTCTTCAAATCGTCCTCGTCGATGACTTCGTTTTTACTCTTCATGTGTTCCTCCCACGGCAATATTCGCTGCTTGAACGTTTTCTTCAACATCGGGTGCACGATGCAGAAACTTTCAGCCTTCTTCGTCTTGTAAGCCACCAGAATTTTTTCCACATTGTCCTTGCGATCGTTTCCTGTTCTCGAAAATGGACGATAATAGTTTGGCAGCGTAGACGCGCGTCTTTCTCTTTCTGCCTCCGTGTTGTGAATTTCCGTAACATCCGAAATGGCTCTGGCTTGATGGTGAAGGCCATTCATATCATATCTCTTGAACGGCACTTGGGTGACAATTTCCGGCCTATACTTCACGGTTGCTAAAACGATCTGTTCGTTCTCGTTCAGCTCGTATCGTTCTTCTAAATCCTCGATAACGTTTATCACTCTATCGCTATTTTTCACGTCACATATCGTCCACTCCGCCTTCGCGTTTCTGACATCGACAAATAAGATGCGCAGAGGAACTTTCGATCGCGGCTTTGGGTCTCCCTCCAAGAAAATAGGCATCGCCTCCAAAAACGGCTTGAAGTGATGCCTGTTCGCACTAGTGCTTCGCGATGTCAAATAGACGGCGTCTGGTTTGTAATTAAACAAATTGGTCAAGTCTACATCTGTTCCGTACCTTTGGTGATTTTCAAACCTTGCTTTATCAATGAATCGATGACCGTGCGGTGCTTTAGCCAATTCCTCCGCGATGCGTTCCTCCGTAAACTCCTCTCCGCGCGCTTTGGATGCGCGAACTGGGATCGAGACGGTGCCAATTTTAAAGGCTTCTGCGATTCCGGCTGGATCAGGTAATGGTACTTTCGCCGGAGGATACACGTACGATATTAAGCCGTCTGGCTCTTCGCCGATGCGATTCTTGTACGCAGATTCGTTTTTGTGAATAAGTCGCATACACGCGCGGGCGGCGAGTACTTCGTATACTTTGGTCTTGTCGTCGTAATCAGATGTTTCAGTGATCCTTACTCGCGCGATGTGCTGAATTAACGTCGTAGGTTTGTCCCTATTCGCAACTTGCTGCGGCGCACCTCCCACCAAAGCCTGAACTTGTGCAAAGACTTTTTGGTAGAGATCGAAGTCGTCTGCGCTTCTCGGGAAGCGATCTTCCGGGATATCGTCGTACTTTTGAAAGTGTCCACTGTAAATCTGCTCCGGTGCGTTCAGCTTGTAATATCCAATTCCCCACCAACTGACGCCGAGATTCCCCCCTCCCAAGGCGCCTTTCCACGCCGCTTGGAATTGCGGACTCGTCGGGAAGTAAACCCAATTGCCATTGTCCTTCTCCTTCAGTCTCCGCAGAACTTGTTCCGATGTTGCGTTACGAGTTTGTGAATTTTGTGATCCACTGAGAAAACGTCCATCGTGCGATAATTCATACGATTTCCGAGTAATGACAGCATATCGATTCTTCCCGAGTCCATCGAATTGGAGTAGAAGGAACAGTTGCTCGCATTTATTCCTGATTCTATACAAGTCGTGATATCCCTCGGGGCACAAAACTCTCAGTTCGTCCATATCTCTATTTGACGCAAACGCGTTGATCTGAGCAAGATGATTCACATGAACCCCATGGACTACTAACCTCCTCGCTAAATCATCAGCTCCAAACCCAAAACCCCGCGGCTCCGGGAAAACCTTCACAGGTGCCTGCGGCAATCCGGCCAACTTTCTTCGTCTCGCTTCGTCCCATTTATAGCACGGATAAGCGCCGCAATGCTGCGCCCAATGCGCACACGGCGCTTTCAAATCGCACACATAACACCAACAGTTCGCGCAGTGCTTCATCTGCAAATGCACCACATTTTTATCGAACTTGTGCGTCGCGCACTCGTGGCGCGGGTGTGCGATATCTCGGAGTATTTCTTGACCGCCGACGCCTGTTTTTATTTATCCGCCGCGTGAGGAGGAAAAGAGAGAGAGAAAAAGAAACATTCTCGGTCAGCGCGCGCGAGTCTCGTTGAGTATTGCGAGCGCAATCACTATTCAAAGACAAAAACGACGACAACGAGAAAGAAAGAGTCTGACGACGAAGGGATACTATATATCTTTCGACGCGTCTTTTTTGCGTTCAAATATAGGCACCCTTTTTGACGAGACTCGGAGCGTTCACCCAAAAAAACGGAAGAAGAAGAGGAAAAAACGAGAGGAATCATAGCGCACCCGTGATCACCACGTCCTCGTCTCTGTTGTTGTTATTATTATTAGTATTGTCGTTCCCTTCGTCCTCTCGTATCGGCCGTAAACGCGGTTCAAAATTTTGCTGCACGATTCGAACGCGTTCGTCGCCTTC
>Ga0114998_10004473_pt1 | contig 10170 bp, 10 predicted proteins | sample ArcticOcean_MG_C_5_FD_87044 | JGI IMG/M metagenome (GOLD analysis project Ga0114998, IMG submission 87044) | Marine microbial communities from western Arctic Ocean - ArcticOcean_MG_CB4_138 | ecosystem: Environmental > Aquatic > Marine > Oceanic | place: Arctic Ocean: Canada Basin | collected...
AAATGTGGGTAGTTGCTCCGCTCTAAATTCTTCCACCACTCATCATCACAAGCTGGCGTGACTGAATATGTGCCGTTTTTTGAAAACGCTTCCTTTAATTCGGAAATATTTCTCGCTTTGTTACTTTCAGTGTCGTACCAACTTTCGAAGATCATCCCGAAAATCCACTGTGTCCATCTGTAATAAGAAGGGTCTGATGTTCTCAGCTCCCGACTCCAGTCAAATGAAAAGCCGATTTGTTTCATTTGATCGCGGTAGCGATTGATATTTGTTTCTGTGGTAATCGAGGGATGTTGACCTGTCGCAATTGCGTACTGTTCGGCTGGCAATCCAAAGCTGTCGAACCCCATGGGGTGAAGCACATTGAATCCACAATGACGCTTGTACCGTGCGATGATATCTGAGGCAATATATCCCAGCGGATGTCCCACATGCAGTCCCGCACCCGAAGGGTAGGGGAACATGTCCAAAGCATAAAACTTAGGCTTCCCAGGAGTTTCATCTACTTTGTAGGAATTGTTAGAATTCCAAACTTCTTGCCAATGCTTTTCTATGCTGCGAAAATCGTATTCCATATTGAGGCGCAAAGTTAATCCTTCGCACTCAATTCTCACTCAATTTGCATGATGGAGGCAACCACACTTTACTTCAGACGTCAAATAACTGAATGTATATGACCCGTACACCACAAACTGTGCACAGCATGGTTAAGTCTGTTCTTTGGCGAGTTCCTTCTAACGGCACTAAAAAAGAGGTTTTCTTAACTTTTGACGACGGGCCACATCCCCAACTTACTCCTTGGGTGATCGAACAGTTGAAGGAGCATGGCGATTTAAAGGCGACTTTTTTCTGCGTAGGAAACCAAGCGGCAAAACATCCCGAAATTGTGAAGAACTTAAGATCTGCTGGACATGAAGTGGCGAATCACAGCCAAGGACATGAGAGTGGCTGGTCAACATCAAATAAATCTTATTTAAGGAGTTATTTAGAATGTGAAGAAGAGTTAGGTGTCACAAGCAGGTTCCGCCCTCCATATGGCCGCATTACTCCTAATCAAGCTCGCGCACTCTCTACACGGACTCAAGTTGTCATGTGGGATGTGCTTTCTGGAGATTTCGACAGATCTCGTTCTGGAGGAGATTGTTTAAAATCGTTACAGAAACTCACTCGCCCTGGTTCAATTGTCGTTTTTCACGACAGCGAAAAAGCGGCGCCCAGATTGCTTTACGCACTTCCTGAATATCTCAAATGGCTTAAAAAGGAGGGGTATACTGTTCAGGCACTTCCCGAAAAAACAGAAGTCAGGTCAACTAAATGGAGTGGTGGACATTCTTCTCAAGCGAAAGTAGGTCTCACGGACAGCCTCTAAAACAGTCTCTTTAGTCTTCGGACGCTTCACGCAACATCTTCAACTTCGCTTTCATTTCATCAATTTCACGCTTGTAGCTTTTGATTGACTTTTCTGCTTGATCCCGAATTGATTGCGCTCCCTTTCCCGTGAAACGCTCCATATTTTCTTCGGTTTGGATGATTCTCGTGTTCAGACGAGTGATCTTCTCACGAAGAATAGATTGTTCACGACGCAAGCCACCTTCACCACCACCTCTACTGTTACCTTTGGAGAGGCGATTAATATGGTTTTGATAACTGGCAACTGAGCGTTCAGACTTTTGAGCACTTAACGCATCGTAGTGCTTGTCCATCGCTTTTGTAAAACGATCAGAAATCTGTTCAAAGACCTTGCGAGGAACGAATCCGACCTTTCTCCATTCTGTAGAAAACTCTTTTAATGTGTTTAAGTCTTCAGATCGGTTCTCTGTCACCTTAAATCCTTCGACTTTTTCCAAGAGCGAATTTTTCAGGATTAAATTTGCTTTCTCCTCTTTATTCCTTTCAGCGAATTGTTCTTTTTTTGCTTTAAAAAACACATCCTGAGCCTTATGAAACCTGCGCCACAGTCGATGTTCATCTCCAGGGGAGCATGAACCGCACTCTTTCCAAGTCTTCTGAAGTTGTAACATTGTCAGAGTGGTGTCCTTCCAATCCGTACTTTCTTTCAGACCTTCAGCCTTTTCACAAAGTTCAATTTTTGCTTTTTTCACTTCTACCCCTTCCTCCTTCATCTTGTCGTAAAAGACCTGTCTTTTCTCGAAGAAAACATCAGAAAGTTCTCGGAATTGCTTCCACAAAGATTCGTTGTGCTCTTTTCCAGCAAACCCCATCTCTTTCCATTTACTCTGCATTTCGATCACCTGTTTGGTGATCACTTGCCAAGCCTTAGAGTTCCCTTCAACCTCTTCAGTGAGTAGGTTCCGTAGATTTTCGATGACAGCGTCTTTGGCCACCTTATGTTCCACAAAGCCTTCACGAATTTTATCGTAATGCGCCTTCACTTCATCAAAGACGGGTCGCGTGATGCTGAAAAACGTATCCGCCATCTCTTGATAGCTTTCTCTCGGAGAAGGACCTACATCAAGCCACTGTTTTTGCAGATCACGTGCAGCCTTTTCTCTCTCTTTTAGATTTTCAATGGCCGCCAGTTCTTTGGCTTTTTCTGTAAGATCTAACTTCTTCTTGTTGTTTATCTGTAAATCGTGGTCTTGAAGTTGCTTGTAAATATTGATGTTGTAGAAAAACTCATCCCTTAGGCGATGGTACTCATCATGCACATCTTTGTATTTGTCTCCAGGTACATCACCAATCTTCTCCCACTTCTCTCTGACTTCATTGAAAGAACTGAACGCTTTTCCAATATTCTCCTCCTCTTGTATGATGTTTCGCAGTTCCGCGAGTAACCCTTCCTTGATGGTGAAATTCGCTCTCTGTTCTTCCCCTATTTGGGCCTTCCAAGCTTTCTCTCTCTCTTTATATTTCTTTGACAGTTCCTCAACCAACGCTTCATCCTCAGAAGGCTTGTAAAGGAATGAATCATCAATTTCGTGCTCCTCTTTTTCCCAGGCATCACGTTGACGCCTTACCTCATCTTGAGTGAGGGCATGGAAGGATTGTATGGCACTGCGCACATCTTTTCGGATGGCTTCCAGATCCTCGTTGCCGAGCAAATCTTGGATACGTTGCAAAAGTTCAGACCGCATAACGGATATAAAATGGGTGTTATTAGTTTTGCAAATATCGTAAATCTCAACCACCTTGCGCTTTAATATTCATTCTATATCGTCGAATAAAACAGTTGAGCATTGAATTGGAAGGAAAAAATAAGACGTTGGTGTGCCCGTTCTGAACGTTCACGAGGGGAGGTGTTGAAGCGTTTGTCAGAACTTGATGTCCCCTCATATGAAGCCGAAAAATACCTCTCTTTACTTGAGTCTACTGACTTTGTAAACCAAACTCGCTTTATGAGTGCCTTCACGCACGATCATTTTGTACTTAAGAATTGGGGGCCATTAAAAATAAAAGATGGGTTGTTTTTAAAGGGGTGTTCTTCGGGAGAAATTTCTTCAACTTTAAGTTCATTTACACCTGAAATCATCAAAGAAAAGCTTGCTGAAGTCATTTCAATTCGTAAAAAAACGGAGCCTTTCGAACTACAGTCGAATAAACCGCGTTTAATCAGATATCTACAATCAAGAGGATTCCCTTTAGAACTCATCATAGAGGTCTTAGACTCCTCATCTTAAGTTAGCTACTTTTGTGACATGCTTACTATTGATTCTATCGAAGCACTTTCTACTCGTGTCGATGCCCTTAAGGGTTACTTAAACATCGAACAAAAGAGAATTGAAGTTATGGATGATGAGAAGCAAACTCAAGATCCTGACTTTTGGAATGATTCCAAGACAGCTGAACTGGTGATGAAACAGATCCGTTCAAAAAAATCCTGGGTCATCAAATTTGACGATTGTGCTTCAAAGGTTGAGGACTTGTATGTTCTTTTTGAGTTCATGAAAGCAGGTGAAGAAGATCCTGCAGAAGTAGACGCTGCTTACAAATCGTCATTGGCGGTGATTGAGGACCTCGAGTTTCAAAACATGCTTTCGGCGGAAGAAGATTCACTGAATGCCGTGATGCAGATTACGTCAGGTGCTGGAGGAACTGAATCGTGCGATTGGGCATCAATGCTGATGAGAATGTACAGGATGTACGGCGACAAGGCAGGATTTAAGGTCCGTGAACTTCAACTACAAGAGGGCGACCCTGCTGGAATTAAGCAAGTGACCTTAGAATTTGAAGGTGAGTTCGCGTATGGAATGCTTAAAGGAGAAAATGGGGTTCACCGTCTCGTACGGATTTCACCCTTCGATTCCCAAGCGCGTCGCCACACTTCTTTTGCCTCAGTTTACGTGTACCCTCTCGTAGATGATTCTATAGAAATCACGATTAACCCTGCGGATATTACGTGGGATACGTTCCGCTCGGGTGGTGCAGGAGGCCAAAACGTAAACAAGGTCGAAACAGGCGTCAGAGTTCGCCACGCTCCTACGGGGATCGTTATTGAAAATACAGAAACCAGATCTCAACTTGGCAACAGAGAGAAGGCGCTTCAGCTTCTGAAATCTCAACTCTTTGAACTCGAACGATCCCGTCTCAACGAAGCGCGCGACGAAATTGAAGCGGGCAAAATGAAAATAGAGTGGGGCTCACAAATTCGTTCTTACGTCATGCAGCCATATAAAATGGTAAAAGACGTTCGAACAGGCTTTGAAACTTCCAATGTCGATGCCATGATGAATGGAGAAATTGACGGATTCCTCAAGGCTTACCTTATGGAGGCTGGCGCAGCATCAAACACCGATAAAGTATAACAGCATTTCCCACTAAATAAACTTCACTACCACAAACATCATGTCAGATTTCCGCATTGAAAAAGACACTCTCGGAGAAGTAAAAGTACCTTCTCATGTACTTTGGGGCGCACAAACAGAACGTTCACGCAACAACTTCCGCATAGGCCCTTCCTCTTCTATGCCGCTCGAGATCGTGTATGCTTTCGCCCATCTTAAACGTGCTGCCGCCATCACCAACTGCGAGTGTGGCGTTTTATCAGAAGAAACCCGAGACCTTATTTCTACTGCATGTGCTGAAATTCTTGAAGGAAAGCACGACAATCAGTTCCCCCTTGTTGTTTGGCAAACAGGTTCCGGTACGCAGTCAAATATGAATGTGAATGAAGTTGTCGCCAACAGATGCCATCAACTTTCAGGCGGTACGCTTGGGTCGGGTACGCGCCCAGTTCATCCCAATGACGATGTAAACAAGAGCCAATCTTCGAATGACACATTCCCTACGGCGATGCATGTTGCGGCTTATTCGCTGATCGTAGAGAATACCTTGCCAGGCATACAAACACTTCGCGATGCGCTTGCGACGAAGTCCAAAGAATTCGATTCGATTGTGAAAATCGGGCGCACCCACCTGATGGACGCGACTCCTCTGACGCTCGGTCAGGAATTTTCAGGATACGTTGCCCAATTGGACTACGGTATGCGCTCCCTGCGCTCCTCACTGGCCCACCTTTCCGAGCTCGCTTTGGGAGGTACAGCTGTCGGAACGGGGATCAATACTCCTTCTGGCTATTCTGAAATCGTTGCAGCTCACATTGCTTCATCGACGAAGCACCCCTTTGTGACTGCGCCTAACAAGTTTGAAGCTCTTGCAGCACACGATGCGGTGGTTGAGTCTCATGGAGCCCTCCGCCAGCTTGCGGTCTCTCTGAATAAGATTGCGAATGACATCAGAATGATGGGCTCTGGCCCTCGCTCAGCGATTGGTGAACTTCAACTCCCAGCAAATGAGCCGGGCTCTTCTATTATGCCTGGAAAAGTAAACACAACCCAATGCGAAGCGATCACCATGGTTTGTGCCCAAGTACTGGGGAACGATGTGGCGATTGTTGTGGGCGGAACCCAAGGTCATTATGAACTCAATGTTTTCAAGCCTATGATGGCACGAAACATCCTTGAATCTGCGAGATTACTTGGCGACAGTGCGCTTTCATTTGCAAAAAATTGTGTTGAAGGTATCACAGCGAACGAATCTCGCATCTCCGACCTTGTCGACAACAGCCTGATGCTCGTCACTGCCCTAAACACGAAAATAGGCTACTATAAATCGGCTGAAATCGCTGGCAAAGCACATTCTGAAGGCACCACACTTCGTGAGGCGGCCCTTTCACTGGGCTATCTCACTGGCGAAGAATACGACGCTTGGGTTGTCCCAGGAAATATGATCGGGAATACGTAATGTATTGAGTCGGATTATTTATTCTCCTTTTTCAATTCACCCACGAGGTCTTTCACCCACTGTTCGTCAGATTTAGGACAAACCAGCAAAGCATCAGGCGTATCGACAACGATGAAGTCCTTAAGACCTCGGATGGCGATCAGTTTGTTGTTATCCGATACCACGACGTTTCCAGATGATTCAGATGAAAATAAATTCGTTCCACTGGAGCTGTTTCCGTTTGAATCGGTCCCTAAATTGTTTGCAAGAGACGTCCAGGTCCCTAGATCAGACCAGCCAAATTCGCAAGAAATCACGTGAACCTCGGATGATTTTTCGAGAATTCCGTAGTCGATAGATATTGATTCACAGTTGTCGTAAATCTCATCGACCTCACCGGGTTCCCCACACAGTTTCGCACCATTAAAAGCGACAGACAACGCGCCAAGGTGTTTTGAGAAGGATTCTGAGATGCTTTTTAAAGACCAAACAAAAATCCCACTGTTCCAACAATAATCACCCTGAGTTAGAAAGGTATTGGCAGTTTCGAGATCGGGTTTTTCAGTAAATCGTTCTACTTGTGCGATTTCGGTTTTCCCAGAAAATTTAATATATCCGTATCCGGTATCGGGTCGTGTTGGCTTGATTCCAAGGGTTGTCAAGGATGAAGTTGAACATGCATTTGTAAGGGCAATCGAAAGGATGCGTTCAAACTCAGTTGAATCTAAGATGAGGTGGTCTGAAGGTGCGACGATGATTCCAATCTCGGAGGGATCTATATCTGAGGGTACACGATTGGAAATCACAGCATTTGCATATGCGATACACGGCGCGGTATTCCGCATATGGGGCTCACATAGAATGTTTAAAGTCGGTATTAAAGGAAGATGACTTTCAACCTGAGCACGGTAAAGCTCATTTGTCACGACGAGAATGTTCGAGGGAGGCACAACCTTAGAAAGCCTCGTGTACGTCATTTGGAGAAGCGATTGGCCCGTTCCCAGAATGTCAAGAAACTGTTTGGGTTTAGAATTTCTAGACATCGGCCAAAACCTACTTCCTATTCCTCCCGCCATGATGACTGCAAATGTGTGTTCGGGCTTATTCATGATTGTCAATATCGACACACCCATAAGCATCACATGTTCCGCAACCTTTAGACGAAGCACACCCACTTAGTAATGTGAGCGATGAAACGAGTACAAAAGTGCATAACAAAATATGATTGACAAGTCGTTTATTCATGGGGTGAAGTTAGGAATAGTTACGTGTACCTTAGCGCTGTGGGCATCATCTTTAACATAGGAAGATATACGCGGTTTATGGCCACAGTATTGCATAAACCTGAAAAAGGCAAGATTTTTCGTCGACAATTGGTGAAAGAAATGTCCATTATAGGAGTTGAAAGCGTGGGGATTGTGGCGCTTTTGAGTGTTTTCATGGGTGCGGTTATGTGCCTGCAGACTGCCCATCAGATAGGAGGTTGGATTCCAATTTATACGATAGGTTTTACGGTTCGCCAAACCATGATTTTAGAGTTTTCTCCGACGCTTATCCCTGTTATCTTGGCGGGAAAGATAGGCTCAAACATCGCGTCACAGCTCGGTACAATGCGTGTAACAGAGCAGATTGATGCACTCGAGATCATGGGAGTGAACAGTGCTGGGTTCCTTGTTTTGCCTAAAATCGTCGCGGGTTTTATTTGTATTCCAGTTCTCGTAATTATGAGCATGGCATTGGGCGTTTCATCTGGAGCTGTGATCGCGCTTATCACGGGGGTGAGCAGTATGGCGGATTTCGAGTATGGTCTACAAGTAGACTTTGTCTCCTACGATGTCGTCTACGCATTGATCAAGACAACTGTTTTTGCCTTGATCATGACGTCTGTCTCAGCGTATCACGGATACTATACCTCAGGCGGTGCGATAGAAGTCGCGAAATCGAGTACCAAGGCTGTGGTGTACAGCGTAGTGATCATCATGCTTACAAACCTCGTCCTCACAAAACTCCTTCTTACATAATTACTCAGATTGATTGAAGTAAAGAACATATCAAAATCGTTTGGAGAAACTCAAGTTCTCAATGACGTGAGCGCTACTTTCGAAAAAGGCAAGGTCAACTTTATAATCGGAAGATCAGGCTCGGGTAAAAGTGTCCTTACCAAGTGTACGGTGGGATTAATAGAGCCAGATTTGGGTCATGTATTTTTTGATGGACGTGACTTCACTGCCATGAACAGAAAGGAACGAAAGGAGATTAGAAAAGAAATAGGAATGTTGTTTCAAGGCGGGGCATTGTTCGACTCAATGACAGTCGCTGAAAACATCAAATTCCCCCTAAAGATGTTTAGTGACATGGACGAGGACAGCATGTCCGCCAGAGTCCAAGATTGTTTGTCAAGGGTAGAGTTAGAGGGTCAAGGAGAGAAATTCCCAGGAGAATTAAGTGGAGGAATGCAAAAGAGGGTAGGGATAGCGCGCGCCATATCAATGAATCCGAAATATCTTTTTTGTGACGAACCCAACTCCGGTCTAGACCCCCAAACAGCGATTGTAATTGACAACTTAATCGCAGATATAACAAATGAATACGGAATGACGACTGTCGTTGTGAGCCACGACATGAACAGCGTCATCGAAGCTTCTGATACGATACACTTTATCCACAATGGAGAGGTCGCTTTTAAAGGAGACAATGCTGAAATGATGGTCTCGGATTCTCCAACCCTCAACGATTTTATTTATGCATCTAAATTGATGCAAAAACTGAGAGATACTTCATCTTATAAATAAGGAATGAAGTATCATCCAGAGAGGTTCTCACCAAAAGAGATGCTTGAGCGAAGTCAAGATTTCCTTGAGAAAATGGAAACCCGCCGGAGCGTTCGACATTTCTCATCGGATGAAGTCCCCATGGATGCTGTTGTCAACTGCATAGCGGCTGCCGGCACAGCTCCTTCTGGAGCGCACAAACAACCTTGGACATTTTGTTTGGTCACAGATCCTGAGATTAGAAAAAGGATCAGAGTTGCTGCAGAAGAGGAGGAATATAGAAACTACAATGGAAGGATGAGCCCAGAGTGGATGAAGGACTTGGAGCCCTTCGGCACGAACGAGATCAAACCATTTATTGAAAATGCGCCTGGATTGATTGTTGTTTTCAAGCACTCATATGGGACGGATGAATCGGGCAAAACACAGAATTACTACGTCAATGAGAGTGTGGGAATTGCTGTGGGAATGTTGTTGACGGCTCTTCATGAAATCGGTCTCGTTGCGTTGGCTCATACACCCTCGCCCATGAAATTTCTTGCTGAAATATTAGAAAGGCCTGAGAATGAAAGAGCGTATTTAAATATACCTTTTGGCTTTCCATCAGACAATTGTGAAGTGCCCAACTTAAATCGGAAGCCCATCAGCGATATTTTGATTAAATATTCGTGAATATGACGTCAAGTAATGGATGTTCTGAGGGAGTTTAGGGTTGATTTCTATGGGCTTGATATCTGTATTATCATCTTTTTGGTTAAAACTTTCTTGTTATTGTTGCTTTAGGGTGAACTATTGGGTTAATTTTGCCTCAAATTGAACAAGAATATCATGTCTGAAATCAGTGAAAAAGTAACAGCTATCATTGTTGATAAGCTAGGGTTGGAAGCAGGAGAAGTAACGCTAGAGGCAAGCTTCACAAACGATTTAGGTGCCGATTCTCTCGACACAGTAGAACTCATCATGGAGTTTGAGAAAGAATTTAATATCGCAATTCCAGACGATCAAGCTGAGAATATCAGTACTGTTGGGCAAGCGGTAGAGCACATCGAGAAAGCGACTAAGTAAGCCTTTGGCATTCGTCTATGGAACTTAAGCGTGTAGTTGTAACAGGTTTAGGGGCGCTAACGCCCCTAGGCAATGACCCCGTATCTTTCTGGAACAATTTAGTTGACGGCGTGAGTGGGGCTGCTGAAATTACGCGTTTTGATGCCTCAAAATT